>Ga0187846_10000148_pt1 | contig 41967 bp, 43 predicted proteins | sample TC_taG_FD_161473 | JGI IMG/M metagenome (GOLD analysis project Ga0187846, IMG submission 161473) | Biofilm microbial communities from the roof of an iron ore cave, State of Minas Gerais, Brazil - TC_06 Biofilm (v2) | ecosystem: Environmental > Terrestrial > Deep subsurface > Cave > Wall biofilm... | reverse complement strand
CACTCATCTGCAATAACTCCACCAAGCTGGGCCGCCTCCTTCCACGGCATCGTGGAACTGCGGCGATTCCCAAAAGGGGACATTTCTACTTGGGAAAATTGGGGACATTTGAACTTGGGGCTAGTAAGCGCCGCGCTGAGGATTGCAGTCGCCGCGCGGCGTATGCTACAATACCGCGTCGGGCCCCGTGGGGATGTAGCTCAGCTGGTAGAGCACTTGCTTCGCATGTAAGGGGTCAGGGGTTCGAGTCCCCTCATCTCCACCATTTGGAAAACCAACGGTCAGAAGTGGTCGTCTTTTCTAGTTCCGCTCATTGCTATGGCAGTTCGAACGGAAGACGCGCCGAACTCCTGAGCATGGAAGGGAATGGAGCGGTCGCAGCCCAGCCTTCGGCGTTAAGAACAGCCGCGGTCGTTAGCTTGTTGTGAGTCACCAACTGCTGGGCATCGTTTTATACGGTGCACACGCGGCCGGAGACCCGGCTCGATCCATTGGAGTCAAGAATGGTCGAACGTCTTGTCGCGGCCGGCACCGGCGCATACGACCATCTGGAGGCAGAGGCACTTCGGCAGCGCTGTGAAGAGCTAGAACATCAGCTTTCGGAATTCCGCAATCGACGCGAATCAACGGCTAGACCATAACTTTAAGGTCGCTACCTGAAGGCTAGGTTTATGAACAAAACAAGACGTGGTGGCGGTCCCTTAGTCCTTCGTTTCAAGGCACAGCTTGCTCGACATCCCAACGCGGCGAAGACAGATTCTTGGGCTCTGCTCAACGTCCCAAAGGCGGTCACCAACAAACTGCGTGGCATGACCAACGTCGAAGGCACCATGAATGGTCATGCTTTCCGGGCGGCGCTGGAAGCCAACTCGTCCGGGGGTCGCTGGTTGCGCGTAAACAGGGCCATGCGCGAGGGCGCAGGTGCGGACCCTGGCGACACGGTGAAACTCGCTATCTTGGGACCAGAGCCTGAACCGACGGTCCCCGCAGATCTCCAGCACGCCTTTATCGCTTCCCACGAGGCAAGGAAGCTATGGAAGGACCTCACGCCTATGGGTCGTCGTGATTGGATCCGCTGGATTGATTCGGCCAAGACACCCGGGACCCGCGCTCGTCGAGTGACCCGAACTGTCGAACAGCTCTCTTCAGGAAAGCGGCGCGCTTGTTGTGTGAACGTCTACGAATTCATGCTGAATCGCGTCAAAGAATAAGGCACCATTCATAAGAGCGACGACCATCCAGGTCGTCGTTATCTATTCTGCCCAATCTGTGCCCGAAAGACGAGCACAAGGGGCATAGCCTCTGGGCAGCGCAACTGAAATCCGAAGCAGGTTGCCTCTAGTCATTCCAGGGCTCCTTGTCGCAGCGAGCGCACTATAACGAACATTTTAACCCAGCGACGCGTGCCTTCGAAAGGTGCTCAAGTCGCGCGGGTAAACGATGCGCTTAGACTACGCATCGCCTCATCTTGTTACACTGCCAAGCAAGGTGTGAGCGAGGTGTGACGACCGCTACACATGCCGCGGCGGCTGGAATAGGATACGTCGGCTTGCTATGATGACGACGGGGGCTGCACGACCGCTAGAAGGAGAATTCTCCAATTCATCTGGCGCATCGTCAAGTTTCCTTTGGAACGCACCTCCTCCGCGTTCTCGTTGCAGCTGCGCTTGTGGCGGGCTGCGCCTCGCACAACATGCTTCCGGGCCCGCCCACGAGTGGGGCCTCAAATAGCGTCGCGCCAGTTGGCGTCGCGCCAGCTTCGACACACGGACTTCTTAAAGGGCCAGTCCCGAGCCCGACACCCACGCCCCCGCCGAGGTCCCGAGTCGTGCGCCCGGCTGCCGCGGGATCGTTACCCTCGATCTGGGACTCCGCAACAATTGACAACTGTCCTTTCCTAGCTTTCTTCCAGTGTGGATCGGCGGGCGAAGCGTTGGGTGAGGCTTGGGAAGAGCCAAGCTTGTCGGCTTCATGCGGTCCGGTCACCTATTCACTGACGGGCCTCCCCGCCGGCGTCACAGGCGTGCTCGCCCCATCACCGACGGCCAGCACGTATCCGTTTATCGTTGACGCCAATCTTTCAATAGATCCGAGCAAGCCGCCAAAGCCCGGACACTATACGTATACTCTGAGCGCGAACAGTACGTGCGGCGCGCTTATTCCGGCAACCGGGAACTTCTGGATCCTTTGCTCGATTGCGACGGGGGATTGCCCCGTGCTCGAGATTGTGGATGTGAACAGAGCTAATGCGGTGCTCACGGGAGCGCAAGTGAGCGTCGTCGGCCGCCAAGTCAACCTCACATCGGCGATCAAGCCGAATTCGGGTACCGGTGCCTACACGATTTCGAATGCGCTATGGACGATCGACCCGAACGCGGTCACCGCATACGCACGTGACGGCTCGGCGGCAACCCAGTTTTCAAGCCCCGCGTTCGTAAAGAGCGTCATATTCTACTGGATCGACGGCGGCTCCAAGAACCTAGCCGTTAGCGCCGAGGCAGACCGCAGCGACGGGCAAGAGATTTCGATCCCGAGCGCTCAGTTTGTCGTCAATGTGGTAGTTCCGTCGTACTCGATCACGTTGACGACGCCGCCCGATCCCGGGATATACGTGGGCAGACGGACTGACTTCCATGGGCGGTTCCTGACGTGGGGGTCCGGCCGGCACCATCCGGCAATCCGGTTCGCCTACAATGTAACCAACGACAGAGGCTTCGCCGGCACTATCGCCATGACGCAACTCATCGATCGCACGGTCACCGTCAACGGCGTGGTGAAGCACGTTACCTCCCCGAATTCGCCGTGGTTGGACATCAACGTCAATTATGCGGGCGCTACGCGGTCCACGGGATCGCTGCTGCGTCTCGTTGATGCGCCTGGATTCGCATTGAGCAATGCGAACACGACCCAGGACATCACTGACGGGTTCACCGACTACTTCATGTACATGCCGAACGATCACGGCATCTGGGTGACGCTTGCGACCGCGACCTGGGACTGGACCGCGGGAGCCACGATCGTCAACGTCAAGAAGAACCGCTGGTGCTTGGATGGGGATCCCGGTTGCCCGAACAAGACGCCCGCGCCAACTCACTCCATGAACCCACCGGCGATCGGCTCGACGCTCTTGCCGACGTGGGGAGGCATTCTGAACAATCCTCCGTCGGCGATCCCAGCGTTGGTTCAAGATGACGAAGAAGACGCGGCAATGCAGGTTGACGGACCCGACTGGCTGATCACGCGGCTCGAGAACCCGTAGCCCCGGCGACCAACACGGTCTCTGCAGCTCACTCTCTCGTCGGCCGCAAGGCCGACGGGCGTTTATGAGCGCCCCCTAATGGGCAACCCTATGAAAGACGAAACTATGGTTGTGAGAACGTCGCTTGCGGCGACCTTCGCAGTGCTGCTCTTCGTCGCCCCGTCGATGAGCCGAGCGGACAGAGCGGTCGCTTATCCGAGCACGCTAACGCTCAAAGATGGAACGGTCGCCGTGCCCGCTCAAGAGTGCGGCGTCGGTGAGGTCTGCGCGACCGTCACGATGCCGAACAACGACGTCATCACCTTCTACTCTGAGGGATCGCAGAAAAATCAGACGTACAAGATTCACGCCGTCCGCATGCACGGGAATGTCGTGCTTGTCTCATTCGAGGTAGAGCTCAACCGGGGGAAAAACAAGCAGTCATCCGGCGAAACGATCCTCGATGATGGCAAACTCCATATCGGATTTTACCAGAACCACAACGGCAATCTCTTCGCTCATGTCTGGGCGCCGAACGGGAAAGACGTAAAGGCTACGGGGACGCAAGCGCCGGCTCAACAATAGCCTTCTTTTCTTGCGCGAGAACAGTAGGGCCGGCACCTTTCGGAGCCGGCCCGCCTCGTCTTACTTCGAGAGCAGTTTGACCGTGTTGTCGTTGTCGTCGTTGAAATACAGCTTCGTGTCGGCGATGCTCGTACCGGAAGCCACCATGCCGAAGAGCGCCCCTGCCGTTCCCGTATCAACGTTCTTGACGTTGAGGACGCGGCTTCCGTGCGGGGCTATCTCGACCATCAGGTTCTGACCGTCCGGATCGAGCGTATTTCCGAGCACGATGTGCCCATTGAAGAGGAGCGCCGAACTGATCGGGCCGTTGAGCGGTGCGCCGGAGAACACGAGGCGTGCGCGGTGCGCGAACGGACCGCTAAAGGTCGTGCCGCTGACGTGAATCCCGCCTTGGGGAATCGTCGACACATGTTTGAACGAAACAAGCGTGTTGTTCGCTCCATCGACGATGAACAGCCGATCGTGCTTGGCATCATACTGCAAGCCGGATGGCCCGAGGATGCTCCCTGGCGCCCCACCGTTCACGGCGAACCCGGTCGCGATGATGTCGAACGTAAACGTCGGGCCGGGATGGATGTCGATGCGGACAATGCTGCCGTCCGCGGCGTTGCTCTCGTAGAATGCGGCGATGCCGAAGGGCCCGGGGTTCGGGGCAAATGTTTGCCCGAACGGATTTTGCCACGGACCTCCGGGAAGCGTCGTCAGCACAGCGCCACCCGGTGAGACGATCGGATTGTCGTTAGCGGTAAAAGCCGCTGCCCAGATGTTGTCGTTCGGCGCGAGGGCGATCGCGTCACACCCCACGAGCGCCGATGCTTTGGCGATGTGCGTCGGCGTCGATCCGGCTTGCGGATGCAGCGAGATAATCGTCGAGCCTGTTCCTTGGACGTTTGCCGAGTTATTGAAATTGCACACGACGAGATCACCCGCCGCGATCGGGCCGACCGTCGCCCTGGCGATATCGAGCCCGTAGGGATTCAGCTCCCCGAAGAGGGGATCAACCGTCGAGCCAATTGTGGTGGTCGTGTTGAGTCGCGCGAGGACCGAGAAGCCGGCGTCGTCATCGGGCGGCTCCGCGCTGATATCGGCGTCGACCATTACAGGCGGCGCATTGAGTGCGCTTCCGCCATTCGGCATACCGGGCACTGAAGGGCCAGTGCTGCCCGAGCAGGCCGCGAGAGTGAAGGCTGTCAACGTCAAGAGAGCCATCGCCGCATAACCGGCCGTCCGTGGTATGCGTTTCATTGCTGCACCTCCAGATACTCAAAAGTAACCCTGCCGGCATGGCGTAGCATTCCGGAATGAAAAATATCTGAAAGAACCGGTTATTGACGAGTTAACCGTAAGCGAAGCACAGGCAGTTCACGGCCGCGCTGGGACACGAATACGACTGCCGGGAGCGCAGCGAGCTCTAGTTTGATCATAGTGGCGGTACGAAAAAAAGAAAGGGTCACGGATTGTACCGTGACCCTGCGCAGTCGATGCTTGTTACATCTTCACCATCGTCATCGCCCATGGGCCGTTGTCATTGAGCTGGACGATCGTCTCGCCCTTCGCCATGGCGTAGTGGTGAACGTTTGCGGGCACCGAGAAGAACGAGCCGGTCGGCAGCGCGACCATCTTCGCCTTGTCCACCTTGTCGCCCACACCGATCAGCAGTGTTCCTTGAAGCACCGTCACGTTTTCGATAACAGGGTGGGAGTGCGGACCAAAACTTCCCCCATCCGGTATGCGGAGTCGCAAGACAAACGGCCCAGGCTTAGCCGGATCGCCGAAGAGCGCCGCGACCTGGGTGCCCGCCAGCGGTCCCTTCCCCGCAGCCCACTGCACTTGCGCTGGCGTGAAGACCGTCGGAGCTGTGCCGCCCGCGAGCGCCGAAGCGCTCGTAGCCGCAACGAGTGAAACAAGCAGAATAAGGCATAGACGCATAGTCTTTCCCCCTTTTGGTGTATTATGACCGTGCAGCGCCGCTACTTCAAGTTACGTGATAGCTCCTGGAATCTATGAATGTAGGGACGCGCAGGCAGTCAAACTCTTCTTGTCGGGGGTGAAGTCGTGCCAACTGATTTTCGCGACGAGAAGACGTTCCCGCGTCGAGGCCGTGAGGCGCTCGGCGGCTTTTTGTGGCTGGCACGGGTCTTCGACAAAGCCCGCGCAAAAGCGAATCACACTGAGGACGGGTACATCTATCCTTGTCCGATGGACCGTGGCGTCATGGGGCAGTGGGGAATCACCCCGCGTGAGTTCACCGACGCGCTCAAGACGCACCAGGCCGATGACTCAATACTCGCGTGGGTCCGGGAGCGCGTGCCCGAAGGCCGCATGCAAGCCGCCAACGATTGGGTGCGCAAGCACAAGTACAATCTCGATCATCAAGATTGGGAAGAAGGCGTCCTGAGCACAAAGCCGGCCGGCTTACCTCGGGAAGCGATTATCGGACTGGTCACGACTGCAATTCTTGCCGTCACCTGGATCGTTCTGCGCGCGGCGCACGTCTTGGGAAAGTAAGGCTCTACTTTGGTCGCGGACGGTCGAAGAGCGTGCGGACCGGCAACGAGAAGCCGGGCAGGGTGGGATGCTCGAGGACGCCATCGTCGCCGACGACTCGTGATCCCTCTGCATCCATAACGATGACGTTCTTCTCGTCGGGATCAACGAGGAATATGACGTTCGTTCCGGCGGCCAGGTAGACTCGAACTTTTTCGTCGATATCCTCCTGCCGATCGTCGGCCGAACGGACTTCGACGACGACGTCCGGTGCGACGCTTGGGATCTCGGTGGCTTCCTGCTCCTCGATCGGCATCCGCTCGTATGACAAAAACGCGACGTCCGGCACGAGCGTACGGCTTATCTTTCCTGGCGGCCGCACTTGGAAGTGCCACTCGGTGCCGGCCATTCCGCAGCCCCGTTCTTCGGCCCAGGCGTCAAGCGCTCTCGCGAAACGGATCTGCGCCAACGCATGTTTCCGTTTCGGGCTCACCTTTTGGAGGACCCGATTGTTGACCCATTCGAGCGCCGGCTTTGCGTCCGGCAAGATGATTTCGTGCATGCAGTACTCACGCGGAGTATATCACGCGCTCGAAAACTCCGTCTAGCGCGTGGAAGGTGCGCAGTCCGAGGCGGCAAGGGGTCGAGCGCGAGGCGCGATAACTTTGTCGAGTGACGCTCTTCCGGGAGGCTAGGTTTCTCTTACGGAGTCCTGCCATCGCCGCGGTACTTCTCGCGGCGGTCGTCGCGATTGGTACGATCGGCTACGTCGCAATCGAGGGATGGAAATGGTTCGACGCGCTCTACATGACGATCATGACGGTCACCACAACGGGCGGGGGCGAACCGCAACCATTGAGCATCGCCGGAAAATGGTGGACGATCATCGTTGTGACCGTCGGCTTCGGCGTGCTGACGTTCACCCTGTTGACGTTGATCGGCTACGTCATCGAAGGGCGCTTGGGCGCGGTCGTCGGCGAACGCCGGATGCGGGGACGGGTGGCTAAGATGACCGACCACTTCATCTTATGCGGCTACGGCCGCGTCGGACGCGAAATCGCACGCAACTTCACGGAGGAGCGAATCGCCTTTGTCGTGATCGATATCAATCCTGATTCACTCGCAAAAGCGGCTGAGCAGGGCCTGACCGTGGTCACCGGCAACGCGGCCGACGTCGAAACGCTCAAGACAGCAGGAGTCGAACGCGCCAAGGGCCTCATCACCTGCATCGATAGCGACGAGAACAATGTCTACGTCACGCTCTCCGCGCGCGTCCTCAATCCCAAACTCTTCATCATCGCGCGCGCAAGCCGCGACGACACCCAACCGAAGCTGCGCCTCGCCGGCGCCAGTAGGATCATCTCGCCGTACACCATCGGCGGCCGGCGCATGGCAAGCCTTGCGATGCGCCCGACGGCGGTCGAGTTCGTCGACACGGTGCTGTCCGCGAACAATGGCGAGCTGCTGCTCGAAGATTTCACGATACCCGCGGATTCGGCGTGGATCGGCCGGACAGTCGCGTCGCTCGCGCCCGCCGGTGACGAGGCGATCATCCTCGCGATGAAGCGCAGTGGCAAGATGCTCTTCCGCCCCTCCGACACGGCGCTCGCGGCAGGAGATGAAATCGTCGCCGCCGGGCCGCCCGACGGCATCCGCGCGCTCGAAAAGCGGCTCGCCTAAACTCGATCTAGCACATGCAGCACGAGTGGTTGCTCGTCCTCGCCGTGTTGGCCGTCGGCGTGTTTCATACGCTGGCGCCGGATCACTGGGTGCCCATCGCGCTCATCGCGCGGCACGCGGGGTGGAGCCGCCCCGAGACCGCTCGCGTGGCGGCCATCGCCGGCACCGGACACACGCTCTCAACGCTGGCGATCGGCGTGCTCGTCTGGGTGGCGGGCGCCGCGCTCGCGGTCCGCTTCGGACATCTGGTCGCAGAAGCGGCCAGCATAGCGCTCGTCGTCTTCGGAGCCTGGATCGCGCTCGCGTCGTTGCGTGACCGCACGCGCAATGCACCAGCCAGCTCAGAAACTCGCGGAGAGCCGACTGCGGCAGCGACCGAACTCGCGCATCGAGATTGGCGCGGGCGGCGCGGCGCGCGGTTGTCGCTGCTGCTCATCTTGGGATCGTCGCCTATGGTGGAAGGACTGCCGGCGTTTTTCGCCGCGAGCAGATACGGGTTCGCGCTCTTAGCGACGATGTCGCTCGTCTTCGCCGCTGCCACCATCGCCACGTACCTGGTCGTGTGCGACCAGTCGGCCCAGATGTTCCAGCGTTATTCGTTCGGACCGCTCGAGCGATACGGCGAGGTCATCAGCGGCGCGATCATCGTGGCGGTAGGCGTCGTCTCGTTTTTTTGGTGGTAGCTCCTGCACTCAGGCAGGCGAGGCGCGGGCGCGCCGGGTAAGTAGAGCGGCTCCGTTGGTCTGGGGGTGCGCATGGCTATCGCAACAGAGCTCGCCGCGATTGTCCGCAACCACTGGTGGGTTGTCGTCTGGCGCGGCGTGATCGGCATCATCTTCGGTCTGTTGTTTATCTTCTTTCCCACGGGCTCGCTGCTCGCGTTGATTTATCTGTTCGGCGCGTATGCCTTCATCGACGGGATCTTCGCCCTGATCCAAGCCTTTCGGTTGGGCGTGCACAGCGATCGCTGGTGGCCGTTGATCTTCGAGGCAATCGTCGGCATTGCAGTTGGGATCGTGTTCTTCCGTTTTCCGGGACTCTCCGCAGTAGCGATCGCATTCACCATCGCCATTTGGGCGTTCGCCACGGGCATCTTCGAAATCATCGCGGCGTTTCGTATCGGCAGCGGCGGAGCGCCATGGCTGCTCGGCCTGGGCGGTCTGCTCTCGCTCGTCGTCGGCGTTCTGTTCACACTGATGCCCACGCGAGCGCTGATCGCGTGGGTGTGGGTGCTCGGCATCTACGCCATCGTGTTCGGCGTGATGCTGGTGGTGCTCGGCTTTCGCCTCAGGTTCTCCGCGCCCGCGACGACTTAGCCGCCGCGCGAGAACCGGTCGATGTACCCTTGCGCGCCCGGATGCCCGCGCTTTGCGGCCTCACGCCATAAGGCGAGCGCCTTCGTCTTGTTGCCGAGCTGCAGGTTCGCCCACGCGGCGTAATCCCAAGCAAAAGCGTTGGTGGGCCAGTTGCGCGTCGCAAGTTCGCAGGCATCACGCGCCTTCGGATACTCCTTGCCGACCTCGTAGTACGCGCGGCACAAGTCGAACGCCAGCACGCCGCTCGTGGGATTGTAGCGGAGCCCTGTCTGAAACGTCTGTGTCGCGTCGCGATAACGCGCGGGATTCGTGCGCCCGCCGAGCGTCCAAAGCCACAGCTCGCCTAAGCCTTGCCATCCTTCGGGAATATGCGAATCGACGCTGATCGTCTTGCGGTAGTAGTGCTCGGCGATCTTGAACTGCAGCATGTGCTGGAAGCTGACGCCGCGGTAGTAGACGGCGAACGCGAACAGCGGCCGGAAGAGGAACCAACCGCCGATGAGCACGATCGCCAAGATGATCCAGCGGTCGTACGTCTTGACGATGTACGGGCGAGAATCGGCTTGGTCCGTCACGCGATCACCACGAAGAAGAGCGCCAAGAACACGAGGACGTAGCCGGCGGCCATCTCCGCGACGAGATGCCATTTGCGCACGCCCGGATGGTGCATGTACAACGGCCCAAGGAGACCGACGGCGAAGACCGGCGCGCCGTGGCCGATGCCGAAGAACAACATCAGCAGCGCGCCCAACCCGAGTTCGCCTTGGAAGGTCGTCACCGTCAGCGCGCCGATCATGAATGGTGTCGCATCGGGCGCGATGAGGAACGCGAACCCCGCGCCGAGCAGAAAGGCGCCGGCTGCCCCGTGGCCGATCGCGCGCGGCATAGGTACGTTCCATTTGATCTCGACGAGCCGGATCATCGAGAGGCCCATGAGCATACACAACGCCGCGGTGAAGTAGTAGAGGAAGCCCGTCATGGTCAGCAGCGCGCCGAATGACCCGGCCAGCGCGCCGACGCCCGAATAGACGGCGCAGATGCCGGCGATAAAGGCAAGCGCCAGCCACGCCGCCCGCCCAACGGAGTTCGCCTCGCGCCCGGCGTAATTGACGATCGCCACCATGCGCGGCACGCTTGACGGGCTTAGCGCGGAGAGGACGCCGCCCAGCAGCATGAGCAGGATCGCGATGCCGAGATGCTCGTGAACGACGTCACGCAGCTTGTCGACCAGCGCGTAGACGTTGCCTAGATCAATGTCCATTTTCTCTATCAATGCCCATCTTTATGATGTATCGGCACCGGGCTGCGCTGGCGGCAGTGTTCCACGCCGGGCGCACAGAAGATGCATCGGGTGATCACCCCTCCTGAGTTGGCCGAATTGATTCGGTGCGCCCTGCCCGACGCCGAGGTGGATGCAGTCGACCGGACCGGGACACGAGACCACTACAATCTGCGCGTCGTGTCGAAAGGGTTTGCCGGCATGAATCCGCTCGACCAACACCGGCTCGTCTACCGAGCGCTGCAGTTGGCGTTGAGCGACGGCAGGCTGCACGCGGTCGAGATCAAGACCGAGCTGCCGGTGAGAGGCTGAGGTGAGAAAAGGAAACGTATGACCGACGAACTCAAGCGCGAAATCGAACACGAGGTCAAGGCGCACAAGGTGCTCGTGTACGGCAAAGGGACCAAGGATGCGCCGCGCTGCGGCTTCACCATGGAGACGATCGCGTTCTTCAATCAATTCGGATACCCGTTCGAAGTCGTCGACGTGCTCGAGAATATGCCGAAGCGCGAAGCGCTGACGGCGATGACTGAGTGGCCGACGTTACCCAAAGTGTTCATCAATGGGACGTTTTATGGCGACACGGACATACTCGGACCGATGCACGAACGCGGCGAGCTCAAGCCGCTCCTGGACCAGACGTTCAAGACACCTGTGAGCTAGGTCCGCGCCGCCAATCGCGGGAGGCCGCCGCTCCGTCCGCGAACGGCAAGTCTCCCGCCAAATTTTCTCTTTTATAAGGCGGCTTAAGCTCGTGCACCGGGGACCGCATGCGCGATAGGCCACAGGACGCTCCGCGTTCCAGGTTTGGTTTCGACCGGCGCAGCACGCCTTTCACCGCAGGCGCGGTGTTGGCGGTCGCGCTCGTCGTGTCGGTGATCGGATCGTGGTTCACATACACCAGCATCCGCTCCGCCTTCTCGCAGCACACGACGTTCGAGCGCGCGCGCGAGGACCTCTCGACGCTGTTCCAGCTGCAACTCGATCAGGAAACCGGGTTGCGCGGCTTCCTATCGACCGGGCAGCGCGTCTTTCTTCAGACGTACGATACCGACGAGCTGGCCGAGCGGCAGACGTACAGCCGCCTGTCGCATTTCGTCGACGCGCAAAACATCCCGGGCGCGGTCGGGCCGCTCGACGATCTGCGCACGGAGCACAACCAGTGGGAAACGCAGATCGCGCAGCCCCTGATCAAGAATCCCAACGCTCCGGACGCGATCGAGCGCCTCGTGCTCGGCAAATTGCTCATGGACCGCTATCGGGCCGATTACCAAGTCGTCGCCGGCATTCTCGACGAGCAGGCGAACAGCAGCGTCGAAGAGTCGTTCACGCTGCTGAAGCGAGCGGCGTGGATCACCGCGATTCTCATCTTGTTGTTCGGCAGCGCGGCGCTTGTGGCCGACGCGTATCGCAGCCGCTCCCAAGCCGCCCTCGCGCGCGAAAAAACCGTCGCCGACACGCTGCAACGCGCGTTTTTAAGCGGCTGGGACGTGATCGCGAACCTGCGCGTCGGTACCGCGTACCTCTCTTCGACGAGAGAGGCGGCCATCGGCGGCGATCTCTTCGACGTCCACCGCCTCGACGACCGGCGCACGATGCTGCTCGTCGCGGACGTGAGCGGCAAGGGGCTTTCGGCCGCCGTCGAGACCGCGCTCGTCAAGTACTCGATCCGCACGCTGGCTGAGTCCGAACCCGATCCCGGGGTCGTCCTCGGACGCTTCAACAACACGTTCATGCGCTCGTCGGGCGATCCGGAGGCGTTCGTCAGCGTCTTCTTGGGGATTCTCGACGATCAGGATCTGACGTTGCGCTACGCAAGCGCAGGCCATTCGCCGGTCTACGTGCGCTCGGGCAATCGCGTCACGGCCCTTTCCGTCACCGGCGGCCTCATCGGTCTGCGGCGCGACGACACGTTCGCCTCGCGCAAGCTGCAGTTGCGCGTCGCTGACATCCTCGTGCTGGCGACCGACGGCCTGACCGAAGCGCGCGATACCGGCGGCATCATGCTCGGCGACGAGCAAGCGATGCGCTGGATCGCGCGCGCGAATCCGATGCCGCAGCGCCTCGCCGACGAGATCGTCAGCCGGCTGCAGCGCTATGGCGGCGGGCGCACCTCCGACGACCTCGCGCTGCTCGTCATCCGCGTGCAGCGCGCACCCGCAGGCGCCGCGCCGCTGGTGGGGGCGGCACCGCGGCACGACGTCGCGCCGACGCAGCGAGGCAAGGCCGGATCGCGGCAGTGACGAGAGCGGGGCTCGCGTGTGAGGATTGCGGCGAAGCCGTCTGGTTGGCGCAAGGCGCCACGCACTTGCGCTGGCTGCGGGACCGCGAGCACGTCGCTCGCGAGGTGGCCGACCACTCCTCGGCCGGGCTCGACTTGTGGATGAGCGACGGCCTCCGCTTCCTCGAGGAGCATCGCGGGCATAGCATCCTCATCGTGACGAGCGCCGAGCGCGTTTAGAGAGACGCGCTGCCACATCTATAAGGAAGAGAGCGAAACGACGTTCGCTCTCTTCACGTATTGCGCTAATGTCGACGCGCGTTTTGAACGCGCTGTCGCACTAGTGTTTCTTCTTCGACGCTTTCTTTCTCTTCTTCGCCACAGCGACTCACCTCCATCCTGCGGAGCAAATGGATGTGTCGAGCTCTTGTTGAGCTTGTCGGGCACGTTGCCTAACGCGCGCGTCTTCTCCTTCTTGGCGACTTAGTGATGGATTTGCTCTTCAACGCGATTTTTTAGCTTCGCTCCATCTCGTTGATGTCGCACGGCGATCATCTCGGCGAGAATTGCAACTGCGATTTCTTGCGGCGATTGCGCACCGATGTCGAGACCGATCGGACCGTGCACCGAGTCGATCGCTTCGCGCGAGAACCCAGCGTCTTCGAGACGTTTGCGGCGCAACGTTTGCGTCTTGCGGCTGCCGATCGCACCGATGTAACGAACCGGATGGCGCAGCACGTGCTCGAGCGTCGGATCGTCGAACTTCTCGTCATGCGTCAGCACGGCGACGTACGTGTTCTCGCCGATGCGCACGCTGGGCAGCTCGTCCTCCGGCCAGCCGACTCCGAGCCGCTGCGCAGCCGGGAAACGCTCGCGGTTGTTGAGCCGCGCGCGCGGATCGATCACAGTCACGGCAAAGCCTGCCCTGGCAGCCAGATCGCACAACGTCACCGCGATGTGCACCGCGCCGACGATGATCAATTGCGGGTCGGGCAGCAGCGGATCGACGAACACCTCGTACTCGCCGGCGCTGTGAAGCTTCGCGACGCCGGTCGCAAGCGCGACCCGCGCGATCTCGTCGACGCGGCGATCGAGCTCGCGATCGCCGGTCGTTCCCTCCCCGGTCCCAGATGCCGTCACGACGCGGCGCGCTCCGATGGCGCGCGGGCCGCGAGCGACGATGCACATCGCGGCAGGCTGCGTCAGGTCGGGCAATCGCAGGCGCGGTTCGTCGTTGGCGACGAGCACGTCAATCGCGCCGCCGCACGACAAGCCGACGTCCCACATCATGTTCTTATTGATGCCGTAGCGCACGATTCTCGGCGCGCCGCCGCCAAGCACGGCGTGCGCTTCCTCCGCCACTGCGCCTTCGACGCAGCCGCCGCTGACTGAGCCGGCGATCTTGCCGCTTGCGGTCACGAGCATGGTCGCGCCTTCCTCGCGCGGCGCCGAGCCCTGCACGCCGATCACCGTCGCCAGCGCGATCTGCTCGCCCTCCGATCGCCAGCGCGCGAGCGTCTCGAGTACGTCCTTCACGGCTCCACCTTGAGGCCGAGCCGCGTTCGTCCGCCGAACTGGGCTCGAACCGGCCGGCGATCCTCGACGACGCGCAAGAGATCCGCCAACTGCATGAGGCTGCGCAAGTTGTGGGCGGGCAGGAAGTCGTCGATGTACGGTAAGGCGGCTTGCATGCCGACGGTCTGCGGCCGGTAGCGCGACGAGCCCAGCAGCGGATTGAGCCAGATGAGACGGTATGCACCACGCTGCAGCCGGCACATCTCGCGCGACAGCAGGTCGAGATCGCCGCGATCCCAGCCATCGCTGATGACGAGCACGATCGCGCCGCGTCCGAGCACGCGATGAGCCCAGCGCGTGTTGAATTCGTGCAGGCATTCGCCGATGCGCGTGCCTCCCGCCCAATCCACGACGCTTTCCGAGACGTCGTCGAGCGCTTCGCGGATATCGCGATGGCGGAGCTGGCGCGTGATGCGAGTCAGCCGCGTGCCGAAGACGAACGCTTCCACCTTACCGACCGAATGACGCACGGTATGCACGAATTGCAGCAGCAAGCGCGAGTAACGGTCCATCGAACCGGAGATGTCACACAGCAGCACGAGATCGCGCCGCTTGCGCTTGCGCATGCGCGTCGCCAGCGAGAGCATCTCGCCGCCGCGACGCAACGTGGCGCGCATCGTGCGCCGATAGTCGAAGACGCCGCGGCCCGAGCCGGGCGTGCTGCGGCGCGAGCGCCGCGTGCCGAGTTCCCAGACGTGGCGGCGCGTCAGCTCGCGAGCGCGCTCTGCCTCCGACTCGGTGAATTGTGAGAACTCTTTGTGGTACAGTCCCTCGGCGAAGCTGTAGGTGAACGCGCGGTCGCCCTCGGTGAGCACGTGCTGCGCAGCGGATGGCGCCGACGCCGTCGGAGCATCTGCGCGCGCTTTCGCGCTGCGGGGCGCGATCGCAGAGGAAGCTGTTACCTCCCTGGCAGCGTCGCGCGGCTTGTCGACGCGAAAGCTGCGCGGCGCCTCGTTCTCGCTCGCTGCGGTTTTCGGAGTGGCCGTCGCGCTCCAGAACAGATCGAACGCTGCGTCGAATGCGCTTGTCTCTTCGGGATTCCGGACCAAGACGCTGCGCGACGCTGCTTTGACATCTTCACGAGCGCGGAGTCCTATCGCATCAAGCGTTTGCGCGAGCAGCACAAGCCGGTCCGGCTGCACGCCCAGCCCGAGCGCCCGCAGGCTGCGGCCGAACACGATGACGTTGTGGCCGAGCAGTTCGAACGATGCAGGCTCAGGAAGCCGGCGGTCAGCGTCGTTCACGCGCTGGCTGCCCTCTCTTGCGCGCGTTCGACACGGCCGGCGAGCGCGGTCTCGCGCGCCTTCTTGACGTCTTCCTGATACTTGAGCAGACAGCCGATGGTCTCCGCGACGACGCGTTCGTCGAGCGCGGTCTTGCCAAGGGCGACGAGCGCAGCAGCCCAGTCGATTGTCTCCGCCACGCCCGGCTGTTTGTAGAACGAGTCCCCGCGCAAGCTTGCGACGAGCGCGCACGCCTCTCGCGCAAGACGCCGGTTGATGCCCGGCACCTTTGATTCGACGATCGACGCCTCGCGCGCAAGGTCCGGATAGTCGATCCAGTGATAGACGCAGCGGCGCTTGAGCGCATCGTGCACCTCGCGCGTGCGATTCGACGTCAGGACGACCAGCGGCGGGACCTCGGCTACAAACGTGCCGATCTCCGGCACGGTCACTTGGAAATCCGACAGCAGCTCGAGCAGAAACGCTTCAAATTCTTCATCTGCGCGGTCGATCTCGTCGATGAGCAGCACCGCCGGCGAGCCGCCGCGATTGTCGATCGCCTGCAGCAGCGGGCGCTTGATGAGAAACTCAGGTCCGAAGATCTCGCGCTCGATGGCAGCGCGCCGTTCGTCGCCCGCTTGCGACTCGGCCAGTCTGATGTGCAAGATCTGTTTGGCGTAATTCCACTCGTAGAGCGCGTGGTTGACGTCCAGGCCTTCATAGCACTGCAGGCGGATGAGCGGCCGATCGAGTCCGGCCGCCAACACTTTGGCGACTTCTGTCTTACCGACGCCCGCTTCACCTTCGAGAAACAGCGGCCGGCTGAGTTTGGTGCTCAAGAATATCGAAACGGCTAGGCTGCGGTCAGCGATGTAGCGATGCTGCGCGAGCATCGCCTGAACATCGTCGATTGTTGCAAACGCCTTCACGCTTGATATCTTCGCTCAGTGCGCCCACCGCACCCGCGGCAGGTCGGCTGCGCCGTTTTCGCAAAGGGAGTTTTGTGATTCGCTGGATCGTCGGCGCAATCGTCGCGATCGCGCTGGTGGTCCTGATCGCTGCGTTCTTCCCAAGCGAGATCGACCAAAGTCGCGGTCCGACGCAAGTCGTCGGCATGAACGCGCCCGAACTCACCGTGCCGTTGGTGAGTGGCGGTAGCCTGCGCCTCGCCTCTTTGCGCGGTCATGACGTGCTGCTCAACGTGTGGGCATCATGGTGCGGCCCGTGCAGGCGCGAGATGCCCGCGCTCGAGCGGCTCGCACGCGAACGCACCGGCACGATGGTCGTCGTGGCCGTCGACCAAGGCGAGGACCCGGCGATCGCGGCGCAATTCGCACGACGGTTCGGGGTGACGTTCGCGATCGGCTCGGATCAAGACCAGCGCCTGGGCACGCAGTTGCACCTCGCCGGACTGCCGAGCTCTTTTTTTATCGACAAGCACGGCGTGATCCGCGACGCGGTCGACGGCGAGATGGACTACGACACGATGCGCGCGAAGGCGGCGCGCGTCGAGCGTTTGTACGATTTGGAATAAGCAATGGAGACGAGTTCGGCATTGACGGATCGGGCGAGCGATTTCATGCGCGCGTTGCTTGCGCCGCGCATGCGCATGACCGCTGCTGTGCTGATCGCGGTCATCGTCACGATCGCCGCGGCGAACGGCGGCTGCTCGAATTCGACGGCGAATCCAGGCCCCACGCCGACGCCCTCCGCATCGGCGTCGGTCTCGCCCAGCCCGTCGGGTCCGCTCCCGTCGCCGACGGCGCCGCCGCAGAACTTCGTCTCGATGTCGTATGCGGTCGCAACGCCGACAGTCGACCCGACCTATGGCCAGATCGACGGCTACGGCTTGCTCTCCGCGGCGCCGACGGCCTCGCCCCTGACGACCCCGGCGCCGTCACAGGTCATCATGGTGACACATGGGCAAACGATCGTGTTCATCAATTACGATAAAAACGTGCACACCGCGTCGCTGCTCACGCCTCAGGCCGGAGGGTTCCCAAGCACGTTTAACAACGTGAACGGCGCCAGTCAATCGAGCCCGGAGCTGACCGCCATCACGGCGTCGCAGTTCTCGACCGGGAGCCTCGCTGGCGGAAGCACGGTCGAACCGACGTTTTCGAAGTTGTACACGACCGGGAGCGTGACCGGCGTCTTCTTCTTCGGTGATTTCTACAATTACCAGTTGAACCCGTCGATGCGCGGAGTCATCATCATCCAATAGGGAAAGCGCGCCTTTTTTCATTTTGGCGCCGTCCCGATTCAGTCTCGTTTCAGACCACACGCCTAGGATAGGATGCGCGGGTGCGGCGCTGCGCCCTGTCGCCGTACCCGCTCTGGTTTCGCGCCCGCAACGGGGCGCGCGGCGCGACCTGTCTGGGCGCGAAAGGGATGCATCGTGAAACTCATCTTATTGGCGAGACTTGCTCCGATAGCCGCGTGTCTCGCGCTGAGCCTCGCCGCGGGTTGCGCCGGTGGCGGCGGCGGCGCGTACGGCGGCGGCATGGGCGGCTATGGCGGCGGAGGCGGCGGCGGAGGCGCACTGGATTGTTCTGTTGCTCCGGCGATGGGAGCCGTGACGATTGACGTCAACCTCGGCTTGAGTTCATGCAACGACACGACCTACGGCTTGGTGCTCGGCTACTCGACGACAGCGGACGCCGTGAAGTCGCACGTGATCAAACTCCACGTCGGTTCGACGGTCGTCTTCACCAACACGGGCAACATTGCGCACACAGCGGATGATCTTGGAACGTCCGGTTTCCCCGTGAGCGACACTGTACCACTTGCCCAAGCCAAAGCCGGCACGGACATCGGTGCGGCCAATTTCAGCACCGGCACGCTGAACGCGTCTGGGATGGCGGGTTCAACCTCGCCGGTCTACAACGCCGGCGTCGCCGGCATCTACTACTTCGGGTGCAATTTCCACTACGTCAGCAACGGCATGCGCACGGTGATCATCGTCTCGTAGGCGTGAGCATGCCCGCGAGATAGATGTAGACCTGGTCTCCGGCGACCTCGAGATGAACGGAGCGGCGGCGATCGTCGAACAGGGCGTAGGTCGCTTCCCGCCTCACTTGGTTCACCACTGATTGGGTACCGCGCGGCAACATCGTCGCGTACCAATCGCGCACTCTGTCGAACGAATCCCACGTCGTGAACACCTCCACCCGATACGCGCTGCCGGACCGCTTTGCGGCCGGCGGCGCTACGACTTGATTCGCGAGCGGGTACACCGGCAGATGCAGGGTGGAACGGTCGGCGTAGTTTTGACGCGCGCAGCCGGCCAGCGAAAGGATAACCGTGACGTAGAAAACGGTCGAATAAATTCGACCGCTCCATGCTTCTCGGCGAAGCGCCCTCAAGAAGCCTGCGACCCTACGGTTGTCTTCGCCGGCACGACTTTGCAGAAGTTCTCGGCCAGCGCATCGTAGTCAGGCGATTGATACTCTTCGATCCGGCCCTCATCGCACAATTTGGTGAGCTGCGGATCGATCGGCAGCTGCGCCAAAAGCGGCGCCCCGCTCTCCACGACGAGCGCGACGCCTTTGCTCTCGCCGAACAATTCGTAGCGTTTGCCCGTTTGCGGATCCGCGAAATACGACATGTTCTCGACCAATCCGAGCACCGGCGTGTTTAGCTGCTGGACGAGTTTGATCGCCTTGCTCACGATCATCGTGGCTAAACCCTGCGGCGTGCTGACCAACACTGCGCCGGAGACCGGCAAAGCCTGCAATACTGTGAGCGGCGCATCGGACGTGCCAGGGGGCAGATCGATCAGCAAGTAGTCGATCGTTCCCCACTCGAGGTCGCCGTAGAACTGCTTGATCGCGCTCGAGACCATCGGTCCGCGCCAAATGACCGCCTCGCTCGGGCGGTCCAAGATGAGATTCATCGACATGAGCGAGATGCCGGTGCGCGTGACCGGCGGATGCGGCTTGCCGTCTGCGCCTTGATACGGACGCGCGGTCACCGCGAAGAGCTTCGCCTGGCTCGGCCCGGTGATGTCGGCGTCAAGGATGCCGACGCGATGGCCGCGGCGCTGCAGCGCGACCGCGAGCAGGGCGGTGACGACGGACTTGCCGACGCCGCCCTTGCCCGACATGATCGCCACGACGTGATCGATGCCCGGCTTGCGCTGACGCTCCTGCGGCGGCACGATCCCGGCCGGCTTGCGGCGCGGCGGCGGCACCGTGCCGTCTTTGACGTAGGCTTGCAAGTCAGCCATCAACGCGTCGAGGTCGAGATGATGTACTGCCGCGCCGCCTCGGATACTCTCGCGCGTCGAAACATGGCAGCCTGCGCACGGTAGGCCATGAGCAGCGAACACCGCCTCAGATCCTTTATAGGTCTGGACGACTTCACGGATGAGCGTATCGGGGCTGAGCAGGGCCATCGCGCTATGATTCGACGCGAGCGCGCATCGCATCTTCTTCCCGAAGCAGCGCCGTGACGTCCTTGAGCGGGTTAGTGCACGGGTGCCCTTCCACGACGTAATAGCGCGTTGGAATGTAGCCCTGGCGTGGTGAGCCAGGCTGCCCCAGCATGATGATCGCCGACGAACGCGTGCCGAAGTGCTCGTCCGGGCGATGGACGCACAGACCGACGTCAAGCCCATGCTCGCCCGCCGCGTGGTCGCCGAGCAGCGTGTGCAAGCGCGCAGCGAGTTCGTCGTCGCTTCCGGAGGCGATGTCAAACGCGTTCGCCAGTTCGAGTGCGCGCCGGCCCTTCGGCTCGCCGACCGAATCGTACTCCCAATTGGTGACGGCGTGCACGCCGTCCGTAATCGTCCCGAGCGTGAGACCGGCGCGATCGGTTTGCGCGTAGACGCCGTCGCGCGCGTCGAGCACGACGAGCACGAACGGGTTGTACGCATGCGAATCGATGCGTTCGAGCTGTGCGCGGATGTCGCTCACCGTGCGGCGCCGCGCGAGTTCGAGCACGAGCTGGCCGCGCGAACGCTTGGTTGGATCGTGCTTGCCTGCCCGCCGCCGGTTCGTGAGCGCGACGACGATGCCGTGCTCTGAGATCGCAAGCCACGTTCCGCCTGCGACTTCGTCGCGTCCACCGACGACGCGCGGGCGCTCGACGAGCTGCCGCGGCGCGCTTGACGGACGCCCTTCGAACTCATCGCGATTGGCGGCGATCACGACCGGGTGACCGGGGCGGCGATGCTTCCAGATGAGCAGCGTGCACATGTATGTGACCGCTTCTGCCCGCAAGGAGGCACTTTCCCGCTCGCGAAGCCGACAAGAGTCTTGTTTCAGGATTCGACCAGGCAAGGAGCAACCGCCCCGATGCATATGCCGTCGCTTCGATCGCATGTATCTTTTGCCGTTGCAGCGCTCATCGCAATGCTCGCGGCCGGCTGCGCGCAGCAGAGCAGCGCGCCGGGCACCGGCGGAACGAGCAACGTCATCAAGATCGGCATCGACCTGCCGTTATCAGGAGCCGACGCGTCGATCGGCGTTCCTACCCAATATGGCGCGCAACTCGCGATTCGGCAAGCCAACGAGCACAGGCTCGTGCCGGGATTCACGCTCGAGGCCTACGTGCTCGACGATGCCGTGAACGGAGTCCACGATCCCGCGCAAGGCGCGAAGAACATCCAAACGCTCGGCGCCGACCCGGCGGTGCTTGGGATCATCGGGCCGTTCAACAGCTCGGTCGCGCGCGCAGAGATACCGCTCTCCAACAGCTTGCAGCTCGCGCTGGTGAGTCCGGCAAACACCAACCCGACGCTCACGAAGGGCGCCGAGGCGCTGGGCATGCGTAAAGAGCACCCAGATCAGATCGCCTATTTCCGCGTCTGCACGACCGACGACATCCAAGGCCCTGCCGGCGCGACGTACGAGTACGCGCAGCTCGGCGTGCGCAGGGCGTACGTCATCGACGACAACGAGACATACGGCAAGGGCGTGGCCGACCAGTGGGAGGCGGCGTTTCGCAAACTCGGCGGCACGGTGCTCGGCCACGATCACATCACCAAGGGTCAACTCGATTTCCACGCGCTGCTGACGCGAGTCGCAGGCACGCATCCGGATATCGTCTTCTTCGGCGGCAACTCGTCGACAGGCGGCGGACTCATCCGCAAGCAGATGCCGGACGCGGGTCTCGGCGGCATCGTCTACGCCGGCGCCGACGGCATCAGCGACACCCAGTTCCTGCAAGACGCGGGCGTGACCGCGAACAACGTGTATGTGACGGTCGCGTCGGTCAACGCCGCGAAGCTGCCGGTGGCGCAGAAGTTCATCGCCGATTATCTCGCCGCGTACAAACAGCCGATCGGGCCGTACTCGGCAAACGCATACGCGGCCGCCTCGGTCGTCATCGACGCGATCGCGAAAGCGGTCAAAGCCAATGGCGGCAGGACGCCGACGCGTGATCAGGTGCTCGCCAATCTGCGCGCTACCAAGGATTTCTCGAGCGTGATCGGCACGTTCTCGTTCGACGCGAACGGCGACACGACGAATCGCGTCATCACGTTCAACAAGGCGGTCAACGACAAGTGGCAATTCGTCACGCAGCAGAACTTCGCGGGCAAGCCTTAGCACTCGAGCGAAGCTCGAGTTTTTCTTAGCGGCTCGTCCGCGTGGCGATCTTCCTCCAGCAACTGATCAACGGGATCGCTCAAGGCGGGATGTACGCGCTCATCGCCTTGGGCTATACCATGGTGTACGGCATCGTCGAGCTGATCAATTTCGCGCACGGCGACGTGTACACGCTGGGCACGTTCCTGTGCATCGCCGTCCTCGCGCTGCTCGGCGTGGCTGAGGGCAGCCATATCGGCGGCTGGCAAGGCGCGGCGATCGCGTTGCTCGTGATCGCGCTGGCGGCCTTGTTGTGCGGCGTCATCGGCGTGCTCATCGAGCGGCTGGCGTACCGGCGCCTGCGCAACGCCCCGCGGCTCGCGCCGCTCATCACTGCCATCGGCGTGTCGTTCTTACTACAGGGCGTGATGCGGAACTGGAAGGGACCGTCCGAGATCTCGTTTCCGCAGTTCTTGCCGAACCCCACGTTCGCGTTCGGCGGCGTGCACATCGATTTTCGCGAGTTGCTCGTCGTGGTCGTGAGCGTCGCCATGATGATCGCGCTGCAGCTCTTCATCTATAACACGAAGCTCGGCAAGGCGATGCGCGCAACGGCGCAGGACCGCGACGCCGCGCAGCTCATGGGCATCAACATCAACACCACCATCGCCTGGACGTTCTTCGTCGGCTCCGCGCTCGCGGGCGTGGCAGGTTTCATCAGCGGTATGTACTTCGGCACCACGATGTTCACCAACGGCTATCAAGCCGGGCTGAAGGCGTTCACCGCCGCGGTGCTCGGCGGCATCGGCAACATCGGCGGCGCGATGCTCGGCGGCTTCCTCATCGGCATCGTCGAGGCGATGACCGCGCAGTACATCTCGGACCAGTGGACTAATGTCGTCGTGTTCTCGATCCTCATCCTCATCTTGGTCGTGCGCCCGAGCGGCCTGCTGGGCGAACAGCTCCCGGAGAAGGTTTGAGGATGACGCAGCGGCCGAAGCCGTGGCAGATCGCAGGCCTTGCGGCAGTGGTCGCGCTCTTTCTGCTGTTCCCGGTCATCGACCGGAATCAAGGCCATATCTCAGCGGTCGCCGATGCCGGATATTTCTTGCTGCTCGTCTACGGGCTCAACATCGTCGTCGGGTTTGCGGGGCTGCTCGATCTCGGCTATGCCGCGTTCTTCGCCATCGGCGCGTACACGTACGCGATGGTGGCGTCGAGCCAGTTCAACGTGCATTTCAATTTCTGGCCGATGCTTGGTTTGAGCGCGTGCGTGGCGGCGCTCTTCGGCGTCATCCTGGGAGCGCCGACGCTGCGCTTGCGCGGTGACTATCTCGCGATCGTGACGCTCGGTTTCGGCGAGATCGTGCCGCAAGTGTTCCTCAATCTCGACAAATACACCGGCGGCCCCAACGGCATCTCGAACGTCGACCAACCCTCGTTGTTCGGCTACCACTTCGGGTTCAACGCGGTGCCGTATTACTACGTGTATATCGTTGTGATCCTCATCTCGATCGTGCTCCTCAGCAACCTCAAGAACTCGCGGCTGGGGCGCGCGTGGATGGCGATCCGCGAAGACGAACTCGCCGCCACCCACATGGGCGTCAATCCCGTGACCACCAAACTGCTGGCGTTTGCGATGGGCGCGTCGTTCGCCGGCTTGGCGGGCGTGATCTACGCGTCGAAGCTGACGCTCATCAGCCCGGACGAGTTCAACTTCTCGGTGTCGGTGACGATCCTATCCGCGATCGTGCTGGGCGGCATGGGCAGCTTGATCGGTGCTTTCATCGGCGGCCTTATGCTCGCATTGCTCAACTTCATGATACTGCCGCAAGTCACCAACTGGACGCACGCGCTCGGCGCGGCGATCCACAACGACGCGATCGCCAACGCGGACCTGCACTACATCATCTATGGAGCGATCCTCGTGCTGGTCATGCTTTTCCGGCCGGAGGGCCTCATCTCGAGCGCATCGCGACGCGCTGAACTCCATCATGCGCAAGCGGCGCCGTCTGCTGCGGCGGCGGGAGTGGAGTAGGCAGTGGCACTGCTCGAGATCGCGGGCCTCACCAAGCGCTTCGGCGGATTGACGGCGCTCAAGGACGTTTCGTTGACGGTCGACGCCGGCTCGATCGTCGCGCTCATCGGGCCCAATGGCGCGGGCAAGTCGACCGTGTTCAACGTCGTCACCGGCATCTATACGCCGAGCGCCGGGTCGATCGCATTCAGCGGCGCATCACTCGTCGGGAGCAAACCCAATGCAGTCGCCGCGGCGGGCGTCCTGCGCACGTTTCAGAACATCAGGCTCTTCGCGTTCATGACCGTCCTCGAAAACGTCATGGTTGGCCGGCACGTGCGCATGCACGCGACGCCTTTTGACGCAGCGCTGCGGACGCCGCGCGCGGTGCGCGAGGAGCGCGCGGTGACGGAGCGTGCGCGAGAGCTGCTCGAGTTCGTCGGCCTGTCGGCATACGAGCGCGAATGGGCGCGCAATCTCCCGTATGGGATGCAGCGCAGGCTTGAAATCGCGCGCGCGCTTGCCGCGGAACCACGACTGCTCTTGCTCGACGAGCCCGGGGCCGGCGCGAATCCCGCCGAGAAACGCGAGCTCATGCAGCTCGTGCAATCCATCCGCCAACGCGGCGTCACGATTATGCTCATCGAGCACGACATGAAACTCGTGATGGGCATTTCGGACTACGTGCACGTGCTCGACTACGGCGAGAAGATCTGCGAGGGGTTGCCCGAGCGCGTGCGCCACGATCCGCGCGTCATCGAGGCCTACTTGGGCAAGGGCGCATGAGCGCCGCGGTCCTCGCGCTGCGCGGCGTCGATGCGTTTTACGGCCGCATCCAGGCGCTGCGCGGCATCGATATCGAGGTGCGCGAGGGCGAAATCGTCGCGCTGATCGGCGGCAATGGGGCCGGCAAGACGACGACGCTGCGCACAATCTCGGGCCTCGTGCGCGCCGCGCACGGCAGCGTGCATCTGCGCGACCGCGAGATCACGAACGCGCCGCCCGCCGACATCGTCCGCGCCGGCGTCGTGCAAGTGCCGGAGGGCCGGCGCATTTTCGGCCGCATGACGGTGCTCGAGAACCTCGAGCTCGGCGCCTATGCGCGCCCGGACGGCGCCGCCGTCCGCCAGGACTTTGACGGCGTGTTCGAACTGTTCCCCAAACTCGCCGAGCGCCGCGCGCAAAAAGGCGCGACGCTCTCGGGCGGCGAGCAGCAGATGCTCGCGATTGGCCGCGCGCTCATGGCACAGCCGAAGCTGCTGTTGCTCGACGAGCCGTCGCTTGGATTGTCGCCGATCCTCGTGGAAACGATCTTTGACGTCATCGCCGGCATCGCGCGCCGCGGCGTGCCGATCTTGCTCATCGAACAAAACGCGCGGAAAGCGCTCGAGATCGCGACCCGCGGCTACGTGCTCGAGACCGGCTCCATAGTAAAGGAAGGAACGGCTTCGGCGCTGCTCGCCGACGACGGCGTCCGCAAGGCCTACCTCGGCGAAGACTAACAGCCCGTAGCACTCGAGCGAAGCTCGAGGGGCTTGACGTGACGCTCATATCGCGTGACCGAAGAGTACCCCAAATACATCCTAGACAATCCTGTTCGTGCGGGACTCGTTCGCGAACCCAGCGATTATCCGTTCAGCCGGATCGTAGACCTGTGGTATTAACTCGAGCTCGCTCGAGTGCTACGTTTTCAGATTCGTTGACCCGAGCTTCGCTCGGGTGCTACGTTTTTGGATTCATTCACTCGGGACGGGGTCGAGCCGGACCTCGATCAGCGCTGTCGGGTTGTTGTTCGTGATGACCTGAATGAGCGTCTTGGTATAGAACATCGGTTTGCCGTTCGCAGCAAATATCGCCACGCTCAGCGCGTAGGACTCCTTCGGGTCGATCTTGGCAAGATCGTACGGGATGCTGAATGCGATTGGAATCTGGTGCGTCACCGGGACATTGATTGCCGCGACCTCTTCCGTCGTTGCCGTGGGCGGAATCGTCACGTGTACAATGCCCGCATGCAAGGTCGCGTTTGGCGGCAACGTCGCGCCCTGCACGGACGTGATCGTGCCGCTCACGACGCCCTGCCCCGGCGCCGGGGGCGACGGGGAAGGTGACGGCGGTGGCGAGATCTTCATCACGTAGTCGTTCGTATCGCCGCCGTACGCGATCCACACGTTATGCGTCTTCGGGTCGATCGCGAGCGTGTGCGTGCCGCGTGGAATCGGCACGTCGCCGATATGCCCGAAGCCTTCGCCCGTCTCGCCGATCACGCTGAGGAGACCCGTGCCGCTGGCGCAGTACAACCGGTCTGCGATTGGGTCGTACGCGATCTGGTCAACGCGCGGCGCGATATCGATCGTCTGAATGACCTGGCCGGTGCCCAGGTCGAGGACGGCGAGCTTGCCGTTCACTCCCGCGGTGAAGAGCCGTTTGCCCTTGCCGTCGACGGCGAGCCCACGCAAATCCCGGGCGACGGCCACCGGCCAGCTCGCAATGACGGCGTTGGTGCCCGGGTCGATGACGGCAACCGAATTCGTCGACGTGATGTTCTGATAGATCTTGTCGCTCACGGGGTCGTACTCGAGAAATTCGGGACCTTTGTCGATCGTAACCGGGAACTGCATCAGTTTGTCGGCATTGGCCTGGACGACCCAGACCTCGGTTCCGTCGGCGTGATCGGCGTAGAGCCGACGGTTGCGCGGGTCGAACACGATTGCGTCAACTGGGCCGTTGGTGTAGATGCGTTGATTCTCGACCAGCCAACGCCGGTTGAGTTGCGAGATATACCCGTCTTCCGTGCCGACGAAGATCTTGCCGTCAAGGATGTCGATCGCCACGCCGTGACCTCGGCCCACGGCCACGCGGCGCTCGATCTCGCCGGTGTCGATGTTCACGACGAGCAGTTCGTTGCTGCTCGTATGGACGGCGAGCAGCCGGCGGTATTTCTCATCGATGATGAGGTAATCAAACCGGCCGACCGCCCGCGGCACAGGGACGGGAGCGCCGACCGTCATGATCGGGCCCTCCGCGCCTTCCGCGGCGCGCCGCGACGTGACGCCATACGAGGCGACGGCCGCGGCAAGCAGCAAAGCGGCGAAGGCGATGATGGTGCGATGCGATTTCATGGTCCGATACCTTATTATGCGATCTTTGCCGCGACTCCAACGCCGTCGCCCAGCGGCAGGATGGTTGCATTCAGCGCCGGATGGCGCAGAAACTTCTGATTGAACGTGCGGATGGCAGTCGTCGTCGCCTCGTCGGCGACCGCCGGCTTGCCTGCTGCGCGATGGTGCCACAGCAAGTTGTCCACGATGATGAGGCCTGAGTGCTTCACCAGCGGAAGCAGCGCGTCAAGATACGCCGCGTATTCTTCTTTGACCGCGTCGATCAAGACGATGTCGTAGATGTTCTTTGGAAGCCGCCCGAGCACGTCGAGAGCCGGCTGGTTGATGATCTCGATGCGATCGGCGACGCCGGCCCGCTCGAAGAACCCGCGAGCGATCTGCGTGCGCGCGGCGTCGGGATCGATCGTCCAAATGCGCCCTGTCTCAGGTTGAGCGCGGGCCATCCAAAGCGTCGAGCAGCCGTAAGCGGTGCCCAATTCAAGGATGTTGCTCGCCAACATGCAGCTCGTCATCACCGACAAGAATCGTCCGACCTCGCGCGTGATGATCGGGATGCCGTCGCGTTCGCCACGCGCCTCGAGCTCGAGCATGAGCACGTCCGGCTCTCCGTGTAGCGTGCGCAAGTATGCAAAGTCGTCCGGCAGCGCGTGATCGATGACTTTCATCGTCTCCTCCGTGGCGCGTGCAGCGCCACCGCACGGCCTGTCTTGGCGGAGCGGCGCGCTGCGTCAAGGATTTCTTGGACGCGCAGGCCGTCGTCGAACGTCGGAACCGTTGACGGCTTGCCCGCGAGGTGTGCGATCATTTCGTTGACCAGCGTATAGAAGGGGCCGATGAGCCGTGGACCACCGGCGAGGCGGCGCGGATAGTGCGCGGGCGCAGTCACCGGCACCGGCTCATGGCCCGCTCGCAACCCTACGATTTCGTTATCATCTCGAATGATCAATGCGCCCTTGGTGCCGCTCACAAAGACGGATTGGAACGGTGCGTTCGCGGTCGCGGTGAGGTCGATCGTGGCGAGCGCGCCGCTCGTCATGGTCATGCGCAGCGCAAAGTTGTCGTCAGCATCCGCCCGTGCCGACCCGCCCGAAGGCAGAGTTCGTTTGCTCACTCGCGTTTGAAGGGTCGCGCTCACTTCTTTCACGTCGCCCGCCAGCCAGCGGCAGTAATCGATGTAGTGCGATCCGAGCGCACCGAGCACGCCGCCGCCTTCCGATGCTTTCGACTGCCAACCGAAACGCAACGTGCTCGAAGGGTGCATCCAGGTCGTGGCCTCGACGACCACGATCCGTTCGAGCTGTCCGAGCCAACCGTCATCCACCAAGGCCTTCGCGCGCGAGCGCACTGGAAAATAGCGGAATTCGTGATCGAGCATGCCGCTACGTTGTGCTCGCTTGGCCGCTTTGATCATGCGTTGCGCTTCGCGGGCTGACTTGGCGAACGGCTTTTCACACAACACGTGCTTGCGCGCGCGCAGCGCCGCCAGCACGATCGGCGCGTGCATGTGCGGCGGCGTGACGACGCTGACCAGATCAACGTTCGGCAGCGCAACGCTCTTGCGATAGTCATCTGTGAAATGCGGTATCGCGAATTGGGTGGCCGCCGCTCGTGCGTGTTCGAGCGTGCGCGCGCAGACTGAGACGACCGTCGTCCCAGGATGCTGCGTGAAGACCGGCAGTTGTACGCGGGCGCCGAAACCCAGGCCTACGACGGCGACGCGTAGCGTCTCTGAAGCCATTATCCTCCGGGGGCGCGCTCAAGAGCGCGCCACTACATCACTGCGCCGCTACAGCATCGACAACTGCTCGGGTTGGCCGGCCGCGGTACGCGCTTCGGGCGGCACGAGCGTGCCGAACCGCGCGATGAAATCCGCGACGCGGCGAACGAGGTACTCGCGGTCTTCGTCGGACGCATACTCGTCTGAGAGGGCAAGTTCGCCTCCGACGCGCTGGTAGACGCGGACTTTGTCGCCGACCGCGAGGCCCCTTTCGGCGATCGCGCGGGCCAGGCGGCGATTCGCGGGCGAGTTCATCGTCTTGGGCGTGATCGTCTCGCGCCGACAGATCTCCTCGACCTTAAAGCGACCCGTTCGGATGCGCTCGATCGCGTCAACCACCAGCGCCGTGATGTCGCCGTCGCGATGTTCCAGCAGGGCCCGGGCCACGCTCGCGACGAGCGCGCGCCCGAAGGGTTCGTCGCGCGCTGAACGCAGCGCCGAACCGCGCAGCACGAGGTCACCGGAGTCGCGCTTCAGCGCGTAGTTCTTCGGCATGAGCGACAGCATTGCGGGATAGCGTTCCTCGTACACGAGTTGCAGGCCGTCACCGAGAGCCGACCCCGCACGCTCGACGATCGCGCGGCCATCTGCGCTGCCCGGTGGCTGGAAGAACGCGCCGTCGGTGTCGATCTCGATGACTCGCCCGCGCTGCTCGAGCAGGCTGGCAACCAGCCGCTCTACGGCCTCGCGACCGGCCTCCGTGACGCGCGCCGCGGCCGCCGGGTCGTTGAAATGCAAGCCGTTCGTGCCGAGGAAACCGAAGAACGAATTGATCAGGATCTTGAACGAGTGCTGCAAGCCATCCGCAGCAAGTGCAGCTTGCCGGTCGCCGGCATCGCGCGCATCCTGGACTCGCCGCTTGGCGGCAAGCCGCATTTCGCGCAGCCCCGCAAGCATCGGCAAGAAGACGTTGAGGTCATCGTCCTGGGGTTTGATGCCGCGCGCCAGCATCAATGAGGGATAGAGGCTTTCCACATCGCACTTGACGACGTTCTCGAATACGCCCACTTCCAGCACGGCGGCGAGCGCGCCCTCGATCGGCTCCGCGGTGCGCGGGCGCGGGATGGAATGGCGGCGCGCAAGATATGCGCGCACGAGGAGCCGTTCTATGCGGCTGCCGATGCCGACGAAGGCGATGCCCTGCAGCGATTCGGGCACCATCTGCGCCTGATAGAACTCGTTCGGAGTGACGAGCCGCGAGAGCCGATCGGTGTCGCGTGCGTCGTCGAGGCAGTACGCTTTGAGCTTGGCGCGTTCAGCCGGGTCGGCCCACAGTCCGCGCATGTTCGCGGCGTCGACCAGCGCGCGCGATTCGTCGCCGATGCCGAGATGGCGCACGACTGCTTTCAATTTGTAATTGGGCAGCCGGCGCGCGACATCCCAGCGCATGACGCTGAAGAACGTGTCGGCGATCTGGCGCCCGGGAATGCGGTAGTATTTGGCGATCATGCCGTTGGGGACGCTGCGGCGCAGCGAATCGTCGAGCGTCAAGACGGCCCCGTCGCGGCCGAGCGCGAGTGGAACGCCGGCGCGTCGAGCACGCTCGGCCAGATACCACAGATCGAAGTTGAAGACGTTGTGGCCTTCGATCAAATCGGGATCGCGCTCCGCGATGAGATGCACGAATGCGTCGATGAGTGCAGCCTCGCTTGGAAACTCGTCGAGCGACAGGATGCGCTCAAAGCCGCTGGAGTCGCGGATGCCGATGAGGCAGATCGCTCCGTCTGGGCGATCCGGATACACGTCAAGCGTTTCGATGTCAAAAGCGAGACGGCGAAGCTGCGAAAACTCGAGACCGCGGAAAAATGTTTCGCCGCTCGACACCAGGTAGGATGTGATCGGATCGAGGTAGGCGAGGCGCTGATCGCTCGCCAGGTTGCGTGCGAACTCCATGGCGCGACCGAAACGATCTACGAGCAGGTGACGCAGTGGATGCCTGCCGGCGAGTTCGACGCTGTCGTCCATCGGTTTGCGGCCGAGCACCCATGATTGCAACGGCACGACGAGGCGCTCGGCGCCGGCGCCGATCCGGCGGTAGAGCGTCGCCGTGCCGCTGCGGAAATCCGGCTCCAGCGCGACGATGCCCTCGATCGAGCCTCGTCCGGAGATGAATCCGTCCTTTTGTTCCACTCCGTCAAAAGGTTCTGGAGTTGAAGGACGGGTTCATCCGGCGGCGCCGTTCAGTGGGGCGTGTGCGTCGGAGCCGGCGTCGGTGGCGGTGCCGGCGGGGACGCCAATGGTGCGCCGCTTGACACCGGCACCGGCACGGGAGGCAAGCTTGCGTCCGGTTCAGGCGTTGGCGTTTCTTGCGGCGGGGGCGTGCCGTGCACGACGTTGTCGGTCGGCGCCGGATGCGTCAGCTCATCCGGCGTTCCTTGCCGAATGAGATTGTCAGGCGGCCCTGTTCTGATGTTCTCGCTCCTCGGCACGAGTGCGCCCGCCGGCGTGGGCGGCGGCATGATGCCGGGCACGTAGCGCATCAACTTGAGCGTATAAGCCGCCGACAGCAAGAACGTTCCGGTCTCTTGACGAGCGTTCACCGCGTTGCCCTTGCTCTTCAGCGTGAACGCGGCGCCCAACAACAATCGGCTCGCCATGTCGACGAATGACGTGCCGCCGGCAGACCCCGCGCCGCGCAGCGTTGCGTCACCGAAACCTTGCACGTTCACGGAACCGATCGTGTCAAACGTTCCGGTGGAAACCACTTGCAAGACGCTCGCGTCGTCGCTCCAAATAGCGGCGGCGTTGGACAAGTGCACCACTTGAGGTCCCACCGGCAATGGAACAACCCCGGACGAAGTCCATTTCTCGCCGTCCGCTATCGGCGCGCCGGCCAAAGCGCCCACGATGAGCGTCGCCGGCGCGAGCGCATCGAAGCGACCGCCGTCCGCGATCCGGCCATCCGCGCTGACAGCTGGGCTCGCCAGCGCTTCCGGTGCTGGCTGTGACGCCGAATCCGCGGGTCCTTGCAAAGAGTCAGCCGTCGGCGCGATGACCGAGACAGCCAGCACGGTTGATCCGTCCGCGGTGAAACCCTCGACGGTGAACGCAACGCTGCCTTGATCAGATCGAGTTGCCGTTCGTTCGACAGCCTTGCCGCTTGGATCGCGAAAACGCACGACAACCTTTTGGCTGCGCTCGACGAGATAGACTTGCTGCTCGCCCAATCCGTAGACGCGCCCAGGCACGAAGATGTTGTGCGGCTGTTCGGGCGGCGGGCTTGGAGCGAAAAGCCCAAGCGAGCCGACCGCGCAGCCCGCGAGCGCGGCGGCTGCGAAAGCTCGTCGGGTCGCGCTCACGTCAGGACTTGCTGGGCGTTACGGTCGGCGCTGGAATGCCCGGGGTTGCAATGGGAACTGGACTGCCCGGCGTTACGGTCGGCACCGGATTCGCGTAGAGCGCCGCCGGAGTTGGAGCAGACGAGGGTTGCGCTACCGGCGCCTCGGTGGCTGACGGCTGAGGCCCGGCGGCACGTTCGAACGCGCGAAGCGCGATCGTCACAAACGCCGACGTGGCTACCCTGCCGCCGGCTGCTTGATCCACGTAGGACGTATCGGTCCGCAATATCTCGCCGATGAACAGCCGATCGCGCTGGTCGTAGTAGAACGTCCCCGCGATCGATGCCGACGTCTTGGCGGGATCGTCAACTGCGGGGTCCATATCACCGGTGGTCAGCACGGCATACGTCGGGAATCCCGACACCGCTGTCTGGCCGCGAACTTGCCGGTCCAGCGTGTATGTCACCGAAGCCTGTGGGGCTATGAGCCTCCATTGCCAAGCAGCGGCCCTCGCGAGATCACGCGCGGCGAGGTCGCCGACGCTCTGGCCGGCGATTGCGAAGAATTGATCGAGCAGCGGATCGACGCTTTGCGCGGTGATCATTGCACCATTCGGCGTGACGGTTGCGGGCACTGCCGTGTGGATCGCGAGCAGTTGGTCGCTTGCGTAGCCCGTCGCGCGCACTGTCAGCGTGCCGTGCGCGGTGCCATCCGGATCGACCGAGGCAATTTCGAACAACGCGGTGCCTAGCGCTCCGCTTGAGGACAACGTCTTGTGGCGCTCGACGTTCTTGCTGACCGTGACCACCTGCTGCTGCGATTGCAGCGACACTGTGTACGTCAGCTTGTCGCCGGCGCGTAGAAGCGGCGCGTCTGCTAGACCGGGATATGCAATTCCCGCCATCACGCAGCACGCCGCGAGCATCGCCGCGGATTTCTTCACAAGATCTCCGACTTTGTTCGCACGTCTGTCGCAGCAGGTTCGTCTTCCCGGCGGCCAAAACATTCGTTCAGTTCTCATATGAGATATCGGACGGCCCCACGTAGCACTCGAGCGAAGCTCGAGGCTTTTGTTGCGGCTTATGCGGCAATCGCTGCTTTTGCGACGCTCGCCACCCAGGCCGCCTGCGCTGACGACGGCTATACATCGCAGTTCGCTCAAGCGGTCCGCGCCGCTACCGGCGCCTACCGCCTCGTGCTGTGGGCGCGCGCCGATCATTACATCCAGTCAACCGATTATGTCGGCGGCGTCGGCACGATGTACACGAACCACGACCGGTTCGACCCCGCCGATTTGGCCCACCCAAGCATGCTGGTGTACGACGAAGGCGGCAGACTCGTGGCGTGCGGCTATCAATTCACCGCCGGCGCAACGTATCCGCAAGACTTCGCAAGCATACCAGCGGGCGCGTGGTACGACATCCCCAAGCACGTGCACTACAACGCGATGCAAGGCGGTACCATGCACTACGGCCAAGCGCCGTGGGAAACGGATGATGCGCCGACAGAGGCGTCATTGCGCGCGCACGGGCTGCTGCCGCAAGACGCGACGCTCGTGTTCGCGTTCGTGCACCCGGCGACGCGCGCAATTTTGGTGTGGGCGTGGCTGCCGAACACCGATGGATTGTTCTCAGTCGAAAACGCGATGATGCCATAATCCGGCTTCGCACAGAGTAGCTAATCTCTTCGAGTCTCCAGATGGAAATAAAAAGCCCAAACCCTCTTCCTCACTTTGCAACAAGAGTTTGTCTTGCGGCGCGCTGTCTCGCAGCTGTATGATATGATTGGTTGGCAACTTGGGTCCGCAAGGGGACTGCGTGGAAGGATTCCGTCCGAAAGTCTTTCCGGTCTTAGCTCTTGGGCTCTCAGTCCTTGGCTTGATTCTAATCGTGAGTTGCGGATCGCACGGATTGACACCCGGTGGTCCGGGTGCTCATCACTACGCGCACCCGCTTACTGCTGGCGCCCCTAATTGCATAGTTGAGCCTAACGGAAGCTCCTTTTCGTGCTCAGCGGGTTGCAGCCTGATTTCCTTCGACCCAAATTCCGATCAGATAACGATGCTGTGTAACAGCTGTGGAGTTGTCAGCGGACCAGCTCCTGTAGGGGGCCTGGGCACTATTTCGTGTCCGGACTTCGGGGGAAGCGGTGGCGGGTACTCAGGCGGAGGTTATAACCCTCTTCCTCCCAGGACTACCAATGCCCAAAAGACATGGCAGGCTGCAAATTTGTGTTGGGGAAACGATTCGCGCGCTGGTCCGCACAATGCTGACGGTGTTAACGTCGCTTGCGTCTGGGCAATCAACGATTGCGTGCTACCCGGCGCCCACTTGCCTAATCCTTCGACCAACGCTGTTGACGCGTTCAAGAAATGGTTATCTGATAATGGATATAACTTGGTGAACAAGGGACAAACGGTTGCTGGCGATTTTGCCATCCAAGGAGAGCTACAGCACGTGGGGGTCTGCATGGTCAACGGGTGCGACACGGTGCTTTCCAACTCGAGCACACCCGAAAGCTTCACTTGGTGGTCTGACCCGGCATTCAGCGGTCCAAAAGGCTATGACCCTAACATAACGCCGGTATTCTACCACCTTCCGTGATGGTCGTGCTGAGGTTAATTCGATGAATCTGAGGCAAACATCTAATGTGCGTCTTGGACTTTACGCCTTAGCGGTAGTCGGCATCATCTTTGGCGCGATATTTCTCAACCATTACAGAGTCTCGGCTGGTTCTGGTGATGCGGGAGTCTTGATTCAAATGACCATTGCAGATGTGACCAATGGTAATCCGCAGGTTCTTACCCCGCGAATCGTAGCACTATCAATCGTCGGCACCTACGGGATGACACAGTTTGTGACGGGCGACGGAAATTCCGGTGGCGAGGTCATCTTTTCCAAAGCAAGTGGCACTTGGAAAATAATCGGCCAAGGCGGAGGGCTACATTCCGCAGCTGATCTTACTTTGCTCTATGGAATCGATCCGACTACCGCAGGTTCGTTGATAGCCAATCTTGGACCGCCGCCGACACCGACACCGGCGCCCACACCTGCTCCAACGCCAACACCGGCGCCTACGCCGACGCCGACTCCTACGCCGGTGCCGACGCCAAGCCCGACCCCTGTGCCGACGCCAACGCCAACCGCGACGCCGCCGCTAGAGACAATTCCACCGCCGACCAAGCCGCCGCCGAAGTGCCCGCCGAGTAGTTGCGGCGGTGGAAACGCGCCAATAAAGCCAACCGCCTCACCGACGACGACGCCGAAATAGGCTGGTACTGGTTGCGATCATGGGCTCGCGGTTGGAAGCCGCGGGCCTTTTCCTTGGCGCCGGTGGTCCCTGCGTTCTGTCGACGCCGTGCGCCCTATCTATCTCTCAAGCAAAACCGAAGCAGCAGCTACTTATCCGGCGTCAAAGCACAGATGGCATCGTTCTATTCGTACATCGGAATTAGCGGGACTTCGGCTTCAAGAATGTCGTGAAACAGCGATGAATAGTCCAACGTTTGGCCCGCGAGAAATCTATAGCATCCGCCAGACAACGAGATACTGAAAGACTTTCTCACCATATAGGCCACCGGCTTGCATCCGGCGTGGGTGGCCGTCGTTTGGCGCGCGAGTTGATCGATCGCGGCCTTGCTGACTTCTGCGCGCGAATGGCTTCCGGATGGATGCTATGAGCACGAGCGGTTTGCGCGATCGACGCCCCCGCGTCGATCTCCCGCAACACCTGAAGTTTGAACTCCTTATCGAAAACCCGACGAGATGCCGACACGGGATTCCCCTTTCTTGGAGAACCCCAACTTAACTTGTTGTCTCTCCCGAGGGTCGCACTGCCGGTTGTCGCTCGAGTGCTACGTTCCCCGAGCTTCGCTAGAGTGCTACGTCATCGGTCGAGTGCTACGTCAAGGAACCTTTTCGAGGCGTGGGTTGGGGCGGTAGGGCCGGCCGACTTTGTGGCAGTCGACCATCCGGCCGTCTCGCTGCGCCAGCGCGATGTCGGCTGTGAAATCGTACGAGCCGCGGAACAGCGCCGAACCGACCGCATACGCGTCGACCGGAATCTTTCGTTCCTCAAACGAGCGGATCTTCTGCACGTCGAAGCCGCCTGAGACGATGATCTTCACCCACGTGTAGCCTGCGTCATCGAGTCCGCGGCGCACGTTGAGCACGAGCTCGGGGCATACACCTGTCGGCTTGAACGTCCCCATCATGTGCCATAAGCTCTTGTCGACCAATGTCTCCGATGTGTCGAGCCGCACGCCCCACAACCGCCTGCCGAGCCGCGCCGCAACCGCCTTCGACGTCGCGACGCAGTCGTTGTCGAAATCGACGAGCGCGATCACGTTGATCGACGGATCCATGTACTCGGCGAACTTCTCGACGGCGAGCACCGTGTCGCCGCCGTACGCCGAGATCAGCCCGTGCGGCACCGTGCCGACGCCTTTGCTGCCCCACCATTCGGCTTGCGCGTCGGTGCTCACGCCGAGCGCGCCGCTCACGTACGCCGCGTAGCCGTCGCCCGTCTGCATCAAATGATGATCGAAGCGGGCCGGAAAGAACAGCACCGTCTTGCCGTTCGCGGCCGCGACGACGGCGCTGGTGTTGGTCGCGACCTTCGTTCGCCGTGTCAAAACCCCCAGATAGTCGGTCTCGAGATGCGCGAACAGGCCGTAGTCGCCTTCGATCGTGAGGACGACCTCGTATGGCGAGATCCGGTCGCCGTCGAAGAGCGCCCGCACATCGAGCTGCGGCCAGCCGTCCTCCCACGAACCATCGAGCTTGCGCCGGCCGCTGCACAATTTGAGGATGGCGATCGCTTCGTCGATGCCGCACAGCGTAGCGTGCTGCTTCTGAAACACCTGCATGAGCACGCGCGGGCGCTGATTGTCCAGCTGCAATATCTGGACGACGCGATTGAAATACGTGTCCGAATAGTAGCCGGCGCGCATCTTCTCGACGGGCAGGTTGAGGATGGCAGGATCGAGCCGCTTGCCTTTTGGAGGCGCTTGCGCCGTCATGGTGCGGCGAGGTTCGGGTGGGACAACGCCTTCGCCTGTCCAATGGCACTCTCAGTGAACCTGCGTGACTAATTCAGACATCGCAGCGCGGCTCAATGAGATCGCGGCGCTCATGGAGTTCGACGGCGAACCGTTCTTCAAAACCAAAGCGTACGAACGCGCGGCGCGCAGTCTTGAGGATTGCGAAACGCCGGCGCGCCTGCTCGTCGAGGCTGGAACGCTGACCGAATTGCCGGGCGTCGGCAAGGCCATCGCGCAGAAGATTGACGACATCGAAGCGACCGGCACGTGCAAGTATCTGGAAGAACTACGCGCCAAATTTCCACCGACGATCCTCGAGCTGCTTTCGGTCCCAGGCGTGGGCACGAAGACGGCGATCGCACTGTATCAGACGCTCGGGGTGACGGGGCTCGACGACTTGCGCCGATCGGTGCAGGACGGCTCGATCGCGACGCTGCCGCGCATGGGCGAGAAAGGCATCGAGAACCTTAAGAGCGCGCTCGAACGCCTCTCCGCACGCACCCTGCGCATGCGGTTGGGTGACGCCTGGACGCTCGCGCACGAGATCTCGCGAGCGCTTGCCGCAACTAAGTTCGCGAAGAACGTCGTCGCAGCGGGCAGTTTGCGGCGCATGGAGCCGACAGTGCGCGACCTCGATATCATCTGTACGAGCTCGACGCCCGAGAAGGCGCTCGATTTCTTTTGCGAGCTGCCCCTCGTCGAACGCGTCACCGCCAAGGGCGACACGAAGGCGACTGTCTGGCTGCGCGCCGGCATCGCGGCGGATTTGCGCGTCGTGCCGCACCGCTGCTTCGGCAACCTGCTCCAGCATTTCACCGGCAACAAAGAGCACAACGTCAAACTTCGCGAGTTTGCGTTACGTCAAGGTCTGAGTGTCAGCGAATGGGGCATCCAGACAGTCGAGACCGGGCTCGTCCGGACGTCCGACAGCGAGGAGGGCGTGTACGAGACGCTCGGGCTCCAGTTCATCCCGCCCGAGATCCGGCTCGGGTCCGACGAAATCGAAGCCGGGCGCGCCGGCACCATTCCGGCGCTGGTTGAGATCGGCGACATCCGCGGCGACTTGCACGACCACACGACGTGGAGCGACGGTTCGCGCAGTATCGAGCAGATGGCGCGCGAGGCGGCGGGGCGCGGCCTTTCGTACTTGTCGATCTCCGACCACTCGCGCGGCCGCGCCGTCGGCAACGGGCTGAGCCCCGAGCGGCTGCGCGAACAGATCCGCGAGATCCGAGCGGCAGGCGATTCGTTCGGCGTGCGGTTGTTGTGCTCGTCGGAAGTGGATATCCGCGCTGACGGCTCGCTCGATTTTCCCGACGATGTGCTCGCCGAGCTCGACATCGTCGTGGCTTCGATCCACTCCGGTTTCACCGCCGACCGCGCCAAGCAAACCGAGCGCCTTGTGCGCGCGATCGAAAACCCGTACGTGAACATCATCGGACACCCGACCGGCGTGCTCATCGAGGAACGCGCAGGCTACGAGTTCGACGCCGATGCGGTGCTCCGCGCGGCTGCGGAGAGCGGCACCGCGCTCGAGATCAACGCGCACCCGGCGCGTCTAGACCTGAACGCGGCCCTAGCCAAGCGCGCGCGCGACCTTGGTTGCACGATCGCGATCGACACCGACGCGCACTCGTTCGACGATTTCGACAACTTGCGGTTCGGCGTCGGCACGGCGCGCAAAGCCTGGCTCACCAAGGAACAGGTGCTCAACACGAGACCGGTCGACGGCGTGCTCGACTTTGTGGCGGCGAAACGCAAACGCACGCAGCCGAAGCGTACGCTTTTCTAGGATGCTTTGTGCGCTTTTTCGCAGCTGGCCGTATCGAACTGCACCCAGCCGGCCGGTCCTTGGAGTTCGTCGACTTGTTGGATTTTTGAGTCGCTGATCTTAGTCGTGGTGCTGCGATAGCCGAAGCTCTGACCCTTAAGGTTGACCTCGCCTGTGAAGATCAGCGTATCGCCGTCCCAGCCGGGCGATGTTTCCTTGCTGCGCGAACCGTCCGTGTTATTGACGGAGGTTTCAACCCACAGTTTGTGCGGGGAATCAAACGTTAGCTCAGTCAGGGATTTGCCGGACGAATCACGCGTCACCAGGCGTGTTCCGTCCGCGGACATTTTCGAGGTTTCGGAAAGGCTGAACGTGGCGCCGTTGATCACCCGACCGCTGCACGACCATGTGCCGACGAAGAAGTTCATCGAGCTGAAGTCACCAGGCTGAACCGCCTCCGCGCGCGTAAAGGCCGCACCGAGCGTGACAACGACACCCGTCAGGACGGCGACGCTGAAGAATCGCATCTCTACGCTCCCATGATCTGAGCGTAATTGCGATCGAACGCGTGCAGGATGCCCTCGGCGTGCGCGTATGGCCCGGGAACATATGCGCGCGACGTGACGCCACGCTGCGTCAGTTCGCAGACGTGCCAATCCTGCCGATTGGTCATATCCCAAAACTCGACTGCATCGCTCGGGTCAAACCTGGGGCGCGCGATCTCCGCCGACTCGAAGAGCCAGGCGCAGCGGACGAGCGTTTTGTCGATGCTTGCGGGCGTAACGAAATGCACCATCACGTAATCGGGATGAAGGCTGAGCAGCATCGACGGAAAGACGGTGTAGTAGTAGACGCGCTCGTGATCGTCGGGCTCAAGTCCAGGCAGCGGCTTGCGCACGGTCTGCCCCGACATCGTCATGCTGCCGCCGGGATTGCGCAACCGCATGAATCCGCCAAGCACCGGCCCTTCGATGAGGTCGTTGCGTCCGCTGTCCGAGGGCGAGAGCCGCTCGAGTTGCGGGTGGACGCGCGGGCAATGGTAGCATTCCGAGTAGTTTTGGAAGACCAGCTTCCAGTTGCATGCGAGCTCGTACTCGATCGTACGCGCCTCGCGCAACGTGCCTATCGCCCACTTGCGGAAGTGACCCATGAGCGGCGCGAGGGCGCGCCCGAACGGTTCGGGCTGTTCCGCCAGGTTGACGAAGATGAAACCTTCCCACCGAGCGATCGCGGCGCTGCGCAGCGGATAATCGCTCTCTTGGAAGCCCTCAACGTCGCGCATGTTGCGGGCGGCCATCAGCGTGCCGTCAAGCTTATAGGTCCATGCGTGGTAGGGGCACACCATCGCGCCTTTCAAGCGGCCGCTTCGCTCTTCACAGACGCGAGCGCCGCGATGACGGCAGACGTTGTAATGCGCGCGAATCTCCCCATCTTTGTCTCGCACGATGATGAGACTTTCGCCGGCGATGTCCGCCAAGAAATAGCTGCCTGATTCCGGCAGGTGCTCTTCGCGTCCGGCGCAGATCCAGTGTCGCGCGAAAATCCGTTCGCGCTCTTGGGCGAATATCTCGGCAGACGTGTAAAAACGTCCGGCAAGGGTGCGCGCCTCAGGCGGCACGGCAGCTTTGACAAAGGTGGCCATTTGATGACGATTCGAGCGCCGGCTAACTGAGACATTCTCCCGAAGGGCGCACAAGGGCTGGAGCGAACCTGCTCGCTCCATGTTCTGCGATCTTCATGTCCACAGCGATTGCAGCGACGGAGAGTTCAGCCCGGCGACTGTGATCGACACGCTCGCCGCTGCAGGTGTGTCGCTGGTCGCATTGACCGATCACGACACCACGGCGGGACTTGCGGAGGCGCAGGCGCGAGCGCGCGAGCGCAACGTGCGGTTCATCGGCGGCATCGAGATGACGACGTACGGAATGGGCGCGGTCTTGCACGTGCTTGGACTCGGCATCGCAGCCGGCAACGCGGATCTTGAGTTTGCGAACCGACGCGCGAACCGCATCTTCGGCGAGAATCAGGAGCGCTGGATCCGTTCGCTGGCAGCCGACGGTCTCGACGTTTCGTGGGAACGAGATTTTCCGGAGAGTCCTGTTCGGTTGCCGGTGCTCATCGAGCGCCTCTGCCGTGCCGGCCACTCGGGCGGCAACCCACGCCTTTGTCACGCTGCGTTTCGCGATTTCTTCGCGGCTCTGCCGCTCGAAGCGTACGAGGCGCTGCCGACTCCCGCACAAGCCGGGAGCATCATCCGCGCTGCGGGCGGCGTCGCGATCCTCGCTCACCCGGCCGAGCTTGCGCAAGACGGCCGTGCCGTCAACTTGCTGGAATCGCTTGACGGGCTCGAGGCGCTCTACGCTCGCTACGATCGCAGCGTCTGCGACTCGCTGCGCGAGCTTGCGCTGCGCCACGGCAAGTTGTATTCGTGCGGCAGCGATTGGCACGGTTATTTCCAGGGTCCGTATAAGAATCCGGACTTCGAGGCTCCGCCCGAGCTACTTACTCGGCTCGTGTAGTCACGCCGCAGGTATCACGCGCAAGCGTGCGGGATAACGGGTCCGTGCCGAAGCGGTCAGCGCCGTGACGCATCCCATCGCGCTTAGCTGGCGCGACCCGTTGACGTTCTTTACGCTGCTGGCCGCAGGCATCTACGCCGTGCTTGGGCTGGTCATCTGGCTCAAGCCCCTTGATTTCGCCAAGCGGCCCTACTTGACGTGGGCTGTCATCCTCCCCATTTTGTTCGTCTTGCTGCTTATCGGACCACGTGCGTGGATCGCCGGCATCGCGGTGCTGTCCAGCCGCGCACCGACAGCGGCGCGAGGCCTGC
>Ga0187846_10000147_pt1 | contig 42065 bp, 36 predicted proteins | sample TC_taG_FD_161473 | JGI IMG/M metagenome (GOLD analysis project Ga0187846, IMG submission 161473) | Biofilm microbial communities from the roof of an iron ore cave, State of Minas Gerais, Brazil - TC_06 Biofilm (v2) | ecosystem: Environmental > Terrestrial > Deep subsurface > Cave > Wall biofilm... | reverse complement strand
CCGCTGTCGGCTGTTCTTCTTCGCTTTCATACGCTCTCCTGGTGTTTTCCTCTAGTGTACCACCTCCTCGCTCTGTGCAAAAAAATGAACCACACCCTCCCCTTTCTCGCAGTCACCGTTCGATCACCATACAGAGTCACCTGCATGAAGCCCACACCTTCTAGCAGCTCCCGGTATTGCGAGAACGTATAGAACTCACCATCCGGAGCAGAGTTCACCAGGAACACTGCTGACAACAGCACCTGTTCTGCCTGGCAGCGCTCCTCGTCAAGAACCCCATCGTCAACGACGACCAGGCCACCAAACTTGAGGATGCGGTAGATCTTGCGCAGGATGCCTCGTATCTGGTTGGGAGGAAAGAAGTGAAGGATGTTGCCCAGAAGCACGATATCGAACTGCGCGCTGCCCAGGTCCATTTGCAACACATCGCCGGATTGGTAGCTCACCTGATCAGCTACTCCCATGGCCTCGGCAATTTGGGCCGTGACTCCGAGCACCTTTGGCATGTCAACGGCCACTACACGAACCGCCGGGTCGGCCTGAGCCAGCACGAAACTTTTGACCCCCGCGCCACATGCCACATCCAAGACATGAGCACCTGATCCTGCCTGCACCGTCACGCCGGCAGCCTCCCACCGGCTTCTCACGATCGCAGCCAGCTCGGGCCACGCCAGGAGATACGGTGCGGCATACGAGACCCAGAGGTGCTCAGCCTCGGGAGCGGTCAGATCAATTCCCGGTTTGCCCGTTCGCACGCAGTCGGCGAAGCGCTCGCGATTCTTGAACGTCGTCAGGAAGATGTCCGCGCAGTAGGTGGGCGCGGTACGCACCAAGTAGGCCCGGGCGGCGGGCGTTAAAGCATAGCTGCCCGCAGATTTGCTGAGTAGTCCGAGAGGGCAGAGCGCGTCCAGCAACACGCGCATCCCCCGGACGCTGCACTGGGTCGCGTGCGCTATCTCTTCCAGGTGCTGGTGCCCGCTGGCAATGGTGGTGAATACATCGAGTTCCATCGCGGTTTTGAGCACCGTCACTTTCAAGCCAAGCCTGCTGAGTTCCTCAATAACCCCCAACGATGGAGGTGGTTTATCAGATCTATCCATGGAGGCATGCTCCTTTCTTGCCCTCTTCTGAGAGGCTGCGGTTTGGTTTTATAGGAAATTTCTTTTCCTGGTGGTATCATACCTGAAGTGGGACGTGAAATGAATAGCACGGGCATATCACGAGTGATATTCTCGCAAATGCGCATTTGCTCAGGTTGCCTGGCAACGCTCTATTACCATGCCGGCTCACCAGGCCAGATGCTATGTCGAGGCTGCCAGCCAAGCTGTTCTCGTGCTCTTTGATTGCTACAACGGTAAGATGGCGCTTCAGGCAATGACGCGTTATAGGGAGGATGGGGCAGATGCAGTCTGCCGGCTAACATCACGATATAGTCCCCGTAGCGTAGCGGTTGAGCGACAACATTATAGATCGAACCGTCCGGCGCGTGCTCAAGCGCGAGCGCAATCGCCTCGGCCATATCCGCGACATGAATTGGCGAAATAAAGTTTTGCCCTTTGCCGGGAATTTCGACCTGTCCCGCACGCATGCGCTCTAGCAGCGTTACTTGACCTGTTTCCGGTCCGACGAATGTCCCGCCGCGCAGAATATTCCATTGCAAGCGATCAGGTGGCACATCGCGCACCATCCGTTCCATTTCAATCACCGGGCCGCAAACAGTTGCACGGGCCGGGGTTGTGTCGAGTGGCTGGTCTTCGTCAAGCCACGTATCGCCGCTGTCGGGATAAGCCATTGTGATACTTTGCTGGATATAGCGGGCGGCTCCGGCCTGGAGCGCGGCATCGAGCAGGTGTCTTGTGCCTTCCGTGCGCAGGCGTGTATTCGTATCCCAGGCACCAGGCGCGGAAGGATTGGAGGGAATAGCCGTGGCTATATGAATGACGGCCTCACAGCCCTTGACAAGCTTTGTGAGTTGATGATGTGTCTCTGCTCGCAGCAACTCACCCACGGTTGCCACAATGCCTGCAGCCTGCAATATCTGCGCCTGTTGCGAGGAACGAACCAGGGTATGAATTTCGTGTTGTGCCTGCTGTAGACGGGGCAGGAGAGTGCGCCCAAGGACGCCGGTAGATCCAATAACAAAGATACGCATCTCTATGTTCCTTACTGTTCTTGTAATTTCTATAGTCCTATTTACTACATATTAATTATCACACATGGCGACGTAGGGGTTTTGGCAATCTTTCAACGATGCTCTGCGAACCCAGGTGCGCCTGATACTAGCTTGCATTCTCACTGATTCCATCGCCGCTTCAAAGGGGTGAGTAACTGGCAGCCGGAAGTGCCCAATATCCGCGTTGGCTGGGCGCGTATTGCTGAGGAGAGCAGGGTAACCGGGCCTGTTTAGAAAAGAGTACGAGCGGTGCAGGAAGCACACAACAAGCCCAGACCTCAAAGAGCAACGCTGGTCAGCGAAGATTCCTATGCTCAGTTGTATTGATTGGCCGCGGACTCTTTGGGCGACTCAGCAGGATTGCCGGGTGTCGCGTCCTCATAGTGCTCCACAAGCAATACCGTCATCCTTTCTGCATCCGCCCATAGCGTGGCGATCTCCACCTGACCACGGGGCTTCCCCTGCTGGTCAAAGGCGATGAGCAGGCTGTGGACTCCATGCATCCTGCTCATATCCCCCAGGCTACTCAGTGCCTGGGTAAGTACAGCTGTAGTAGGAGTGCGAAGCAGGGCGTGCAATTGCGCCAGGAGGTTGTCTCGACCTGTGGGGAACGTGTTGCCTTGAGAGAGCACGTTCCAGGGCAGAGAGGCCGTCAGGGCGGAGACGGGAGGGTCCTGACTCGGGGGGTCGTCCGAGGCATCCCAGGCCAGGCCTAGTTTTTGCGCACTCATACCGAAGAGCTCGCAGAGTTTGGTGCGAAAGTATGGACCGGGCGAGGTGATGCCCCTTTCCCAGCGGCTCACATTGCCGGGGGTCGTCCCGATCTGATCGGCCACCTCCAGTTGCGACCAGTGCCGGCGCAGCCGTTCCGTGCTGAGCCGGTGCTTCAGAGTGGCGTTTGCAGTCGTGTTCATAATTGCGATTCTTCCTCCTGTTCTCCCTGGAGTATCCTTTCCCAATCTGGTCACCATACTGAACGGTTCTGGTCAAACTCTATATGCGCGACACACGGAGATGCTACGAGCCGGAAGGATCCGCCTTGTGCACAGGAACCTGGTTCACCGAGAGCAGCGGCAATGCCAGGTCGCGCACTTTGATCAGTATCCCATGAAGCGCGGCCTCATCGACAAGGGAGCCACATAATACTGTGATGTCCTCACCCTCATAGCTGATTGTTAACCCGTCGAACCATGTCGACCAGCGTTGATCGAGGCGTCCCTGGACGCGAATTTCATAGACGCTCATTGCTTCTCCTTCTCAGTGCTACTCTGCATCGACACATCGTCGTGTGTCTATGTGTAATATAGCTGGTGAGCAGGGTGAGATACCGCACACCAAAGTTGTATATGTGGGGTGATTTTGCAGGGAGCATGGATAGGTAAGTTGGGTCACAGGAGGTTGAGCGCCCTTGCGCGGACGATCGCTTGCGTGCGGCTCTGCACCCCAAGTTTGCCGCAAATATTATAGACGTGTCGCTTCACTGTGTTCACACTCAGGACGAGGCGATGGGCAATCTCGCGGTTGGAGGCTCCTTCTAGCAGCAGCCGCAGCACGTCGCGCTCGCGCTCGGTGAGCGGTTCCAGAAGCGAACCCAGTCGAGCAGAGGCGAGAGAATGATTTGAGACGTCCTGCTCGCCGAAAGCAGAAAGCAGGGTTGCAACGTACCCCGGTGCCGTACTGCGCATGCGGGCGTGGCGCAGCAAGGCCAGCACCGGTTCACCTTCATCGATGAAGAGACGAATGTAGCCTTCCGGTTCAGCGAGCACGAGCGCACGCGCCAGAGTGGAGAGGGCGCTCGTTCGATTCCCCTGGGTCTCCAGGGCCAGCGCACGCAGCACGAGGATTTCCAGCACGCTGCTCAGGCGTGCTTTGGCCTCGGCATCCAGGAGCAGCCAATCCAGCAGGCTCAGGACATCCTGGAGGACGGGCCCTTCCGGATCGTCGCGCGCCTGCGCGATGCGCACCCGCGCCAGGGCCAGGTACTCGCCCTCGCGGGGATAGGGCAGATCGTTATCACCGATGGACAGGCCGCTGCTGTCTGCCCAGTGGATGGCTGCCGCCAGGTTGCCCTGCGCCATCTCGAGTTGCGCCCGCACGGCGGCCCCCTGGGCCACCAGATAAGGAGGGAAGTTGCGCTGCTGCGCCAAACGTGCAAGGGCGTCCAGGGTCGCGAATGCCTCAGGCCTGTTGCCACGCGCCCGCTGCAGGCGAGCCAGGGCGCTGTAGCCGAGCATCGTTACAAAAGGCTCAACCGTCAGTGTCTCTTTGACCAGTGCCATGCCTTGCAACAGGTTCCGCTCAGCCGCATCCAGGTCGTTGCACTCGCGCAGCAGATCGCCCAGACCGAAATAGTAGAAGAGGCTGCTGAATGCGGTTTGCAGCACTTCTGGTCGTGGGACCACCTGCACCACCTGTGCGTAGGTGGCAGCGGCCTGCCGGAGCCTACCCTGGAGCACATACAGCCGCGCCAGCAGGGTCATGCTACTCACGGTTGCAAACAGATTGTCTGAGGTACGTATGAACGCACTCGCTGCTGCGACCTCGTGTTCGGTAGCGGGGGTTACATCGCCGCTCACCAGGTAGGCGCGGATCGTAGTCGCCAGGGCACCTGCACGAGGGATTATCTGCGCTCCCGGCAGCAGGTCCAGTGCCTGGCCAGCGAGGGAGACCGCCTGCGGGATATCGCCAGAGAAGAGGGCGATATCCCCGCGGATGGTGAATACATAGCCCATGATGATCCGTGCCTGTTCGGCAGATATCCTTTTCTGAACACCCCGTTCAGCCTCCCGCAGGCGAGCCTCGGCTGCCTCCAACTGATTGGTGAATGTCAGCAATGAGGCGTGGTACACGCACAGGAAAGGACGCGTGCGCACCAGCGCCTCGGGGAGGGCATTCATCCATCCGAGCACCGTGTAGATTTGACCATGGAGCGTAATTGGGAGCGCGATCGGTTCGATCAAGCGGGCAGCAAGCTCGACATCAGGAGCGGCAAGCGCATGCTGCACTGCCTCGATGATAAATCCTTGCTGCTCGTACCACGCACTGGCACGAAGATGCAACTCGGGTACCACCATCGGCTCTGCTTGCTGCAGGTGGCTCAGCAGCACTTCGGCAAACAGGTGGTGGTAGCGGTACCAGCGCCGCTCGTCGTCCATCGCGACTACAAACAGATTCGCCCGCTCGAGTGCTTCCAGCATGGCCTGGCTCCCCTCCTGAGCAGTCACCGCATCGCAAAGCGGCCCGCTGAGGCGGTCCAGGATACAGGTGTGCAAGAGAAACTGCTGCACCGGAGCAGGCTGCCGCGCGAGCACCTCTTCGGAGAGATAGTCGAGCACATAGCGATGACTGCCGGTGAAGGTCGTTAGAAACTCGGAGACATCGGTTCTGCCCTGCAGCGAGAGCGCAGCAAGCTGCAGCCCTGCAATCCAGCCTTCTGTACGGCGCTCGAGGGTGGCGATAGCCTCTGGAGGCAGGTCCAGTCCCATCACAGCCTGCAGAAATGCGCTCGCTTCGGTAGCTCCAAAGCGTAAGTCGGCGGCTCGCAATTCGGTGAGATGCCCACCTGCCCGCAGCCGTGTCAGAGAGAGTGGCGGGTCAGCGCGGGTGACCAGGATGAGGTGCATTTGGGGCGGCAGGTGATCCAGCAGGAAGGTCATCCCACGATGAATGGGCTCAGCGATGATGACGTGGTAATCATCCAGCACGAGGGCGAAATCACTTGCATCACGGCCTGTCAGGTCATTTGTCAGCACAGCCAGCACGGCCTCTGGCGGCGGGGGCTGCGGGGTGTGCAGCATCTCCAATGCCGTTTTCCCCACCTCTACATCAAGGGTTTGCAGGGCAGCAATCAGGTAGGAGAGAAAGCGCGTGGGGTCATTGTCCTCCGTTTCCAATGAGAGCCAGGCGACAGGCATGCCGCTCTCCATGAGCCATTGGGCAAGCAAGGTGGTTTTGCCGAACCCGGCGGGTGCAGACACGAGTGTGAGCGCACGCTCCGCCCCTTGCTGGAGTCGCTCGACTAGGTGAGCACGCTGGACCAGGTGCGCGCGCGGGCGTGGTGCATACAGCTTGGTCGCAAGTAAAGGATGGAGCGGATCACGGCGGGCACGTTCGTGATGTTGGGTGGCGTCCGCATCACTGTTCGTACCTAATACGAGAGGATCGAGAGGGAAGATCCGGGCCTCGCTCTGGGTACACAGCAGCTCTGCAACGTGCTCAAGCCGTGCCAGGGTGACGCCAGCGGTCTTGCCCAGGTACTTTTTGGTAAGCTGTGTGCCCGTTGCCAGGTAGGCATACCAGTAGCGGTCACCGCGCTGTTTCGCTTCCTTGCGCGCTGTAAAGTGTCCACTTTTGCCGGAGAAGGCAAAGGTGGACACATGGTCCAACCAGGCAAACCAGGCTGGACTGTCAAGGACAATCCTGAGCACCTGACGGCCACGGGTCTCGTAGAGTTCGTAGGCCGCTGTTGTGGACGACCAGGCCAGCGTATATGCGGGGACTTTCGGCATCTAACATCCCTCTTGAGGTGATCTACTGCACGCCCAACAGGTTCTTACCCAACAATGCTCCACCAGTTCTAGTATACCTGTTGGGTAAGAACGCTACAAGAGAGATGGGTACCGGTGACTGTTTAGATGCTTTCTTCTTTTCTCATCGAACGAGAGGGATTCGTTCCCTTTTTCGGCTCAGCCTGCTCGGCAATGCCGAACACACGCTCTAGCGCACGAAATCTCCAGATGAAGTGCAGCAGCAGCGCCCACAGCAGCGCAACCCCTACAATCGCAGCCACATCGAACAGCGGCAACGCGCCAATTTCAAACACAGCGCGACCCAGGGGGACACTGAGGATCACCATTAACCCGACCAGCAGCACTCCAGCCAGTATGGTCGGTCGCCAATCTCCACTCAGGGGATTGCCTCCTGCCAGAAAGCGCGTGGGAGGCGCGACGAACACCAGGAGCAGGATCCCACAAACCGTGGCAAAGACAGTAATGGTGGAATGGGCTGTGGCGATCACCGAGGCTTCTGGCAGTCCTCTAAAGGCAGCAAGCGCGACTGCCGTCAAAAAGACGAACAGCGTTGCCAGGCTCCCCGTCAGAATAGCCGGCAGCACAAAATGCACCAGGCGCAGCAGCTTGTTGCCTTGTGCCGGGCCAGGTTGCGCCCACACTGCCAGTGCGACCGTGGGGATGCCAACTGTCAGCAGCGTGACCAGCGATGACTGCCGCGGGCTGAAGGGAAACCCTGGAATCAGCAGGATCAACAGGATGAACGAGCTCACGCGATACAAAAAGATCTGGAGGATCTGCTGCATGCCGTTGACCACGCGCTGGCCCTCTTGCACCGCCGGCGGCAAGGCCGCAAACGAGTCATCCAGCAACACAATATCGGCTGCCGTGCGCGTCATCTGGCTGCCGCCCTGCATGGCGATGCCCAGGTTGGCTCCTTTAAGCGACAGCACATCGTTGAGGCCGTCACCCACCATTGCGACATAGGCGCCCTGCGCACGTAGTTCCTGCACGATGCGCTCTTTTTGCTGGGGTGTGATCCGTCCAAACACCGTGGTGTCGCGCACGACCTGGGCGAACTGTGCTGGCTCCATCTGGGAGAGCTCCAGCCCAGACACGGACAGCAGATCGGGAGCCAGTCCCACTTGCCTGGCCAGAGCGGCAACGGTGTGCGGATGGTCACCAGAGATGACCTTCAACTGCACCCCTGAGCGGTTGAAGGCGGCGAGGGTTTCGCGTGCCTCTGGACGCAGCAGGTCAGCCAGGCTCACCAGGCCCAGCGGGAGCAAACCTGGCTGCAGGCGAGGTTGTCCGCCAGCATCATGAAGATCAACGGGTCCGTCATAGCACGCAAAGAGCAGGACGCGCAATCCTTGATCCGCCCACGCTGCCGCCTGCTCTCCCAGCTGGCTGTCAGGCTGCAAGAAGGGCTCGAGCAGTTCCGGTGCTCCCAGCACATAAACCTTCTGCGTATCGGCCAGGGTCAGGGCGCTCCATTTCGTCGTCGAGGAGAACGGGGCTTCAGCGCTCGCCGGCTGCGCCTGGCCAGGATATGCTGCCGCAATGGCCGCCGTGGTAGCGTTGCCGGCCGAGACGCTGGCCGCATAGTTTCCCAGCAAGACACCCAGTTCATCCTCGCCGGTGCCGCATGGCTGCACGGCATGCACATACAAGCGGTTCGCCGTCAGCGTGCCGGTCTTATCACAGCAGAGCACCGTGACATTGCTCAGGGACTCGACGGCGTTGGCCTGCTGGATCAGCACCCCTTTGCCTGCCATGCGCACGGCTGCGAGGCCATAGGCTATCGCAATCGCCAGCAGTAAGCCGTTGGGCACCAGGCCCGCGATCACCACCGCCATCTGTACCGTCACCAGCAGCGCCATTTGTTTGATCGTCGTGATCATCAGCAAGGCCAGGCCCAGGTAACAGGCCAGGAACAGCAGGATGCGAATCACCGTCGTGGCCTGTTGCTGCAGGGGCGTCAGGACCCGGCGAAAGGTGCGCGCGCCTGCTGTGAGTTTGTACGCCGTACTCTGAGTTCCCACCTGCACGGCTTCATACACAGCGCTGCCATTCACGCAGAAGCTGCCCGAAGAGACAGAATCGCCAGTGTTCTTGCGAACCAGGTCGGACTCGCCCGTGAGCAGGGATTCATCGGCATCGATCCATCCCTGGCCGACCAGGCGGCCGTCGACGACGATCTGGTCGCCTGGTCGCACCACGAGCAAATCCCCAACGACCAAAGCACCTGGATCAACCGGTTGCTCGTTGCCTGCCCGTATTACGATGGCGGTGGGACGAGTGAGCAGGGCGATGCGGTCTAGGGCGCGCTTGGCACGGACCTCCTGGACGATGCCTACCACCAGGTTGAAGGAGATGACGGCCACGATGGTGAGCGCATCGAGCGGGCGCCCGAGCAGGATCAGCACACCGCTGAGCGCGAACAAGATGAGATGAATCAAGGTAACTATGTTTTCACGCAGGATCTGCGCGTAGGAGCGACTGGCCGGGAGCCTGGCAGTGTTGCCCTGACCATTAGCCCTGCGCGAACGCACTTCATCTTCTGACAACCCCTGCAGAAGCGTAGGAGGCGCCTTGCTGGTGCTCAAATGCGACTCTTGATTGGCTGTGACTGTATCACGCATACGATGTCCCTCATAGCTTTATTTTTTGACAATTTCTAAGGACCTGACACTGAGAGCATCTCTGTCCTCTCGCCAACGGTCCATAGTTCGACGTTTTCGACCGTAAACGATTGCGCCTCATAATACTGTTCCCCTATCCACAGATTCGCGACTTTGAAGCCGCGCGTGCCCTTTCCTCGTCGAGGCGCAAATGGATACCCTAATGGGGCGATGTGCTGCTGTAAGGCTTCAAGTCGTCCCATATCTGCATCTATGTGGATCACAAAATGGTCCAATAGTAACATCCTTGCTCTTCCTTTCTTCATCGAACAATGCAAGATGCATTATTCATAACAGGCTGGCGCTTTCTTGAGTGTCTGCCACTGCTGTCCATCATGGCCAAAGATGACCAGCACTACCTGTTCACGCTCGACCACGTCTAGGAGTTTGCGCGTGCTGGCGCGCAATTGCTCCTCATTATCATCGCCTGGCCAGGCCTGCCGATCAGGGGTAAAAAGGCGCTGCATCATGACCGCGTCGATCGTTAGCAGCACCAAGCCCGTCTGCGGCAGGCGTACCAGCACCGACTGATGCCCAGGAGTATGTCCACTGGTCTCGATCAGCTTCAGGCCAGGCAGGAGCTCGATGTCACCATCAATCAGCCGATACCGTAGCGCCGGATGATCCCAGTGAGCACGTGCGGGGGCAAAGCGTGGATGTCCACTCCGCGCCAGTTCATAGTGTTCGCGCTGGACGATGAATTCCGCCTGCGCAAAGGCATCGTGATAGCCCGCATGGTCCACGTCGAAATGGGTACAGATCAGCAGGTCGATATCGGAAGGTCCCAGACCCAGATCGGTGAGATGCTCGAGCACATTTTTTTCGTTCTCGGTTGGTGGCGTCCCAGGCGGTGGCTGATAATCCGCTGGCAGCCCACTATCGATCAGGATGTTCTTCTCGTCGCTCGTCTGGATGAGATAGCAACCCGATGACATTGCTAGCGTTTGGCCTGCTGCTAATGGGAGAGTCGTAGTTGACAACTGCAGAAGGTAAAGTCGCTGAGGTGTTGCGTTGATCTTTGTCATTCATCAATCCTTACCTAAAAGAGGAACGTATCTCCATATAAAGACAGACCAGGCCAATAATGACAAGCCCCGCTAACTCGATCACATCTGCAATGATATCTTGCGATGTGTTCCTTGTAGTGAAGAAGCGCCAGATTTCTGCGACGAAGGCGAAAACCCAAACGACTTCAATCAAACGGCGCGTCCAGGTGTGAGTCATCATGAATCTCCTTTTTTCAGTTTTTACTATTCTTAGTGGTGCCTTCGGGAAATGCGTGAATGAGGACCAGGGCCGATAAATCGGCGGTGGGCGCGATAAATCGGCCCCTACTCGGCTGTCAAGCTTCACTTGAAATACCAGGCCTGGCACCCGCAAGGGGTGCCACCCCATTTCTCCTGGTCAAATCAAGCTTGACAGAACACGACGGTTTCCCAGGATTGAGCGAATACACCACTTAGCGCTCAGCTAGTGAGGAGCGAGCTTCTGATTCCCGCAGGAGCCGACTCTGATCCGCTGCAAACAACTCCTGACAGGGTAAATATACCTGATGGAGGTTACGGGAAAGAACGGCAGGACTGATCATTTTGCTGATCATGTTCGCAATACGAGTGTGATCGGCAGAATGATGCGCAAAATGATCAGAAACGCTCTACTTTTCTCGCCACCTCTTCAGGTATACTTCCTGCTAAAAGAAGCTGCAATGATGCTTACGAGGGAACACAATACACTCAGTCGGAAAGGACACCTCTGATGAATACGGATATCCAGGCTGAAGAACAGCTCGTAATGGAAACCCAGGGACAGGAGGCTCTGACGGAGATAGACCTCCTTGCCCAATGTGGCTTTAGCGCTGAGGAAATCGTGGCCTTGCTCTGGCTGCGGCAGTGGTACCAGACGGGTGGCAGTGATCGCGTTCAGATCGTGCGCCGCCTGGAGTTCCTCAAGTTCCTTGTGCTGCACGGCAAGCTGGAAGCGTAAGCAAGGGACTCGACCATCACATGGTTCCTTACAAGTCTCAGAAAGGTGAAGAACTCAATGGCAAGCAAAATGAACATACTACCAACGATCATCATCTATGGAATTCCTTGCTCGTTCATTCTCTCAATCGTGATCTTAGCCATGTTATTGTACAATCCACGCCTTTTACTCCAAGATTATCCGAAAGATGTTCAACAAAAAGTACCGCCAAAGACTCCAGCAGAAAAGCGCGCGAGTGCCGCCTGGGCAACAGTCATTTTCCTGGTGATGCTTGCATTTCCTCTTGCTGCCGCCTTATCCGCAAAAGCAACTCAGTACAACTTTCTTGCTGTCTTTCTCAGTGCGTTTGGAGTGGCGTTTCTGTTTAATCTGGTGGACTTGCTGATCATGGATTGGCTTATTGTCTGCACGATCACACCTAAATTTCTGGTGATCCCCGGCACAGAAGGGATGGCAGGATACAAAAACTACGCGATGCATTTCAAAGGCTTTCTTATTGGTGCAGGAGTCTCTGTTGTTCTCAGCCTTCTTCTCGCAACACTCGTGATGTATCTTTAGAGGCAAGCAATCTTGTGGACAGATACGATGGTCTTAGCTTCCATCATTGCAGCTTGATTGGTGGATGTTGTCTTTTTCCGCAAGAGGCCAATACAAAAATACGTACCCTATATCTTGATCAAGTATGTATTTGTTGGGTAAGAACGCTGCAAGAGAGATCAGCAGAATGATGAGCAAAATGCTCAGTCGTGCCGTTCTCTCTTGTGACCCACGGAAGGTATACTTTCCTCTTGGCCTCATGATCATCTTGCTCGGTTGGTTGCGGGTGATTCTCTGGCCAAAAAGGATGAAAAAACATGAGGAAGCGGGGAGAACTCCGAAGTTGACGGACTAATCGCTTGATAGTAAGAGTACACTCTTCTGTATCTTCTCATTGTCTGAAAAGTTCCCGAACATGTGCTATACTGTTCGGGAATTGTATTGTAACACTGACCAGTCCTTCTTGAAGACATCACAATGGTAACGAACACCGAGGGAGAAAGATGACTGGAGGAGTCTGCAGCACTATCTGTGGCGTGGCTACGAGGGAGGCAAGATAGCTCATGGCGCGAGCAACTCCGGTCGTACGCGGCAAGCTCCTGTACTATCGCCAGCATGGGCAGGAGCAGACCCTGATCGTCGAGTCGGCAGCGTGGTACAGCTGGCTCGATACGGCCAGTGTCTTTGCCTTTAAGAGCCCGCACGGCTCCTTCACTGCCCGCAAAGAGCAGGCGGGCAATAGGCGAGGCGGCTGGTACTGGAGAGCCTGCCGCAAACGTGGTGGTATCCTCTACCGTGCTTATTTAGGGAAATCAGAAGAACTTACGCTTGCGAATATGCAGTCTATCGCTTCCCAGTTGGCCCCACAGGGAGATGCTGAAACAGTGCCAGGGAGCAGGATGCATGATAGCTCTCATGAGAGTGCTCAAGGGGTAGAGGCTCTAGCAATCGATCTCCCCGCAAGTAAACCTGCCTCCACTCTTCCCACACAGTTGACCTCGTTCATCGGTCGCGAGCAGGAGATTGCAGCCGCTTCCACCCGCTTGCGTCGCGACGATGTTCGCTTGCTCACCCTCACAGGGCCGGGTGGTGTTGGCAAGACCCGCCTGGGACTGCAGATCGCTTCTCACCTGGAGCAGGAGTTTGCCGATGGTGCCTGTTTCGTCTCTCTCGCTCCCATTGGCGAGACCGAACTGGTCATCCCTACTATTGCCCAGGCACTCGGCGTCAAAGAGGTCGGAGCGCAACCCCTCCTGGCTCGCTTGCAAGACTATTTGCGCGAGAAACATCTGCTCTTGCTCCTGGATAATTTTGAGCAAGTGGCCAGCTCTGCCTCCATCCTTCTCGAACTCCTGACTACCTGTCTCCATTTGAAAATGTTGGTCACCAGCCGCGCCACCCTGCATATCCCCGGCGAGCACCAATTCCCCGTTTCACCGCTGCCTTTGCCGGATCACGGGCTGGATCCAGGTGACACAACGCTCGCGCACAACGAAGCTATCGCCCTGTTCTGCCTGCGTGCTCAAGAGGTCGCGCCTGATTTTCAGCTCACGCCGGGCAACATCATCACCGTCGCAGAGCTGTGCGGGCGCCTCGATGGTCTCCCGCTCGCCATCGAGCTGGCAGCGGCTCGCATCAAACTGCTTCCTCCTCAGTCCCTGCTCACGCGCCTGCAACAGCACCAGCACATTTTGACGAGCACGATCCGCGACCTGCCTGCTCGCCAGAAAACCTTGCACCAGACGATCAAGTGGAGCTACGACCTGCTGGACAGCGACGAACAGACGTTGTTCAGGTACCTGTGCGTCTTCGTAGGCGGCTGGACGCTTGAGGCGGCAGAAGCAGTGTGTCATACCCTGGACGATCACGGGCGAAACGTTCTGGGAGGTATCTCTTCACTCTTGGATAAGAGCCTGCTGCAACATCGTGAGCAGGCGAGTGGAGAACCGCGCCTGGTGCTGTTGGAGACGATCCGTGAATTTGGCCAGGAGTGCCTGGTGGAAAGCGGTGAAGCACCCAGGGTGCAACAGGCCCATGCTTGCTATTTCTTGCACCTGGCCGAGGAGATAGAGCCAAAGCTCTTTGGTGCTGAGCAAGTGCACTGGTTCGACACGCTGGAGCGCGAGCACGAGAATATGCGCGCCGCCCTGCGCTGGTTCATCGAATCTGAGGAGAGTGAGCGCGCTTTGCGCCTGGCAGGGGCACTGGCGCGCTTCTGGACCGTACGCGGCTATGTCGGGGAAGGGCGACAGTGGTTGCAGCGTGTGCTGGCATCACCTGGACACCTCCCGCTTCATCCACGAGCGAAGGCGCTGAGCTGGGCAGGCTGGTTGGCTCTGCTCCAAAGCGATGTGGCCACGGCGGAGCGACTGTGCAAGGAGGGCCTGGAACTCTTCCAGACGCTGGGAGATGACCGCGGTATCGCATTAGCCCAGCATCGCCTGGGTCTGATCCAAACTCATCAAGGGAATTATGCAGCCGCATACTCGCTTCTCGAAGCGAGTGTGACACGCGCGAAGGCGATAGGGGATACAGGTGGTGTCGCCTACTCGCTCATGGCGCTGGGGAATCTGGCCATTGGGCGCAGCGAGCCGCAGCGGGTGCGTTCCTGGCTGGAAGAGAGTCTGGGACTCTTTCGAGCGCTAGGCAATAGAGAGGGGATCGCCTGGTCACTTTGGGCGCTGGCGCGTCTCAGCCTAGTCCAGGGCGAGAGAGCGCAAGCCTCTGCTTTCGGTGAGGAAGGCCTGGCACTGTTTCGAGCGATGGGCCTGGACGAAGGGGTCGCGCAGACGCTCGTGCTGTTGGGACAGGTGCTGCTCCAGCAAGGCGAGGCCGAGCGGGCACGCCTCCTCTTTGAAGAGAGCAGGCGCATTTACAAAGAGGGTGGGAGCCAGCGCAACGTCGCCCAATCGCTTGTCTTGCTCACCTGTGTTGCCGTGCTCCAGGAAAATACGGAGGCCTCGCGCTCCTACTGGGAGGAGGGCCTGGCCATATTTCAGGCATTGCATGATATCACCGGGATCATTACATCTCTTTCAACCCTGGCGGGAGTCGCCAGCCAGCATGGCGAAGCACGCTGGGCGGTGCATCTCTGGGGTGCGGCTGAGCGATTACGTGAGGAGCATGCGCTCGCGATCTTGCCCGCTGAGCAGGCCCGCTCTGAGCAGAGCATGGCTCTCGCTCGTCTGCACCTCGGCGCAGAGGTCTTCGCGGCTACCTGGGCAGAAGGACGCCAGATGACCCCCGAACAGGCCTTTGCTGTTCGCACACAAGGTATTCGCACCCCTTCCCAGACGTATCCAGGCGAGCTGACTCCCCGTGAAGTCGAAGTGCTGCGTCTGCTTGCCCTCGGCCTGACCAATGCGCAGATTGCCGAACGCCTCGTCATCAGTCCTCGCACCGTCAACGCTCACTTGCGCTCTATTTACAGCAAATTAGAGCTCACCTCGCGCACCGCGGTCACCCGCTACGCCATCGAGCACGACCTCGTCTAGCCAATTGTTGCCTATCAGATGCTCCTAGACGAAATACAGGAAATAGGCAGGGTGAATAGGCTACTCTAACGATGTGGAACCAGGTTCACGTGACTACACTATTGACATGATGATGTTTTGCTTTACAAGCGTGAAGATCACGTGACTCGGAGATGTAAGCGAAAAAATGAAACCGATCAGCGATTTTTTTGAACAAGAACTCCGCTGGGTGCATCCCAGGTGGTTGAGCAATGTCTATGAGCTGCGAGGAGGTAATGAATTGCTTGCGACGGCGCGCCTGGAAGGCCCTTTCAGGTCGCAAGCGCTGGTAGAAACCGCAGAAGGCGGTTGGACGATCGTGCGCAAAGGGCTGCGTCAGTCCATCGCGGTGGTACAGACCGGTTCGCACGAAGAAGCGGCAACGCTGAAACGCGGGATGAGCGGCAAAGTCACCTTGCTCTTGCCAGGTGAGCAGGGATTCCAGTGGAGCTGTACCAGTTTCTGGCGCGATATCTGGAGCTGGTGTACCAATGAAGGGACGCCACTGCTTCATCTGACAAGAGGTTCCCGCGTGCAACTCGAGCCTGCTGCTCGTGAGCTACCTGAGCCAGAGCTGGCACTCCTGACCACACTCGGCTGGTACCTGCACAAGCTCCAGGAAGAAGATGCTGCCGCTGCCTCCATCGTTCCGGTCATTTCCTAGTTCACACACCGCTCTCTGCTCAATAGAAAGGAGAAATCTTATGGGTCACAGTAATATAGTCCGAGGGGAAGCCGGGCAAGAACAGCAAGCGAACATGATCAAAAGCGGAGGGATGATCAATGTACGGAAACTGGCTGCCCTGGACATCGTCTTTCGCGGCCCTAAGTTTATTCTCATTGAATTCGGGCTTGGTGTATTCGGGTGTGCCGCTCTTGGCCTCTTTTCGATTTACTTCGGGCTCTTCCATGGCCCCAACCACTCGCTCTTCACGACCATCCTGGGCTGTTTCTTACTCTGGGTTGCACTCAATTATGTGCCGCTGTTCCTTTATGCCATTAGTATTGTGAGGCGCAAGAGCGCCCACCAGGAGGTGGCGTTTGAGCTCGAACACAAGGACAGGTACGCGGGCAAGTATACACTTCAGTCAGCGCTGCTGCTCGTCCCGTTCGCTATGTCTATACTTGCCGTGTACCAGGAGTCACAAAAGAGAGGCAAACGATGATTGAGACATATGGCTTAACGAGGCGTTTTGGTACGTTGACCGCCGTCTCGCAAGTTTCACTACGAGTTCCTGATGGAACAATCCTGGCATTGCTCGGCCCAAATGGCGCTGGCAAGACTACCACAATACGCATGTTGGCTGGTTTGCTTGCTCCGTCAGAGGGGGATGCTACCGTCGCAGGATACGATATAGAGCGCGAACCCGATGCAGTACGCGCCTGTGTTGGCCTGGTTACAGATACGCCGGGCCTCTTCGAGCAGATAAAGGTGCCGGCTTACCTGGATTTCTTCGGCAGCATCTATGGCATCTCAGCTGCTGAACGCACAAGGCGTATCGACGAACTGCTGGAATTTTTCGACCTGGAGGAACATCGCAACGAGAAAATGGCAGGGTTCTCCAAAGGCATGAAGCAGAAGGTCGCGCTTGCCCGCGCACTCATTCACGAGCCTGCGGTACTCTTCCTCGATGAGCCAACCTCCGGTCTCGATCCGCTAGCTGCCCGGGCCGTTCGTGAGTTGATTGTCGGGCTGAAGCAAGCGAGCAGGAGCATTATCCTGTGTACCCACGATCTCGATGAAGCCGAGCGCCTGGCCGATGAAGTGGCGATTATCCGGCAAGGTCGTATCGTGGCACATGATACCCCGGCAGCACTCCGCAGGCAGGTAACCGGTGAGACCCAGGTAATGATAGAATTTGCGGATGATTGCCCCTTACCGGTGGAGGCGTTGGCAACGATTGATGGCGTCAACTCCCCCCATTTCAGGGAGAAAAAAGCGACCGGTAGCCTGTCATCTGTTACACAGCCTGGAGCGCTCATATTAGAGTATCACACCCCCCGGCCAAAATTGGTCAATCCCCAGGTACTTTCTCGATTGAGTGCTGCGGGCGCGCAGGTCGTCTCTGTCACCAGCGAGACAAGCTCACTTGAAGATGTATATGCCTCAGCCATGGGTGATGGAGGGGCAGCCATTGCAGATCAGGAACAGACAAAGGTTCCTTCGGTCGTTCCAGAGGAGAAGTAAGACCATGAATACTGAAACACAGAGCTACACAGCGCATACGACATATAACAAAGCTAGCGCTCAGCAAATCACGTGGTTGATTGCCCGGCGCCAGATCGGTGAAGCGGTACGGGACCGGTCAACGCTCATCATGTCTGGCTTCTTCCTTGCATTTCAAACCGTCCTGGTATTGATTTCTGTCGGGCCAGCCTTGGGGGATCACACGCAAAATGGCCTGAGCAATGCAGGGGGGTTGCTGGCTTTCTTCCTCTTGTTCGTAGGACTGATGCCTGCCACGCCTGCGATCGGCATCGCGTCTGGTGTGTTCGCCGGGGATAAAGAGCGAGGAAGCCTGACGCCACTGCTGGTCACGCCCGCATCCAATACGGCCATCTTTACCGGCAAAGTACTCGGAGCCATACTGCCCGCGCTCGCCTACGCGGCCATTGGGATACTTGTCTACTTCGCTGAGATCTCGCTGCTGTACGGGCCCGATAAGTTGGCATTGTTTCCCATCGGATTCTCAGTGCTGATAGTGCTTCTCATTCCCGCAATAGTGCTCTTTGGCACAGCGCTGGCGAGCGTGATCTCTTCGCGTGTTCGCACCTTTCAATCTGCCCAGAACTACAGCTCCATCATACTGGTGGTGCTCTGGCTAGGCCTTGGCGCCCTCTTTTTCCTGGCAAGAGCCTGGGGACTCTGGGCATTCGCCAGCGCGGTGATTGGCGTCTACGTTATTGCTGTACTCCTCATCGTGGTGAGCGCTGCAACTTGGAGGCGCGAGGAGGTTATGGCGCGGCAGTAGTGCCAGAAAAAGAAATAGCAGGAAAGGGAGGACCTGTGGGAACATGACCAATCATGGCTATTGCTCGTTCATTAAAACAGGGACTGCACCATCGTATGCTAAGATGGATTGTAGAAGACAAACGAATGAATTACGAGGAAAAGAGTAGAGTTTAGAAAATGCAAATGCTATCGGGTCAAAGTCCAAATGGGTTAAGCCAGCAATCACGCAAAATCGCCTTTTTTGCCGTTCTGCTCTTTGCCCTTTCTGGACTGATCAGTGGGTTCGCAGTAGGAGCATTTGTGCACCCCAGGATAGGGACGGGGACAACATCTACAGGTCCAGGGACAACGTCAGGCGCGCAAAGTAGTAAGACGTCACAATCAACAGAGAATGTAAACCTTGGTTCCCCTGAGATAAGGGACTTTTCCTACTCCGAGGTTGCAAATGGCAGCACCAGTTATATTTTTACTGCCCAAATATTCGATAAGAGTAAAAATCCTATTCGAGTATCTGATGTTTCATGCAAACTCTGGCTGACAAAAAATGGAGATGTAAATCAGCTTCTGCTGGCAGATAATGCTGCCATACCGAGAGCAATTGATGAAATCCAGCAGCCATTTCGTGACGAGGTAGCAAACGGACTCAACTTCATTTCCTCTTCACGGCAGGTACAGCCTTGCACCCCCAATGGAAAAACAACCTGGAGCTATACGGTCTCTTCGTCAGTCGATCCTGGAACATACTATCTTGTGGTACTTGCCGACTGGAAAGGAAAAAGTTACTACTGGAGCTGGCAAGCAATCAAAATCAGAAAGGCAGATTAGCCACCCATGCCTCGCACGATCCCTTTTACCAGCGACGTAAACTTAGGCCGGGCAGCATCTGCTGCAGCCAGCACCTCGGCATGATTGACCTCTTGCGTCTCGTCGCCCGTGGCGGCGTTCGTAATCAGGCTTATCCCCAGCACGCGCATGCCCATGTGACGTGCCACCACGACTTCTGGCGCAGTAGACATACCAACGGCATCGGCTCCGGCAGTACGCAGAAACTTTAGTTCCGCGCCTGTCTCATAGCTTGGCCCGCCCACCATCGCATACACACCTTCATGCAGCGTAATTTCAGGCAACGAGGTGGCGACGGCGCGTGCCAGTGCGCGTAGTCCGCTATCATAGGCTCCGGCTAAGGGCGGAAAGCGTTCACCAAGCCGCTCATCATTTGGACCAATCAGAGGATTCATTCCTGCGAGGCTCAGCAAATTGATGTGATCGCGAATCAGCATGAAGTCGCCAGGGCGATACGCCGGGTTCAATCCACCAGCGGCATTAGTAACGATCAGCGTATTGGCGCCCAGTACCCGCATGACACGCACAGGCAGCGTTATTGCCTGCATTGGATAGCCTTCGTAGAAGTGGAAGCGACCTTGCATCACCACCACGGGAAGATGCTCAAGCATGCCGATCAGCAGGCGACCGGCATGGCCAACAACAGTTGACCGTGGAAAGTGCGGAATCTCCGCGTAAGGAATGACCATGGCATCTTGAATCTCGGCTGCCAGGTCTCCCAGGCCCGAACCCAGAATCAGGCCGGCGGCAGGTTTCAAGCCTGATCGAGATTGAATAGCCACTGCAGCTTCCATTACCTGGTCATAGAGGGTCACGTGTGATTACTCGCTTTCGATATTGGGCGCGATAATGAGCGTTAAAAAATTAAGTTGTGTATTAGAAACACCCATCGAAGGCCGATAAATCGGCTGTGGGCGCGATAAATCGGGCCCCTACGGTTGGCCAGATGATTTTGTTAATATGCATAATCGGGCCCCTACGGCCTATGCGTTATATCCTTGCAATATTATACGCCCGTGGGCATGCTTTCGCGAGCAAGCTGGCTATAGACCTGTGTGGTAGAAATATGGGCATGGCCCAACAATTCCTTTACCGACCGCAGTTCCATCCCACCCTGGAGCATTAGAATAGCAAAGGAGTGGCGTAACATATGCGGTGTGATCTCGGCAATGCCGGCCTGCCGCGCATAGCTCTTGATAATCAGCCAGAATCCCTGGCGCGTCAGTCGCTCACCATGACGGTTCAGGAACAACGCCTGCTCTTCAGGATGACGTTTCACCAGGAGCGGTCTTGCTGTCGCCAGGTATTGTTTTGTTGCCTCCACAGTTTCGGGAGAGAGCGGCAACACACGCTCACGCCTGCTCCGGCTACTACGCCCAGGACAAACGATTGTCGCTCGCTCTGCATCAAAATCAACCAGGTTCAATGAAATAAGCTCACTAACACGCATACCGGTCGCACACAGTATATGCAGCATAGCAAGGTCACGCTGCCCTGCCGGCGTCTCGACGTTAACCTGGCGGAAGAGACTGGCAATTTGCTCCTGGCTCAACACATGAGGCAGCTCTCTCTGCACGCGCGGCGCATCTAGCTTCTCGATTGGATTAGATGTAATGATTCCTGCGTTTTGCATATAGCGAAAAAAAGCCTTCAGAGCGGCCAGTTTGCGCGCTATGGTGGTTGGACGATATGCCTGGCCTTCGCGCATTTCCAGGAGATAATCTGTAATATGTTCGCGAGTCACCTGCTGCCAGTTTTCGATCTGCTGCCGCCTGAGATAGATACAAACCTGGTTCAGGTCGTTACGATAGGCCACTACCGTATTGTGATTGGTTCCCTCACGCCCCTGCCCTTTCAACGAGAGCGAGGCAATATACTGATCAACAACTTCCTGCAACATAGGACAGTACCGCCTATCTATTAGGTACCCATATCTGTGACATAGGAATCACGAGTGTGAGTGACCACGCTATTATAAGCGATTGAGTGCCATAGAGCAAGCAAAATAGGAGCAATGGAAGTATAGGAGTTCCTAAAAGTGCTATAATGAACTCAAACGTATCCGCAAAGGATACGATTCATGCCTCGCACAACAACACGCTGGACGTCATCGGGGTTAAAGCGGTCTGAGCTTCCTTCCATGATGCTGCGTGAAACGATAAGGAGAAACATTACAAGATGGGTAAGTTATCGGACATGTTCAATCAGGCGCGCCGCGCCCAAAGCAGCGGCGGCATAGGTTTTGTAGGGAAAAATAAGCCCCTGACCAAACCACGAGCTGCGGCGCTCGTGGTCGAGCTTCCCGCTATCGACGCGGGAAGCGCCGAATCGGCTATTAAATCCGGAGCGGATGGGCTGCTTTTCACCTGGAACGGCAAGGACGCCGCGTCGCTCGAAGCGCTCAAGGAGGCGATTGATGCTGCTCAAACAAGCGGTGAAAACGTTGTCTGTGGGCTACATATTACAGGTGGCTGGGAGAAGCTGGAACGCGAAAACTTTGAGCATTTCAAAGAATCAGGCGTGAATTACATTGTGCTGCCATTGCACGCGCCCGCGCGTTTACTCGCGCTGCAAATCAAGGATCTCGAACTGGTTGTTTCCGTGCCAATGCACGAGGGAGACATGTACCCAATCTTCATACGCAACCTGACAGCTTTCGACAATATCGCCGCGGTACGCCTGGACTTTTCGCTGGCTGGCGACGTCAGCACGATGTCTATCGAGGATATATTGCGCTACCGCGCCGTGCGCGAAGCGGTGCGCTTCTCTTCCCTGCTGAACGTACAGGGCAACTTAAGCGAAGCTGACGCCTATGCTTTGATGACGCTAGATGTACAGGCTGTGATTCTGACAGCCAGCGACAGCGATGCTGCGACGAAGAAACAGATCAAGGCACTTCGGGAACTGTTAGAGAAGGTGCATCAAGAAGAGAAGGAGACGATGCCCGGACTGAGCGGCAAAGCGTGAACCACCGAAGCGGGTTCCAGGGGCTGTTCCCCTAGCGGGGGTTTGTGGGTGCTGACAAAGGTAGGTTTTTCCAGCAGGACAAGCACAAGGCCCCCGCCCAACCGCTCCACCGCCCTTTGTCCCTACATTTCAGAAGCCCTAAGGATCATGATGAGAGAAATATTGATCGATCTGAGATGACATTATTGATAATCGTGACCTTTCTGTGACAACACGGTGTTAGACTGATCTATGTGTAGGTTAACAAATTATGCGAGATAGCGGAACATCCATCGCAATGCCGATAAATCGGCTATGGGCGCGATAAATCGGCCCCTACGGATGGCCGGGTTAAGCTGTTAATCTCCATTATAGGGTTAACGTCAGGTTGTCATAGAAAGGAATTGCCTTATGTCCAGGTGGTGGCAGCGCCGCCCCCGCTGGCAAAAGGGGCAGAAGTATTACAAGAATAATGCGAAGATTCGTTTCATCGCGTCGCTTTTCTTAGCGCTCATCTTACTGGCGAGTTGTGGTGGGCCATCGGCAAATCAAGGTGGCACTCCCACACCTCGTCCAACTGCTACTGTATACCCCTCGCCGACACCTACACCGACGTCTATCCCTACGGCTACGCCAACGCCAACTTCAGGTCCGAAGCCAACTCCTACGCCGACACAAGCGCCACGACCGACGCCAACGCCAGGTCCTTGCGATACCCCGCCTGGAGTACAACGTGTGTCACCGGTAGAAATTGATATTGGGAGCACTAAAGGGCGCATCGCCTTGACGTTCGACGCGGGTGGGCCATCAGCTCCTACTGCTCAAATACTTGATATCCTGGCCAGGCACCATGTCCACTCGACTTTCTTTATCATGGGTGACTGGGCAAAGCTGAATCCAGCCCTGGTGAGCCGCATCCATAACGATGGGCACGAGATTGGCAACCATACGATGCATCATATAGACCTGAGAACGTTGTCAGATGTTGAAGTTTGCAACGAACTCAACCAGGCGAACCAGGTCATTTCAGGCATTACAGGAGTGAAAACACAGCCTTATTACCGCCCACCATATGGAGGGCGCGATAACCGTGTTCGAAGTTTAGCCGCGAATCTTGGATATCGCACCGTGTACTGGACGATTGACACGCTTGACTGGCAATCGACCGCCACAACGGATTCAATTACTAAGAAAGTGATGGATGGTCTCAGGGACGGCATAATCGTCTTAATGCACGCGGGAAGTGATGTGGAAGCGCAAACCCTCGATGGCCTGATGACGAAGATCGAACAACAGGGGTACCAGATGGTCACGGTCACTGAGGTGCTCCAGTAGCAGGCGCTACGGTTTGTGGATGAAGAGGATTAAGATAGCAGGCAAGAAGTACTGCACGATCGCTGCTGTAATCAAGCCGATCAGCAGGCTGCCACTCACCTCAAACACCGTCCTGGAGATTTTCGTGCGAACATGAAAAGGCCAGGTTGGGTACGGAGCATAGAGAGCTTCCACCAGTACCCTTTTTTCTTGCACGGCCCTGGCAGCCTCGACTTGATTGGCATCGAGCAGTGCTTGTATCTCCTCGCGTAAGTCCTCTGTGCGCGTAAAATAACTGGTCTCGTTGGTCCTGCCTGCGCTCACCATTTTCCTATGGATATCCCGCAAGGGTAGGATGAAATCAAGGACGATCCCCGGCAAGAAAAACAGCAGCACAAAGAGCAGAGGGATGCCTACGTTACCAGCCAGAAAGGCTACACCATTCATTGCGTGAGAATACACCACAAGAGCGAAAATAATGTATCCGATAAAGATTCCAGAAGCGATCATCAGTGGTGAAGCCAAGCCAAAACAAAAATTGCCGAGCAGCCTGAGTCCACCACACTCGTCTGGGTGAAAGGGCTGAATGCTGAGCTGGAATGCTCGCACCAGTTTCCTGATGTACCAGCCCGAGACGAACATTACCCAAATCACTATTCCGGCCCCGAGAAATGCCCCCCAATATAACAACGCAAAGAGCAGGTTCCCTACGACTGCCATCGCTACGAGATTGATGGGGAGTCCGCTCGAGAGGTTTAGTATTATTACGTAGGCAGTTAAGATGCCATAGATGAGCATCAGAAAACCGCTGATGAAGTATCGTTTCGGACTGGCGAGCGCATCACGATACTGCTCAAGAAAGCGGAGATAAGAGGCACCGGTATCGCCACCGGGGACAGAAATGCGCTTATTCTCAATGAGATCGCTTAGCGTGTGCGGAGTTCGCACTCGCCAGACATTGAAACGCCAGAAAACTAAGATAGTGACGACCATGGGCGGCACATTAATTCCAACCTGCTCAAAAAGAAACTCCCCAACCTGAAGGTTCCTGGCCAGAAGTAACAGGAAATTGAGCAATTCACCAAGGAAAAAGAGACTAACCAGGTAGACATAGATGTACTTAAATAGGAATTGATCGAATCGTGAGGGTAAGACATCAAAATGCTGGAGCACGTCGTAAATCTGTTCTTCGGTATCCTCTCGCCTCAGGCGTGTTGCTGGTGGGTTCCCATTGCCTGTGTGCTCGCTCAGCGTACTCATGCGAGAATCTCTCCTCCCGCTTCTTTGATGTGAGGTGAACCATGAATCAGCTATCTTGGGATTATGCTACCACATCTCTACCCTCTTTGCTATGTATGAGAGAGCATGGCTCTCCAGCCTTTAGGGAGAGGGCATGCGACCATAAAGGCCCACCCAGGGCGCGATAATGGACATTAATTGTTTAATCGGGATATCGGGAAAGCCAGCGAAGGCCGATGAATCGGCGGTGGGCGCGATAAATCGGCCCCTACGGGAAAGGGACTTTCCCTCGGAGAGGGGTGGAGAGCCTGGAGCAGCGCATTATTATTGCCGCTTGAAGGCGCTTGCCGCCGGGCGATAAGGGCGAATCATCCACAGGGGACGGCGCAGGCCATCGGATCGCTGCGCCTGCGGGCGGGTCATTGCCAGCCAGTCCTGGTAGACCTGACATGCCTTATGCGTGTCGACATACACGTCGCCATACGCATCTTCCGGGTGAGCCTGCTCAACCGTTACCTTCTGGTGCCAGCAATGCATGCCGCTGACGGGGTCGGGGTGGACAGCAAACGTCAGGTTTTGATGCACTCCACCCTCGCGCCAGAATATACGTGACGAGTCTGGATCGTCGCTCTCAAAGGGTTGAACGTCCTGTAAGTGACGCATGTGCCACATGCCCTCCTGGTCTCTTCCCAGGGAGACCAGTGCTGAAGCCCAGCGCTCGGCTCCCTGGCCTGTCTCCAGTCGCCAGCGCCCGAGGTGATGCGAGCAGGCGACTACACCGGGACGAATGCCATCAGTAATCCAGGCACGATTGACGTAATATCCGATTTCGGTCGTGACACGGACCAGGTCGCCTGTCTGCACGCCGATGCGCTCTGCATCAGTGGGGTGGATCCACACGGGGTTAGCATTCGATATCTCGTAGAGCCATTTGGCATTGCCTGAACGCGTGTGGATGAGCGTGGGCAGGCGGAAGGTAGGGATGAGCAGGTATTCACCTCGTTCAGGATTGATAACGGAGCGATGGACATGACTGCGGATGTAGCCAGGGACAGCATATTCAGGCCAGCCCCATTCTTTCAGCGTGGCAGAATAGAACTCCAGTTTGCGCGATGGCGTCTGGAAGCCCTCGTAAGCCTTTCCATCAATCGTTACGCCGATGGCGGCGCCGCTGCGCGTAATCTTGCCGCCGCGCTCATCAAGCTGCGAACTCTCCAGTTCAGCGGGTTTCAACTCGCGTTCATTGAGGGTATAGACGGGCACCTTTTCCTGGGGAATTTCAAAGCAGCCGTACTTACGCATGTATTCCAAAGGTGAAAGGTTTTCTTTAGCGGCAGCCTCCGGTAAACCGGGCACGCTATTTTCGAATATCCAGCGGTAGTATTCTTCGATAGTTAGCTTCTGGCCGGGGTGATAGGGCGACTCGAAGTACTTGCGAATGCCAAGGCTGCCGTCCGGGTCGATGCGCCATGACAGTTCAATCCAGAACTCGTCCTCTTCCCACACTTCGCCCGGGTTGGCCTGGTACGTGTGTGTAACAGGCTCTCCGTTGCCCTCTTTGTAGACACGCAGGACGGGCTGGCGGAAGCCAATCCAACGCGCAGCATGCGTCTCCTGGCTCATCAGGTCGTGCCTCTCGCTACCTACGCCCATGGGCAGCACATAGTCGGCATACCAGGCTGTCTCACTCCAGACTGGCGTCAGGGCGGCGTGAAGCTCGACCTGTTGCTCATTTGCCAGCATCTCAATCCAGGCAGTGCCGTCGGGGTTTGTCCAGACGGGGTTGTAGACGCGAGTAAAGTAGGCGGCAAGCTTACCACGCCCTTCCCGCAGAAAATAAGGTAACAAAATGCTCATCTCATAATTTGCCAGTGGATACTCAGGGGGGAACAACAGTTCGTTCCACACTTCGGATGGGCCCGGCTTCATAAATGGCGCGGGTACAAACTTGTTCCAGGTATTAAGAGCCGTGCCGCCAGGCGTACCAATACTGCCGGTGAGGACGGAGAGGAACCATAGGGCGCGTGAAACCTGCCAGCCACCGAGGTTGCCAGCGGTAGCGGCACGCCAGGTATGAGCGGCAAACGCAGTCCCGGCATGACCGATCTGGCGGGCAATCTCGACGATCGTTTCTTCAGCTAAGCCGCTCTCTTGCGCGGCAAAGGCAGGGGTGTATTCAGCATACAGGTCGAGCAGCAACTCGATGAAGCGATCAAACGTCTGTGGTTCGCCTGGGTGTTCAGCCGCCACGTAGTCCTGCCAGTTGACCCAGCGGCGCATGAATTCGCGGTTGTACAGCTTCTCGACGAGGATGATGCGGGCCATTGCCAGCAGTACCGCCGCCTCTGAGCCAGGCCAGGTCGGGAGCCAGTAATCAGCCATGCTGGCGGTATTCGAGAGGCGCGGGTCCATGACCGCCAGTTTGGCGCCTTTCATCTTACCCTCGATTATGCGCTGTGCCTGTGGGTTGAAATAGTGGCCCGTTTCCAGGTGGGAACTGATGAGTAAAATAAAACGAGCATTGGCATGGTCGGGCGAGGGGCGATCGGCGCCGCACCAGATCTGGTAGCCGAAGCGTGCCGAGGACGAGCAAACGTTGGTGTGGCTATTGTGCCCATCTACGCCCCAGGCACCGAGCACGCGCTCCATATAGCCGTCGTGTCCAGGTCGCCCGACATGATACATCACCTCGTCGCGACGGCCTTCGATGATAGCTGCGCGGATTTTGCTCGCGAATGTATCCAGCACCTCGTCCCAGGTCGTGCGCTCCCATGTGCCCCCGCCGCGCCTGCCCACTCGTCTCAACGGATAGAGTATGCGTTCCGGGTCATTGACCTGGTTGATGGTGGCTGGTCCCTTGGCGCAATTGCGACCGCGACTGCCCGGGTGATATGGGTTACCCTCGAATTTTTTGACACGGCCCGTCTGCTTGTCGATGTAGGCCAGCAGGCCACAGGCAGCCTCGCAATTAAAGCAAATAGTGGGGATGATCTCGTAGTGCTTTTCGACCTTGCGCGGCCAGGCCTTTGCATCGTATTCGACCCAATCGTGCCAGCGGTCTGGCGGTGGACACGAGGCCAGGTCGCGCACGGTCATCTGTTCTCCGCTGGGCGCGATGTGCTGGTGTAGAGGTATCTCAGTCATGTTCTTTCTCCAAATTCAGCTCAAGGGAACGATCTGCCCGGCAACCACGAAACAATGCTCATAGGCGAAAAGGCCAGCCAGCGCAAGTATCCCTGCGAAGCCGAGCAGCGCGGGTTGCGCGGCTGGCACAAGCAGAGCGATACACAGCATTCCTATGGGAATGATTGAGCCAATCAGAAAGAATGGCCCCCAGAACGTGTCTTTTAGTCCACCCCTGCTCATGTAGCGCGCGGCTATGGCAACATGGTTGTTGCTGTGCGAGCCGAAGACTTCTAGCATGATAAAAAGCACATGCAGGGCGATGGCGCCGAGCAGGACAATTGTGAGAAAGGTGCTGATCGTGCTTCCAGGGTTGAGCGCCCAGGAGAGCAATCCCAATGCAGCAGAACCGGCCAGCGTTGCCTGTGCAAGCAAAATTGGGAGTAAAAGCGGACCCTGCCAGAAGTCGCGTCCCTCAGCCTGTCCAAAAAGAAAGGCGCTATATCCAGCCCCCGCTGCCCCGAAAAGCATGGCAGGAATGCATAGCCAGTGCAACACACCGGTCAAACCGAGCAGGGCTGCGCTAAACCATACGGCTTCAATGAAGCCCAAGATTCCCAGGATGTAACCGCCCCAGACGAGCCACGAGGTCGGATTGGCCCTGGTTACAAGAAAGAGTGCGCGATCGGGTCGTTTCAGGTCCGCGATCAGCAATAGCAGTGTCAATGCAATAAAAAAACCGCCGACAACCGGAGCGCCGATGCCGAGCAGGGCGTTCAAGCTGCCGCTAAGCGTGCCGCTCAAGCCATAGAACGCCAACGCCAGCGCCGCTACGATCATGGCCCCAGCTCCTATTGATTTCGTTCCCAGGTAGGCTGAAACCTTCCAGCCCCACGGCGCGCTATTCTTGGGCGTGTCATAGACGATGTGTGCGTCGTCAGGCGTACGTCGTTGTGGTTCGGCTGGTGAATAAGGCTTAAGTGGGTTAAATGTTTTGAGAACGCGTAGCGACTTGGTTCTATCAATCTCACTCTCGTCGTCATGACCTGGCTTGAGCAAAGTACTCCACATCGTCATATGTGGCAGCTCCTCAACGGCAATTTCGGGATTGATGGCTGCTTCCTCCGCCCCTAAATAGTAGACGTTGGGGCCTGTGCCCTGTTCCGGCTTGCGCGTGCGCACAGGCTCGCGAGCGATGATCCTGGCAATTTCAGTGCCGGGGTTATGCATGTCGCCTGCGATGATGGCATGCTCAGGACAGACAACGACGCAGGCCGGCTCTAAACCAATTTCGGTGCGATGCGCGCAATAGTTGCACTTGGCGGCGGTATGGCTGTAGGGGTCGATGTAAAGCGCGTCGTAGGGACACGCCTGCATACAGGATTTACAGCCAATACAGCGCGATGAGTCGAAGTCTACAATGCCGTCCTTACGCTTAAATAAGGCTTTGGTTGGACAAATGGCGACACAGGGAGCATCATCGCAGTGATTGCAGCGGTTGACGAGAAAATAGCGGCGCGAGTTAGGAAATTCGCCTTTTTCGATGTACTTGACCCAGGTGCGGTAGACGCCGATGGGTACGTCGTGTTCGGCTTTGCACGCCACGGTACAGGCATGGCAGCCAATGCACTTACGCTGGTCGATTACGAAGGCATATTTGGTCATGATTGCTTCCCTTTAGCTGATCGGTATAGGGAAGATATCCCTTGTTACTAGTGTATGGGAAAAGCAACCACTTGTCCAGTTGTCACTGCGTGCGAATCCAGAGGGCGGCCGCAAGGGTCCCCGCTCCACCCCACTCCTCTCCCTTTACACGGGTAGGCTTTTCGGAAGACGAAGGTGTCATGGGTAGGGGCGGGGGTGGTGGCGCGGATGGGTGGGGAGGCTTGCCTCGCCCTGGAGCCTGGGTGAGAGAGGGCGGCGCAAGCGCCCCCACCACCCAAGCCCAACCACCCACGCCCCTACAGGCGAAAAAACCTACCTGTATAAGACTCCTCTCCCGCCCTTACAATGGGGACGGATGGCCGATCTTGATTGGGAATATGCATAATCGGCGGTGGGCGCGATAATGCAGATGAACACAATAATCCGGGAATACTTGGCCGTGCATCTGGCCGATGAATCGGCGGTGGGCGCGATAAATCGGCCCCTACGTTCTATTACCAGTTTAATGTGTTCAACTCCATAATCGGGCCCCTACGGATTCCCAGGATTTAGCGCATGCACTTATTAGCCGGTGCTACTACAAATCGAGGATCTGGCTTCCAACAAATCCTTTAACGTCAGCAAGTCATGATCAAGCTGGCGGCGGATAGCACGCGCTAATACTGGCTCCGCCAGACCGAGTATTCCACTTGCGACGTGGATCACCGCCTCCAGAGAGACGTTAGTCTCGCCACTTTCGACTGGCATGAAGCGGTAGCAGAAGAGGCAAGGTGCAGCCCCGGAGATGCTTTTGAGGGTCAGGGAGTCACCGGGTTCAAACTCGACAACCTCAAAGATTACATCTCGCCATCTTCCCAAAAACCTGATTGTACTGCGAAATGTCTCTCCCACGTGCATCGCCCCAGTCGAGGTTTTCCTGACAGCTATTACGGCTCCTGACCATTCGACCAGGTTATCCACGTCGGTCACATAGGCGGAGATTTTCTCGGCGGGCAGGTTGATAACGATGCTCTGTTCGACGTCCATCTTAATCATGACCAGCCACTCCTCGCACGTCGATGGTTTCTCCAGCCTTCAGGGGGAAAGCGGGCAAGCATAAAGGCCCGCCCCAGGGCGCGATAAATCGGGCCCCTACACCGCCCTCGCCCCTACCGAAAAGGTCTTTCACCCTAAAGAATGAAGAACGTCGACGGCCGATCACTGCGAATAATCGTGCATTCAAGCTTATCATATTCCCCCTCACATGGAAAATTGGACGATTGGGATCATTTCCAATTTCATGTTGACGTCCGAGCCGGTACTGGCTGAATTCCTTTGAATGTACAAGACTGTTATACGTTATGATGGACTATAGAATCGTTTCCGCAATCCCGCAGAATCGCTTCCAATTTCCCATGGAGCAAGGCTGAATATAACACTCTCTACTTTCACCGACCCAAATAGTTCCTTCAGAATAGGACGAATGCTTTCTTCAACGGTGTGCTCAATATTCTCTTTGGTACATGGAAGCAATACAAAGGATGCGAAAGAACATTGGGCATGTATCTGGATAGAGCACTGTTGCAGGCCCATACGCAGGCCAGGAGAGAAGTGAATAGTCACGTCCTCCACTTCCACAGTTCCTTCATCAAACAGGTGAAGAAGTACATGACCCACAGAATCTTCTACCGCGATTTCGGCACTTCTTACCTCGTCTGAAATTACTTCAAAGTACCTGTCATGGCACTGCACGTAAATTTGAAGCTTGCACATAGCTGGTCCCCCCCTTTTTTCTCTATTGATTAGCCAGGCGCTTTGTCTCTGTGAGACACAAATGATAATCATAAGAACTCCATCCTTGAGGGGACGGTGGGCGACCAGAAAGGCTCACCCTTGGGCGCGATAAATCGGGCCCCTACACCACCCTCGCCCCTACAGGATGGAGAACCAATGATGATGAAAATGACCTATTTACATGGGAAGTTGGTTAAAGTATACTTAATTACGGTCTTACTTTTCACTGTTATTGGTAACTCAAAGTATACGCAAAGTCCACTAAGGATCCACGAGAAATTGTTAAGGAATACGATGCTGTCTGATAGAAGCGAATGTGAGGAGTGGAATGTACATGAATGGTAGGACATTTCGTGACAGCGTACGAGAGTACCTTCGTAACAGCGGTTATTCCCAGCAGGAGCTTGCTGGCGCAATTTGCCTGCATCCTAAGGTGCTTAGCCGCAAGTTGAATAGTAACGGAAACGCCCAACTGACGCAGCTTGAAGTCAAGCGCATCATCACCACATTAGCCAGCTGGAACGTAATTACTACCAGGAATGAAGCTCTTCTCCTGCTCGACCTTGCGCAGGTGCAGCCAAACAGCTTTAGCGACAAGGAGTGGCAGACACCTCCCCTCAGTCAGCTTGCTCCCGAGCAAGCTCAATCCATCTTTTCCAACGGTTTCAGCCCTCCTATGCTCACTATGAGGCATAATTTGCCCGCTCCGACCACGCGGCTCATCGGACGGGAATGGGCTGTGGAGCGGCTGCGGCATCTGTTGAGACGAGAGGATGTGCGCCTGGTCACGCTGGTAGGATCTGGTGGCAGCGGCAAAACACGCCTGGCTCTGCACGTAGCAAGTGTACTTGCCGGCGCATTTGCGCAGGGGGTGTGGTTCGTGGCTCTGGGTGGAGTGAGTGATCCCGAACTGGTGCCAATGAGTATCATCCAGGCGTTGAACATGAAACCTGGGCCTCGCTCTTCGCCGGTGCAGAGCTTGACTACATACTTACGAGACAAACAAATGCTGCTGGTGCTGGATAATTTTGAACAAGTAAAAGACGCGGCCTCAGTCGTGGGTGAGCTGCTGGCAGCGGCTCCTGGCCTTAAGGTGCTGGTGACCAGCCGGACGATGCTGCACCTGTACGGCGAACACAAATTTAGCGTGCCGCCCCTGGACCTTCCTGACCTCGATGTAATACCGGGGACGGAGGACCTTTTACAATATGGAGCAATCCAGCTTTTTGTTGAGCGGGCCCAGGAGGTAGCACCTGACTTTGCGCTGGCTGCCGAAAATGCGGCCACTATCGTGCAGATTTGTGACAGGGTTGACGGTTTACCGCTGGCTCTGGAACTGGCGGCTGCGCGGGTCAAGGTACTGCCACCAGCGTTGCTGTTGGAACGACTCTCAGAGGCGCGACTGTCCGTGCTGACCGGCGGGGCGAGGAATCTGCCTTCCAGGCAGCAAACCCTACGCAATACCATCAATTGGAGTTACAATTTGCTCTCACCAGAGGAGGAAACCACGTTTGCCCGCCTGGGAGTGTTCACCGGCGGTTGGTCGCTAGAGGCGGCAGCATCGATGATGCAAGCTGTTGAAGCCGACCAGGAAGGCGCGCCGCTTAGCGGCTCCTTGCTAGATATGCTCGAGCAGTTGGTGGACAACAGCCTGCTGGTGCGGCTACCGGTGGCGGGCGGGCAGGTGCGTTTTACGATGCTGGAGACGCTGCGTGAATATGCGCTGGAGCAGTTGGCCAGGCAGGGGGACCTTGAGCGGCTGCGGGACTGGCACGCCTGCTATTACCTGGGAGTAGCGGAAACTGCCGAGCAAGGCTTGAGAGGCCCAAAGCAACTAGTGTGGCTGGCACGACTGGCGGCTGAACGGGATAATTTCCGGGCCGCGCTGGAATGGTCGCTCCGGCGAGCAAGAGCTGGAATGATGAACAGTCGCCGTCCCAGGTATGAATTCAGATCAACCGAAGAAGCCACGGAGACTGCTGGGAGCGAGATGTATGAAACAGGCTCAGCTCATGGATCCGGCCTGCTTGCTGTTGAAATGTGCCTGCGCATGGCATCGGCCCTCAGACCATACTGGGAATGGCAGGGCTACCTGCCAGAAGCGCGTAGCTGGCTAGAGGCCGTGCTGGCGCTGCCTCTGGAGGAAGACGCTAGTGAGTCTGTGCTGGCAGCGCGCGCCAAAGCGCTGAGTGAGGATGCCCGCGTAGCGTGTTTGCAAGACGATCTGCCAAGGTCGGTAGAGATGGCCGATCAAAGTATAGCTCTCTGGCGGCAACAGGATAATCCAGGCGGATTGGCGACGGCGTTGGTTCACAGGGCATGGGCAGCTATTGCCATGGACGATTATGGACTGGCAAAATCTGTATGCGAACAGGGACTGCACCTCCTCCCTCCGAATAGCAACACGTGGCTGCGCGGCCAACTGTTCCTTTACCTGGCGGACGCGGCGGGGTTCACCACCGACTTCGAACGAATGAGGTCTTACTATGCTCAGAGTAAGGAACTGTTTGAGCAGGCTGGTGACAAAAGTGCGGTTGCTGATTTGTTGAAAGACCTGGGTGGAATGCTGATATTGGAGCTTAAGCACACGGAGGCCGTTGACTGTCTATTAAGTTGTGCTATGAACTGGGTCACAAACAATATGTTGCAACGGGTATGATGGAGTTAGCATTTGCTGTTGGGATGAGAGGGGAGCCGGAACCTGGTTTAGCAAGCTTACAAGCAGCGCAACTGGGAGGCGCAGCCGAGAGTTTGCAGAACGCAATTGGTTTTTCCTCCTGGATGAAGACCCATCCTATTACTGAAGCAATGCTCCAGTATATTCGCTCCAGGGTAGATGAACAAAGCTGGGAAGAGGCCCTGGCAGCAGGGAGAGCACTCACCGAGGAGCAGGCGATGGCCCTGGCCTATCGAGTAGGAGAGGGTACGCTTTCTTAGATGCTTGGTGGTGCATTCGGGAAATGCGTGAATGAGGACCAGGGCCGATAATGCAGATTACCTTTTTCATGCGGACATCATCATATCCAGGGAGGGCCGATAAATCGGCGATGGGCGCGATAAATCGGCCCCTACGGTTTCCCTGGATTGAGCGCATGCACCACTTGGTGGATATGTTACAATATGCACATCGCCTGTTCGTGACTGAAGAGAAGCAGAGAAAGGGTCATGAAGACACTACACTGGACCTCACGCGATTTAGAACTATTACCGGACGACGGTAGCCGCTACGAAATTATTGATGGAGAATTGTACGTGGCAAAACAACCAGATTGGCAGCACCAGTTAGTTGGCTTCCGATTAGGCTTTCTCCTTCAAGTTTGGAACGAACAATCGCAAGCTGGCCTTGTCAATCTTACGCCAGGGATTATTTTCGCTGACGATACTAACGTCATACCTGATGTGATCTGGATTAGCCAGGAGCGGTTAAAAACCGCATTGCACAAAGATGGAAAGCTACACAACGCGCCTGAGTTAGTGGTTGAAGTGCTTTCACCAGGTGTAGAAAATGAACGGCGCGATCGAGAAGTCAAGGTGAAACTGTACTCACGCCGCAACGTGAAGGAATATTGGGTTGTGAACTGGCAAGAGCGAACCCTCGAAGTCTATCGAAGAGAAGACGCAGTATTAACGCTCGAAAAGACACTCGAGGAAACCGACGTACTACAATCTCCACTCTTACCAGGATTTACTTGTAAAGTAAGTCAACTTTTTAGCAGTCTCTAAGTGGTGCATTCGAGTAATGCTTGATGGCCGATAAATAGGCGGTGGGCGCGATAAATCAGGCCCCTCCGGATGGCTGGATTATTTAGGTTAATGTGCATAATAGGGCCCCTACGGTTTCCCAGGATTGAGCGAATGCACCACTAAAGGAGCTTTCCCGGTCGAAAGGATCAGGACGTGTATAGGTACAAAGGCTTTGATAGCGCTCAATGTGGAGATAGCATGCCTGCACTTGAGGCGATGGTCAATGCCTGGATGGAGTCGGAACATCCGCGCATTCGTCATGTATGCCAGAGTTTGCGTGGCGAACATATTCTACTCAGCTTTGTTTACGAAGTGACACAAGAACTCGAGGAGCGTGTGACCACACAGGCGCAGGCGACGCCCATTTCCAGGTATTTTGAAGATGACTTTGTGGATGAGCGACCTACCGGTTCGCGCATCCCGGCAACACCACCACCCGTACACTAGCTACATTCACCCATTCAGGCTACTTAAAACGCCTATGCGCCGGTATCAAGGATTATCATGGCTGTTCCATATCTCGTATACTGTACTCCCGAAGGAGAAATACGCGAGGAGCCGCGCTTGCGTGCCCTCGCTTTTGGCAATCAGGCTCTAGAAACCAGGGATCTCATTCCTTTGCCTGGTGGCGCTACGCTCTCGATGATGCCTGATCGTCTCGCTGTAGGAGAGAAGCGCCGGGGCGAGCAGCAGGTTATCGCCAGAGCCTGTGGGTGGGCTGTTGCTGCCTTCTTGCCGATTGGCTATACACGTACTCTACTACCTGCATATGTAAAAGTGCCAGGTACTGAACCTTTGCCTTTCTTTGGTTACAGCGCCGTTGCCGGTATGGATGGCCGGCTGTATGTAGCGGCAGTACAGACCGATGATCCCCATAAGTGGCATCCTCGCGCCTATAACAAGCGCACATTACAACGGCTGGTGAGTGAGAAACAGGCCGCGTTACCCAATAATCGCATTGTGGCGCAGCACGCCCACTGCGCGCTCGACTACTCGTGTCCCACGGCCAGCAATCTATTCTTCGGACGCTGGGAAATGGCGATAGCAGTCTCGCCGGGCTGCAACGCGCGTTGCATTGGCTGCATCTCCAAACAGGAAGAGGAAGACCTGATCTCACCACAGGATCGCCTGACCTTCATCCCAACCGTCGAGGAGATACTTGAAGTGGCTGTACCACACCTGGAGCAGGCTGAAGATGCGATTGTGAGCTTCGGCCAGGGGTGCGAGGGTGAGCCTTTATTGCAGTGGCGGCGTATCGAGCAAGCGATTAAGGCGATGCGCAAGCGTACCGCCAGGGGAGTAATCAACATTAATACGAATGCCAGCAATCCACGCTGGCTGCAGCGGCTCTACGATGCCGGACTGGATACTATCCGCGCAAGCACAATCTCCGGGCACGCGGAAACATATAACGCCTACTATCGTCCCATTGGCTATAGCTTTGAGGATGTTAAAGAATCACTGAAACGAGCGCGCGATGCAGGCGTCTATAGCTCTATTAACCTGCTCTGTTTCCCAGGTATGATCGACCGCGAACGCGAAGTAGAAGCCTTACTGTCGTTTGTGAAGGAGACGGGCCTGCAGCTGATCCAGTTGCGCAACCTCAATATCGACCCCGAAGTGCTGCTGCCGCGCATGCCGGCTCTCGAGTCGATGGGCAAGGCGCTGGGGATGCGCACGATGATTGAGATAATTAAGCGAGAGCTGCCCGCAGTCGAGGTTGGGAATTTTACAAGGGCGGTGAAACGCGTGCCGGGCGTTGCAGGGGTTGGTGGGTGATGAGATGGCTTGCAGAGGGACCGCAAGGGTCGTCCTTACAATAATAGGGCTTCGCTTTTTCTGATTCTTTCAATGTTGGGCTGGCTGCAATACTTTTCCGGCTTTTTGCGTATCTAATATGGGTAACCTTGCATTGCTTCCTGGGATATTATTTGTATGTAGGATGTGACTCTGCTGCCAGGTATGAAAGGTTGAGCAGATGTGGCAATACATCTTTCTGATGCTGCGGCGACAGCCTGGTAAAAGTGCCCTGGCGAGCAGTGGCTTTCTCCTGGCAGCCTGTGCCTGTATCCTCTTGAGCGCGACGACACAGACGACTGTTGTGCAGGCCAATCAGATTATCAGCCAGAGCTGGCGCTCAAGCTACGACCTGGTTGTGCTGCCTCCACAAGCACAAATTGGCTCGAAGGAGATTATCCCTGCCGATCTCCTGGAAGGCTACGACGGTGGAATCAGCATCCAGCAGTATCAACAGATCAAGAATTTGCCAGGAGTGGAGGTTGCTGCACCGATTGCCTTTGTGGGCTATGTGCAAATGCCAACACCACAGGTGCTTTTCTCTCAAGGTGCGCTTGCCTCCGGCTACTACCGACTCGACTGGCAGCTTTCCGCCTTTAACGGCCAGCACGATATCGTGGAACGCCAGGAGACGACTTACTTCTACCAGCCCTCTAGTTGTCCGAGTGGTTCCTTCCCCATATCTGATGCGATAGGCAATGCACTCTCTGGGAAGAACGTGAATGTCATTTGCCCATCGTCGAGTGTTCCCTGGTCAGAGTTTTCCACTATAGACAGTGGAACATTCTTAATGGCAGCTATTGATCCTACGGCAGAAAACCAGCTTGTTCAGCTAGATAAGAGCCTGAGTAGCGGACGAATGCTTTCCTCCCAGGATACACTGCACATCGACACTGACCCGAACCTGGGCCGGGGGTTTGATTGCCCAAATGCACAGACCCCACCATCGAATTGCAGAGAAATCCCGAACTATGACATTCCTGTCCTCTTCCAAAAGCCACTGCCTGGACAGGTTAGCCTCAGAGGCAAATTCGCCCGTATCGCACCAGCTACTTTAGACCCAAAGGTCGTCATTGCGCGCGGCGGCTCCGCCTATTTGGCACACCTCCTCCCCCTGCAGGTCATTTTTGATGGCGAAGTTCCCCTTGCACAAAATGATCCGCAAGGTTTCACAACACGCGAAATCGTCTGGGATGGCCATCACTGGCGGCCCTTTATCCCGTACTTTGGTAAAGCGCCGTTTAATTACAATATTAACTTCCTGTACACGCCATCGGGCCTCACCTATCAACCAATGGCGCCGCCTCCTGGGCAGTCAGGCTCAACCTACGTGGTGCTTCCCACCGGCATGCAGGGCCCCGAGGCGGCCTTCCGACAACTACATGCGCTGCATATCTCCGAGGGAAGAAATCGCTTCAACCCCCAGGCTTTCTACTATCTCGATCCCGTGGGCGAATTCACCGGCGATACGATGACGGCTCAGTTTAGCAACCCTCTCAACTGGCTGCCCGAAAATACCTATACTTCACCGCCGACCGTGCTGCGTTACGACATCCATGGGAATCCTGTCACGCCGACGAATCTGCTCCCGACGACCAATCCCGCCGGGTTCATTCTCCAACCGCCGCTCGCGCTCACCACGTTGAGTGTGGCTGCACGCCTGCGTGGGAATACTATTATTAGCGCGATACGTATTCGCGTCAGTGGAGTCGATGCAGCCAATCCGGCAAGCTGGAAGCGCATTCAGCAGATGGCGGGCGTTATCGAGCAGCGCACTCACTTGCGTGCCCTGGTGACGCTCGGTTCATCTCCCAGGCCGACGCTGGTATATGTGCCAGGAGTAAAGCAAGGACAGTTTGGCGCCAAACAGAACATTGATCCAATCGGCTGGGTGGAGGAGCGGTGGATTGCCGTCGGCGTGTCCATCCTTTATCTGGCACAACTGGGAGCGACGCGGCTGCTCCTTTTAGGAGCTGTGCTGGCGGTGTGCCTGGGCTATCTCGTGGTGGCTTTCAGCTCGCTGGTAACAGCACAACGGAGAGACTTTGCCGTCCTCAGCGCGCTCGGCTGGCGGCCCTGGCAACCTTTACGGCTCTTCCTGGCTCAAGCACTGCTGCTGGGACTTGGAGGAGGCATCGTGGGCCTGGGTGTCTCGCTACTGATCGCTACGCTGCTTGAGGCCATCCCTATCTGGCTGATTGTAGCGTGGACGTTGCCAGCGATGCTGGTGATGGCGCTGCTGAGTGCGCTGTACCCGCTGTGGCAGATCTGGCGTATCCGGCCTGCTGAAATCTTGCGGGCAGGGTCGTCTATCTCTTCTCCCAGAGCTACCCTGGTAAGTTTGCGCCTGTGGTCGTTTGTGCCACCCATCGGGGCGCTGGTCTTGCGCAATCTGGCGCGTTCACGTCCACGCACTTTGATTACGATTGCGAGCCTCTTCCTTTCCGCCATTTTGCTGGTGCTGATGTTCAGCGGCATTCTGGCGCTGCGCCAGACGCTGACGGGCACGATCTTAGGCGATTTCGTACTCCTGGAGACAGCGGTGCCCCAGATCGCAGGCTGCGTGCTCGCGGTGCTGCTTTCGTTCCTAAGCGTGGCGGATCTGCTGCTACTCCAGGTGCGTGAGCGGCAGCAAGAGATCGGGCTTTTGCAGGCAACGGGCTGGCGTCCTGGAATGGTGCAACGCCTGTTCGCGCAAGAGGGATTGACCCTGGCGTTCATAAGTACGCTTCCTGGTGTACTGGTGGCACAGTGGATTTTAACCATACAACATACAGAGCAGCACACCATTGCGGCCCCACTGGTAGCGCTCGGCGTTGTACTGCTTATGATGTTCGTGGCAGCGGTGGCAAGCATCCCTGCCTTGCGTGTGATGAGCAGGGTGCAGGTCATTGACGTGCTACGGGCGGAGTAACTATATTGGGAGGAGTAGCTTATGAGTGTGAGAAGTAGAGTTATCTCCCACGCATAGTCATTGTTTGTGAGGCAGGATCAATGGAGTGAATCAATGGCCAGGGATCAATATAGGGACTTTGAGGCTCTCTACCTGCGCTACTATCCAGGTGTGCTTGTATTTTTATGCTTTCTTGTCGGCGCACATGAAGTTGCAGAAGACCTGGCTTCACTTGTCTTCGAGAAAGCATTGATACATCTTGCAGACGTGCAAACGCCAGATACTGCTGGTCCCTGGCTCTTTCGCATTGCACGTAACTGTGCCGCAGATTACTTCCGGCGCTACAAGCCCACCATCTCACTGGAACAACTTCTAATAGAAGAGTACCCACAGGCAGGTTCTTTAGAGGAGATCGTGGTAGCAAGCGAGCAGCAGAGGCATCTGCTCGCTCACCTCGGTCAACTGCCTGAACGCGAGCGCGTGGTCATAGGATTGAAGTTTGTGGCGAATCTGAACAACAGGGAGATTGCACGAGTGCTCCAGATACCCGAGGGAACGGTTGGTTCGCTGCTCTACCGCGCACTGCGGCGCCTACGCGCTGCACTCGCTGAGGAAGGAGGGCAAGATGAAGAAGGACCATGATCGATATACTGATGCGTGGCCGGACAGGCTGGATGCGGTCGTCGCAGGAGAGAACGTTCCATCCACGAGCGATGATGAGCTGCTCCAGCTTGCGACGCGCCTGGTCATAGCGCTTGCTCCTCTGCAGGAAATACGCAGAGGAGCAGAAAGACACGGGCAAAGCTTGCCTTCCCATTTGCGCGTCAAATATGCCGGGGCGGCGCATAAACGAGTACATCGCTTATCCAGATTAATCCTGCTGGTAGCTACCCTGCTCCTCTTTGTACCTGTCATAGGGATAGTGAGCACAGGAGGCCTGGCGGCAATAGGGGGCAGAGCAGCGCAGGTATGGCATGCCTCGACCTCCCTTGATCAGATTAAAGGCCTGTCCGTTGCCTCGCTGTCGCGTCCTCACGCGGGTTTGAAACCACTCCCGCTGCTGCCAGCGGCTCTGCCGGGCGATACACAGGCATCAACCTATGGTGTGATTACTAACCAAGCTGATCCAGATGTACTCATCACGTTTGTTGCAGATTACCGGATAGGCGGGCAAGACGTGTTACTCTACGAACAGCCATCCTATGGACCATTCACGTCATCGGTAGCAAAAACGGTGCGGGTTGGCACTCTAGAGGGGCAGTTGTTTCAGGATGATGCAGGGAATAACGCACTGCAGTGGTATCAACATGGCATGGTGTGCCAGATAACCAGCAAGTTGCCTGTTGAGAGATTGGTGGCGCTTGCAAGTATATTCCAGCCGATTAAGAGCTGGGATCTTATCCTGTAAAACTGATCATCAAGGGTTAGCTAAAAGGAAAGAACAGATGGAACAGGAGCAAGACACCGTTCAGGACGAACTGCCTGAAGAGCAGCCCGAACCGCTCTTGCGGGTCGAGCAGCTCAGCAAGAGCTATCCCATTCCGGCGGGCAAGCTCCAGGTGCTCCAGGCGGTCAGTTTCCAGGTGCAGAGCGGCGAGTTTCTGGCTATCACCGGGCCCTCCGGGTCAGGTAAGACCACCTTGCTCTCCCTGCTGGGCGCGTTGGATAGCCCTGATAGCGGGGAGATCTGGCTGGATGAGATTGCTGTGCACCATCTGCGAGGGCCAGCAGCAGCGGACTTCAGGCGGCAACAAGTCGGTTTTGTCTTCCAGCTCTATTACCTCTTGCCCAATCTGACGGCATTAGAGAATGTGATGGCACCCCTCTTACCCTTTCGCAGGAAGCTGGGCTTTGACCTGCGGCAACGCGCAAAGGAGTTGCTGGAGCGTGTTGGGCTGGGTGATCGCCTGGGCCATCCCCCTGCGCGGCTCTCAGGGGGCGAACAGCAGCGCGTGGCGATTGCGCGTGCGCTCATCAACCAGCCACAGCTTGTGCTGGCGGATGAGCCAACGGGCAACCTGGACCCGGCGACGGGCCTGGAAGTGCTGGAGGTGTTGCGTGACTTGCAGCGCAGCGGGAGGCAGACCCTGCTCTTGGTCACGCATGATCCGGATCTGGCGGTGCTGGCAGACAGGCGCGTGCCCCTGGAGCAGTTGAGTCGAGTGGGGGCGTGACGAGGTGACTCATTTCATGGTTCGTAGCGTATCTTTGAACCTGTTTCAGCTCTGTAGTATAATCTCAGAAGTGATTGTACCTGGCGAGGTGAAAAGATGAAGCAGACACAGTGTTCCTTCTCTCGCATGCTCATGCTTAGCCTCACGTTCATGCTTGCCGCCTGTACGCAGGCTTCTCCCCCTCACACAGCAACAACAGCGACC
>Ga0187846_10000146_pt1 | contig 42083 bp, 40 predicted proteins | sample TC_taG_FD_161473 | JGI IMG/M metagenome (GOLD analysis project Ga0187846, IMG submission 161473) | Biofilm microbial communities from the roof of an iron ore cave, State of Minas Gerais, Brazil - TC_06 Biofilm (v2) | ecosystem: Environmental > Terrestrial > Deep subsurface > Cave > Wall biofilm... | reverse complement strand
ATTCTTCGCACATGCGTGCACTGTGGCTTCTGCAACGCGACCTGCCCGACCTACCAGCTGCTCGGCGACGAGCTCGACGGGCCGCGGGGGCGCATCTACCTCATGAAGCAGTTGCTGGAGGGTGCCAAGGTCACGCGCAAGACGCAGGTCCATCTCGATCGCTGCCTCACTTGCCGCAACTGCGAGAGCACCTGTCCGTCGGGCGTGCAGTACGGTCGGCTCGCGGACATCGGGCGCAAGCTCGTCGCCGAGCGTGTCGAGCGGCCGATCGCCGAACGCCTGCAGCGGCGCGCGATCGCGTCACTGTTCTCGCGGACGCCGATCTTCGGTGCGCTGCTGAAAATCGGGTCGACGGCGAAGCCGCTGGTTCCCAGTCCGCTCGCGAACAAGATGCCCGAGTCGGTCGCCGACCCCGGTCCGTGGCCGGCGCCACGACACGCGCGGAAGATGATCGCGCTCGCCGGGTGCGTGCAACCGTCGCTCTCGCCCGCCACCAACGCCGCCGCGGCGCGCGTGTTGGATCGGCTCGGGATCTCGCTCGTCGAGGCTTCTCGCGCGGGTTGCTGCGGCGCACTTCGCTATCACCTCGACTACCAGGCCGAGGGACTCGACGACATGCGCGCGCTGATTGACGCGTGGTGGCCGCTCGCCGAGTCGGGCGCCGAAGCGATCGTGATGACCGCAAGCGGCTGCGGCGTGACCGTTAAGGAGTATGCGCACTTGCTCGCCCGCGATCCCGCCTACGCGAAGAAGGCGGAGCGCATCAGCGCAATGACCAAGGATCTGTGCGAGGTGCTGGGAGACGAAATGGAAAAGCTCGTCCCGCGGCTCGCCCGGAAGCCCGCCGCGAAGGTTGCCTACCACCCGCCGTGCACGCTGCAGCACGGACAGCAGATCAAGGGTGTCACCGAGCACATCCTCCGGCGAGCGGGCTTCGATCTAACACCGGTCGACGATGCGCATCTTTGCTGCGGCTCGGCCGGCGCCTACTCGATCCTGCAGCCCGAGCTGTCGGCGCAACTCAAACAGCACAAGCTTGCCGCGCTCCAGTCCGGCATGCCCGACCTGATCCTGACGTCGAACATCGGTTGCCAGACGCATCTTGCCGGCGGCGCGAGCGTACCGGTCAAGCATTGGATCGTCGCGCTGGACGAGCGCCTGGGCGCAGGCTGACCCCCGCGCCCGGTGGTGACGCGTACCCTCAGGCGGTGTTGAAGCCGATCCGCTTGTGGGAGCCGTCGCAGAAGGGTTTGTTCTCGGAGGCGCCGCACCGGCATAAATAGGCTTCGGTGGTGCGCGCGACCGTCCGACCGGTGCCGGAGCACACTTCTAGCGGCCCCTTGACCAGATACGGGCCGTTGGGGCGGGGCGATACCTGGAGCGGGCCGTCACGGGGCGAAAGCGGCGTTAAGTCCTGTGTCGCAGGCTCGCCGGTGGCGCGGAAGGCAATCGCCGTGTGGCTGTTGTCGCAGAACGGCTTCCGTTTTGACGCGCCGCAGCGGCACAGCGTCGCACGCAAGCAGTGCTCGCCACCGATCGCCAGATCGGCGTGAAAGGCGAGCGGACCGTTTTCCCGAATCCGCGCCACATTCACCATTGGCGCACTCTCGGCGGGTCCGCCGTCCAACCGCTCGAAGGTGATTGCGCCGGACGGACAATTAAGCGCCACTTCGGCGATCGCTTCCGGCGACGCGCGGTCCGGATTGATCCACGCGCCTTTCGCGTTCGGTACGAACGCGTCCGGCCGCCCCAAGACGCAATGGCGGGAGTGGATGCACTTCTGGCCGTCGAATCGAACGACGATTCGACTGCCGCGGTATTCCTCTATGCCGTTACTCATGCGCGACTCCAGCAGCAATTCGACGGCTGCGTCCGCCGGCGGAGCCGACCCGGGCGCCGACCGACGCGAATGGAATATGGGAAATGTCCGTCGAGGGATGGCTCCCTGCCAACGCCCATTTTGGCTTAGCGATGAAGAATCGAGGCGAGGTCCGGCGAGCCGACCAGGGCCCAGGCGCCATCGCCGAGCAAAAACTGCACCACCAGGGCCACGGCCCAGAACGCCGGGTATTCCCAGCCCCCGTCCTTGTTCGCGAACGGCCAGCCGTTCTTACCATGCACGGTTACGATGGTCCCGAGAATGAGCGGCACCAGCAGCAGCGCGACATAGCGCGCGAGGATTCCGGCAAGCAGCGCGGCACCACCGCCCAACTCCGCACCGACCGTGGCGTACGCGAGCCAGCCCGGGAGCCCTAGAGACTTGAAGTAGCCCACCGTCCCGGGCATTGTGAAGACGCGCACCTTGAGCATCCCGTGCGCCAAGAACAACACGCCGAGCGCCACACGCAGCAGCAGTGCGGCGTACGGTGACAAGAAGCTATCGATCATGGAAGGTCCCGCGCGAGCAGTTGACTACCAGCTACACGCCCGGCAGGAAGCAAGCCAATGTCCGTGATCATAGCCGCATTGTCCGACATTCTTCGAGCGCCAGTTGTCCGGTTTGGCAAAGGTGGCATCCGACCCGATCTGCAGCAGATTCTCACGTTGCGAAAGGCCTGCTTTGATGACGCCGTGGACCGAAGCTGCGTTGACCTACCAGCGAACCCGGAACGCCGCTCGTCGTTAGAACGGTGCTCGGCTTCGTGGTGCCGTTGCTCGCGATCGCGTTCGCCAAGGCAACCCGGTTCCGCAGCGCTTAGCAGGGGCTCGCGCATAGCGGTAAGCTCGCGCCCAACTATGCAACAGGTGCTGGATCGTCCGAACAGCCGCAACGTGCGCCCGCTAGCGCGCATTGCGCGCTTTCTCGCGCCGTACCGGTGGCGCATCGCCGGGGCACTGGTCGCGCTGGTCGTCGCCGCGGGGTCGGTGCTTGCACTGGGGCAGGGGCTCAAGTACGTCGTCGACGCGGGCTTCGGCAGCGCCAACCAGCGGCTTCTCGATGCCGCGCTCGGCGGTGTGGTCGCGATCGCGGTGGTGATGGCCGCGGCGACCTACTGCCGTTTCTATTTGATGATGACCACTGGCGAGCGCGTCATCACCGACATCCGCCGCGTCGTGTACGGCCACATCCTCGGTCTCGAGCCGGCGTTCTTCGAGACGGCGCGGACCGGAGAGGTCATCTCGCGGCTCACCAACGACACGACGCAGCTGCAAGTCGTGGTCGGCTACGGCGTCTCGATGTTCTTGCGCAACGCGCTTATGGGCGTCGGCGCACTGGTGATGCTGATGATCACCAGCGCCAAACTTGCCGCGCTGGTAGTGCTTGGCGTGCCGGCGACGCTGGTCCCGATACTCCTGCTCGGTCGCAAGGTGCGGGGGCTCTCGCGCCACAACCAAGACCGCGTGGCCGAGGTCTCCGCCTACGTCGACGAGTCGGTGCACGAAGTCCGCACCGTGCAAGCTTACGGGCACGAGGAGCTCGACCGCCGGCTGTTCGGCGAGCGGGCCGAGGCCGCATACGAGTCCGCGGTGATGCGCATCCGCAACAAGGCGGTGCTCATTTCGGCGGTCATGCTGATCGCGTTCTGCGCGGTGGGTCTGATCCTGTGGATCGGAGGGCACGACGTTCTGGCCGGCCGGCTGACAGCCGGTCAGCTCGCCGCATTCGTCTTCTACGCGATGGTGGTCGCGAGCGCCGCGGGTACGGTCTCGGAAGCGTGGAGTGAGCTGCTGCGCGCCGCTGGCGCGACCGAACGGCTGATGGAGCTGCTGGACACCGCGCCCCGGATCGCCGCGCCGGCCGTGCCTCGCGCACTGCCCGATCCGCCGCTGGGGGAAGCGCGGCTCGATCACGTGACGTTTCGGTATCCGTCGCGGCCCGAAGTCGCCGCCCTGGATGACTTCGGGCTCGCGGTCGCGCGCGGCGAACGCGTAGCCCTGGTGGGCCCATCGGGCGCGGGCAAGTCCACGGTGTTCGGGCTGCTGCTGCGGTTCTACGACCCCGACTCGGGCCGCGTTCTCATCGATGGGGTCGATGCGCGTGAGTGCGATCCGCACGAGCTGCGCCGGCGCTTCGCGCTCGTGTCTCAGGAGCCGGTGATCTTCGCGGCGAGCGTCACCGAGAACGTGCGCTACGGCCGTCCCGAGGCGACCGACGCCGCAGTGCGCGCCGCATGCGAAGCAGCGTACGTGCTCGAGTTCGTCGAGCGGCTGCCGGACGGATTCGACACGTTCCTCGGCGAACGGGGCGTGCGGCTCTCCGGCGGTCAGCGGCAGCGGCTATCGATCGCGCGCGCGTTGCTCGCCGCGCGCCCGGTGCTGTTGCTCGACGAGGCAACGAGCTCGCTCGATGCGGCGAGCGAGCGCTACGTCCAGCTGGCGCTGGAGCATCTGATGCGCGGCCGCACCACACTGGTCATCGCGCATCGCCTGGCCACGGTGCAGAGCGCCGACCGCATCGCGGTGATGGACCACGGTCGCGTCGTCGCGATCGGCAGCCACGCCGAACTGATGCGCGCGGGCGGCTTGTATGCGCGCCTGGCGGAGCTGCAGTTCCTGGGCGAGCGGGCGGCAGCGTGACGCTTCACGCTACTTCGCGCAACTCCTCGCACTCAACGCGGTTGCGGCCGTTCTGCTTGGCGAGGTAGAGCGCGCGGTCGGCGGCGGCCAGCGCTTCGGCGACCGAGGTGCCGCTCTCGGGGAAGGCCGCCACGCCGACCGACGCGGTCACGACGCCGATCGGGTTGCCGCGGAACGCGACATCCTGTGCTTCGAGCATCGCGCGCAGCTGCTCCGCGCGATGGAGCGTCACCTCGAGCGAGGCGCCGGGCAGCACCAGGAGGAACTCCTCGCCGCCGTAGCGACAGGGGATGTCGCCGGAGCGCGTCTGCTCCTGCAGCACCGAGGCCACCCGGCGCAGCACCTCGTCCCCGGCCTCGTGGCCGTGCGTGTCGTTCACTTCCTTGAAGCGGTCGAGGTCGATCATGACGATGCCGATGGAACGACCGGTGCGCAGGCCGCGCCGCTCCTCGAGCGCGAGAAACTCCTCAAGGTAGCGCCGGTTGAAGAGGCCGGTAAGCGCGTCGCGCACCGATTGACGGGTAAGATTCTCCCGCAGCTTGAGACTCGCAACCGCCAGGGCGATGCGCTCGGTCACCATCGCTAGGAGCGCGCGCTCGCGTTCGTCGACCGGCGCCACGCGCCCACGCAAGTGCAACACGCCGAGCAGCTCGCCGTCGCCGGAGAACGGAACACAGGTGTGCTGGCGCGCGCCCGGCGAGCGCATGTGCGGGCAGCCGATATCGGCCTGCGCCTTGTTCTGCGGGTGAAGTGTGCTGCGTCGCAATGCCCAGCAGTCAATCGCGGCGAAGGTCTGCTCCTCCGCCGGGACCTCGCCCCAGACTGCCCCCGCATCGGCGACGTTGCGGGTGCGGTTCAACGCGTACACTGCCCCGCTCCGCGCGTCGAGAAGATCTGACGCGAAGCGAGCGACCACCGCGTAGACTTCGGCTTCGGTGCGGCAGGTCTGCATCAGGCTTGCCATCTGGTTGAGTTGATTCAGCTGAGCGAGCTCCGCCGCGTGGCGTCCTTGCATCGCGAGCGCTTCCTTGAGCAGGGCATTCGCCTGCCGCACCTGCGCCTCGGCGCGGCGCCGCTCGCCGATCTCCCATTCGAGCAACAGGTGAGTCGCCTCGAACTCCGCGCCCCGCTCGGCGACGCGCCGCTCGAGCGTCTCGGCGAGCTGGCGAAACCGCTCCTCGCTCGCCTGGAGATCCTGCTCGGCGCGCCGGTGCGCGGCGAGTTCGCGCTCTAGGCGCAGGTTGGCCACCTCGATCTCGTGCCGACTCGGCAGCGCGATCGCCCGTCGTACGAACGGCCACAGGCCAACCGCGACAAAGACCGACATCACGGCCGTCATCACCCGTGCTCCGGCATCGAACCAATACACCGGCCGCCAGAGGGTGGCGAGGTCGATGAAATACACTGTACCGGAGGCGAAAAGGAACGCGCCAAACAACAGGAACATCGGGCGGAAGGACAGGTCGCGCCGCTTCCGCGCGAGGTAGACGAGGCCGAGCGGGATGGAATAATAGGCCACGCCGATGACGACATCGGCGCCGGCATAGGCCGACAGCAGTTCCGGCATCCAGGCGAAGCATTGCCCTTGGGGAAAGAAGCCCTTTGTGCTGAACAACTCCGCGAATTCTTTCATCGACCCCCCTCCCTTGCTTAGCGTATGCACGGCTCGACGGCCGATCGCGGCATTCTATCTTGCGCTCGCCGGTTGGCTAGGGCAGGTCGCGCTCGGCGCGAGCTGCGTGCTCGCCGCCCCGGCGGCGAGCGCGGGCACCGGTGTGCTCACCGTCGGCTCGAAGCGGTTCACCGAAAGCTTTATCCTGGGCGAGATCGTGCGCGAGACGGCGATCCGCGCCGGCGTCAAGGCCGAACACAAGCCGGGGCTCGGCAACACCGGGATTCTGTTCGCTGCCCTGAAAGCAGGCGCGATCGATGTCTACCCCGAATACACCGGCACCATCGCGCGCGAGCTGCTCCAGCTCGACGCCAATCCGTCGCTTGAGGAGCTGAACCGCCGGCTGCTCCCGATCGGCTGCGCGGTCGCCGTGCCGCTCGGCTTCAACAATACTTACGCGCTCGCCATGCGCGATGACCAGGCAGCGCGGCTCGGCATCCGGACGATCTCGGATCTCGCGCGCCACCCGGCGTTGAAGCTCGGTCTGTCACAGGAGTTCATCGGTCGCACCGACGGCTGGCCGGGGCTCAAACGGGCGTACGACCTGCCGCAGCCGACCCCGGCTGGCCTCGATCACGGCCTCGCCTACGAAGCGATCGCGGCCGGCCGCATCGACGTGATGGACATCTACTCGACCGACGCGAAAATAAACCGCTACCACCTACGCGTCCTCGACGACGACCGCGATTTTTTTCCGAAGTACGACGCGGTGTTGTTTTATCGACTCGACCTGCCGCAACGGTTCCCGGCCGCGTGGCAGGCGTTGCAGGGGCTCGAGGGCAAGATCGATGCGCGGCGCATGATCGGCCTGAATGCGGCGGCCGAGCTGGACGGTGCGACGTTCGCACAGGCGGCGTCGCGCTTCTTTCAGGACGATGCCCCGGCCGCCGGCGCGAAGCGCGGCTTCGTGAACGCCTTGTTCGGGCCCGATCTATGGCGTCTTACCTGGGAGCACATGGTGCTCGTCGCCACTTCGCTCGCCGCGGCGGTGCTGATCGGCGTGCCGCTCGGCGTGCTCGCGTTCAAGTTCAGGGCGGCCGGGCAGGCCATTCTCGCCTCGGTGGGCGTCATCCAGACCGTGCCGTCGCTCGCGCTGCTCGCGTTTCTCATCGCCGCGCTGAACCGCATCGGCACCGTGCCGGCGCTGGTCGCCCTGTTTCTGTATGCGCTGCTGCCGATCGTGCGCAACACGCACGCCGGGCTCGAGGCGGTGCGGCCGGGCATGCGGGAGGCGGCGCTCGCACTCGGACTGTCCGCGCGCGACCAGCTGTTGAGCATCGAGCTCCCGCTCGCGCTGCCGACCATCCTTGCCGGGGCGAAGACCTCGGCAGTGATCAATGTCGGCACCGCGACCATCGCCGCGTTCATCGGCGCGGGTGGCTACGGCGAGCGCATCGTGCAGGGCCTCGCGCTCAACGACAACGCATTGCTGGTGGCCGGCGCCGTGCCCGCAGCGATCCTCGCCCTCGGCGTGCAGGGCGCGTTCGAGCTCGCGGAGCGCTCGCTCGGCTGGACGGGAGCCGCGGCGCAGAAGTAGCACCTGCCGGTGCCGTGCCGGCATCGCGGCGCCACGTTTTCCTGCTATACCAATGGCTTACGCGGGCTGCCTGCTTTGGCCGCCGACCCGTCAAACCCGGCCCCCTCAAGTTTCGCCCGATCTTGCCGATAGCTGTGGTACGACCCGGCAAGCAAGCTGGGGGTTTGCCGCTGGTCGAGCGGCGCGAGAGTGCAAATCGGCCATGAGCGGAACCTACAACGGGCTGTCGCTGACGGTCGTAACGCTGGCGTCGTACACCGCACTCAATCTCGCCGGGCGCGTGACCTCCTCGCGCAACGCGCGGGGCTGGCTGATCGGCGGCGCGTTGGCCATGGGCGTCGGCATCTGGTCGATGCACTTCGTCGTCGTCGGCATGCTCGCTTTTAGCCTGTCGATCCCGATGTCCTACGACATCCCTGCAGCCGGCCAATCCCGGCCGAAGCGTTCGCCGCCCTGTTGTGAGCGGGGGCCGTCGCCGACGCCAAGTCACCCAGCCGCAGCGTTGCGGTGCCCGCCATCGACGCGGTGGCGTGAGCGGCCGCTGCCTCTCCCGCAGCGCCCCTACCGGTAGCCGTTGCCCCCGGCGCGCGCCGGCGCGCGCCCAATAGTCAGTTCCGCGGACGCTGGGGTATCATCGGCGCCAGCCACGCCGGCAACGGCGTACACAAGACCGAGCCGGTCAGTCGGCCGGCATAGGGACTCTTCCATGCACATCGGCATTCCCGGCGAGATCCGTCCGGGCGAGACGCGCGTCGCGGCGACCCCCGAGACAGTGAAGAAACTGGGCGCCGCCGGAAAGCACGCGTTGCTCGTGCAGGCCGGCGCGGGCAGCGGCGCGAGCATCCCGGATGCGGAGTTCGAGGCCGCGGGCGCGAAGATCGTCACCGCGGCCGCAGAGGTGTACGAGCGGTCCGACATCGTGCTCAAAGTGCGCGGGCCCGATCAGTCGGAGCTGGGACAGGTCAAGCGCGGCAGCATCCTGATCGGCCTGCTCGATCCGTATGACCGAGCCGGTCTCGAGGCGCTCGCGCGGACCGGGGCGGCGGGCTTCGCCATGGAATGGCTGCCGCGCATCTCCCGGGCGCAGGCGATGGATGTGCTCTCGTCGCAGGCGAACATCGCTGGCTACAAGGCGGTCGTGATCGCCGCCAATGAATACGGCCGCTTCATGCCGATGCTCATGACCGCCGCCGGCACGGTCAAGGCGGCGCGCGTGCTTGTCCTGGGCGCGGGCGTCGCGGGTTTGCAGGCGATTGCGACCGCGAAGCGGCTCGGCGCGGTCGTCGAGGCGTTCGACGTCCGGCCGGCGGTGAAGGAACAGGTCGAGTCGCTCGGGGCGAAGTTCGTCGAAGTGCCGGTCTCGGAGGAGGAAAAGAAGCAGGCGGAAACCGCCGGCGGCTACGCGCGCGAGATGAGCGAGGACTACAAGCGCGCTCAGGCGGCGCTGATCGACGAGCGCTCGCGGGCCGCGGATATCATCGTCACGACCGCGCTCGTACCGGGCCGGCCGGCGCCGGTGCTGGTGCGGGAGGAAACGGTGCGCGGGATGAAGCCCGGCTCGGTCATCGTCGACCTGGCGGTGGAGCAAGGCGGCAACTGTCCGCTCTCCGAGCGCGGGCGGATCGTCGTCAAGCACGGCGTGCGGATCGTCGGCTACGCCAATCTGGCGGCGATGGTCGCCACCGACGCGAGCAGCCTCTATGCGCGTAACCTGCTGAGCTTCATGAATCTGCTGGTCGATCCGAAAACGGGCGAGCTAAAGCTCGACCGCCAGGACGAGATCATCGCCGGCGCGCTGGTGTGCATCGACGGCGCGGTAGTGCAGAAGGGATAGGCACCCGCGAGGCACGCCGAGGGACGCTGCCGGCATAACCTGGGCCGGGAACCGATCCTCTGGCCGCTTTCGCGGTGAGCGCCTTCGGGAGAGCAAGCCATGACTGGAACCATCGACCCGACCGTCATCAACATCACCGTATTCGTGCTCGCCGTGTTCGTCGGCTATCACGTCGTGTGGAACGTGACGCCCGCGCTGCACACGCCGCTCATGAGCGTCACCAATGCGATCAGCTCGGTGATCATGGTCGGCGCCATCCTCGCGGCGGGACCGGGCACGGTCGACTTCGGCTCGATCATCGGCGCGATTGCCGTCGGGCTGGTGGCGATCAACACCTTCGGCGGATTTCTGGTCACGCGGCGGATGCTCGAGATGTTCAAGAAGAAGGCGCCGCGGAGCGAGAAGAAGGACTAACGCATGTCCGCCAATCTGGTGGCGCTCTGGTATCTGGTCGCGAGCGTCCTCTTCATCCTGGCGCTGAAGGGGTTGTCGCATCCCGACTCGGCGCGGCGGGGCAACCTGCTCGGCATGATCGGGATGTTGATGGCGGTCGTCACCACGCTCGCGATCACCAAGCGCATCGAGGTGATCCTGCTGGCGATCCTCATCGGCGCCACAATCGGCGCGGTCGTGGCGCGGCGGGTGCAGATGACCCAGATGCCGGAGCTCGTCGCCGCCATGCACTCGCTGGTCGGCATGGCGGCGGTGCTGATCGCGATTGCGGTGGTCAACAACCCAACGGCGTTCAACCTTCCCGATCCGATCCCGCGCGGCAACCGACTCGAGCTGTTCATCGGGACGTTCGTCGGCGCGATTACCTTCTCCGGCTCGGTGATAGCGTTCGGCAAGCTGGCGGGACTGGGCAAGCTGTTCCGGCTGTTTTCGAGCGCGCCGGTCGTGTTCAAGGGACAGCACCTACTGAACCTCGTGCTCGCGCTGGTGATGATCGGCTTCGGCGTGGCGTTCTTCCTCGCCCCCGAAGCCCGCCATTGGCCGCCGTTCCTGGTCATGATGGCGGTCGCGTTCGTGCTTGGCGTGCTCATCATCATTCCGATCGGCGGCGCCGACATGCCGGTCGTGATCTCGATGCTCAACAGCTACTCGGGTTGGGCCGCGGCCGGCATCGGCTTCTCGCTCAGCAACTCGATGCTGATCGTGGCCGGGTCGCTGGTCGGCTCCTCCGGCGCGATCCTCTCCTACATCATGTGCCGCGCGATGAATCGCTCGTTCTTCAGCGTCATCCTCGGCGGGTTCGGCGGTGCGGAGGGCGTCGTGGCGGCGGGCGCCGAGCAGAGGCAGGTGAAATCAGGTTCGGCGGACGACGTGGCGTTCCTGCTCGCGAACGCGGAGAGCGTGATCATCATCCCCGGGTACGGACTCGCCGTGGCGCGCGCGCAGCACGCCGTGAAGGAGATGGCGCAGAAACTGATCGCGAAAGGAGTGACGGTGCGCTATGCGGTTCACCCGGTCGCAGGGCGCATGCCGGGCCATATGAACGTCCTGCTCGCCGAGGCAGAGGTGCCTTACGACCAAGTACTCGAAATGGAGGACATCAACAGCGATTTCGGCACCACCGACATCGCGTTCGTGCTCGGTGCGAACGACGTCGTGAACCCGCTCGCCGAGCAGCCCGGCAGCCCGATCTACGGCATGCCGATTCTCGAAGCGCACAAGGCGCGCACGGTGATGGTCAACAAGCGCTCGATGGCCGCGGGCTACGCCGGTCTGGACAATCCGCTGTTCTACATGGACAAGACGATGATGGTCTTCGGCGATGCGAAGAAGGTGGTCGAAGACATCGTGAAGGCGCTGGACTAAGTGACGGTCGGGCGATCAGTCGAGGCGAGAAAGGCGATTCTCGCCCGCATTCGCGGCGCGCACGGGCGCGGCGCGTCGAGCCGGCCGTCGCGGGCCGAAATCGCCGCGATCGAAACGTACATCGAGCGCCATCCGGCTGGGCCGTTGCCGCCGGTTGAGGACAACGTCGTCGCGCGCTTTCGTGACCGCGCGGCGGCGATGCAGAGCACAACCGAGATGGTGGACCACGCGGCCGCCGTGCCGGCCGCCGTGGCTCGGTATCTCAGCGCGAACGGCCTGCCGCTCGCGGGCTGCGTGTGGCCGCAGCTCGCGGGTCTCGACTGGGGAGCCGCCGGCCTGCGCCTCGCACCGCGCGCGGCGGAGGACCGCGATCTGGTCGGCGTGACCGGCGTGTTCGCGGCGCTCGCCGAGACCGGAACGCTGATGGTGATTTCCGGTCCACAGACGCCGGCCACGGTCAGCCTGTTGCCGGAGACTCACGTCGCCGTGATCCCGGTCCGCCGGATCGTGAAGCGAATGGAGGATGCGTGGGCGCTTGCGCGCCGCGAGCTGGGCGAGCTGCCGCGGGCCGTGAACTTCATCTCCGGCCCTTCGCGCACCGGTGACATCGATCAGACGATCGTCCTTGGCGCGCATGGGCCATATCGTGTGCACATGGTTCTGGTCCGAGAGGGTTGAGGAACCGCACCGCCTGGGGTGCGCTCCAAGCCAGGGAACCGGGGATACTCCTGCCGGCCGGCGCTGAATGCCGGCCCTCCGGCGCGGCCGGCGCGCCAGCACGCGCTCGAGCCGCGCAACGATAAGGGCGTCCGCGATGGAAGAACTAGCTTTCTTGCCGCGGTGGCCGTTGCTCACCAACCAGATGGTCTGGATCGGCGTGCTCCTGGCCGCCGGGGCCGCGGGCGGCGAGTTCGTCCGGCGCTTCCTCCGCCTGCCGCGGATCACCGGCTACGCCGCCGCCGGCCTCGCGCTCGGGCCCGGTGGTTGGGCACTGATCGGTAGGCCGCTGCTCGACGAGCTATCAGTGTTCGCCGACGTGGCGATGGGGCTGGTGCTGTTCGAGCTCGGTCAACGCCTCGACGTGAGTTGGCTGCGACGCTCGCCGTCGCTCGTGCTGATGGGCGTCGCCGAGGCGTTGGGATCGGCAGGGCTCGTCTTCTTTACCTTGAGTCACTACTTCGCCCAGGAGCCGCTGATCGCGGCCGTGGCGGCGGCGATCGCGATGTCCACCTCGCCGGCGGTCCTGATACGGGTCGCCGGCGATTTGCGCGCCGAGGGGCAGGTGACCGAGCGCGCGCTCATCCTGACCGCGATCAACGGCGTGCTCGCGTTCCTCGCGCTGACCGTGCTCATTCCGTGGCTGCACCTCGAGTACCGCACCGGCTGGCTCGCCGTGTTCCTGCACCCGATTTACCTCCTCGCCGGTTCGCTGTTCCTGGCTGCGGCCGCCGCGCAGGCCACGCTCACGCTGGCGCGGCTGTTGGGCAAGCATGCCGAGCGCCAGTTCGTCGGCGTGATCGCTATGATCGTACTCACCGTCGGCGCGGCCGTGGTGTTCAAGCTGTCGGTGCTGTTGACGCTGCTGGCAATGGGTGCGATGGTGCGCAACGCCGATCGGGAGCACCATCTGATGGTGGTCGATTCGGGGAACGCGGGCCAGCTCTTTTACCTGATCTTGTTCGTCATCACCGGTGCCAGCCTCGACCTCGGGCTGCTCGCTACCGCCGGCGCGACCGGCCTCGCGTTCGTCCTGGTACGCTTCGCCGGTAAGGCGCTCGGGGTGATCGCGCTCGCGCCGCTGGTGGGCCTGAAGCTGCGCCAGGCCGGCCTCGTGGCGCTCGCGCTGTTGCCGATGTCCGGGCTCGCCGTGGTGATGGTGCAGGAGACCGCGCTGCTCTACCCCGAGATTCGCGCGAGCGTGGTGTCGGTCGTGCTCGCGGCGGTGGTTATCCTCGAACTGCTCGGACCGATCGCGACCCAGCTCGCCCTGAAGTGGGCGGGCGAGGCGGCCGCCGAGGCGTAAGGAGGACGGAGCCATGACACTGCGGTTCAAGCCGTCGCAACCGCTCACGCTTGGCGTCGAGCTCGAACTGCAGCTCGTCAACACGCGCGACTTCAATCTGACGCGCGGTGCATCCGATCTGCTGGCCGCGGTCGCGAAAGCAAAGCATCCGGGCGAGATCAAACCCGAGATCACTGAAAGCATGATCGAAATCAGCACCTCGATCTGCACCGGCTACGCGCAGGTGCTGGACGAGCTGCAGACGATGCGAATGGTGCTCGCCGGTGCCGCCGCGCGACTGAACCTCGGGATTGCGGGCGGCGGCACGCACCCGTTCCAGAAATGGAGCGAACGCCGCATCTACGATGCGCCGCGCTTTCGGCGCGTCTCGGAACTGTATGGCTACCTCGCCAAGCAGTTCACCGTATTCGGGCAGCACGTCCACATCGGCGTTCGCTCGGGCGACGAAGCGGTGCGCCTCGCGCACGCGCTCGCGCGGTACGTTCCGCATTTCATCGCCCTGTCGGCATCCTCGCCGTTCTCGCTCGGCGCCGACACGCAGTTCGACTCCTCGCGCCTGAACGTCGTCAACTCGTTCCCGCTCGCCGGCTTCATGCCCTCGGTGCGCGACTGGGAGGAGTTCGAGCTCTACTTCGAGAGCATGCGTGGCTACGGCATCGTCGAGAGCATGAAGGACTTCTACTGGGACATCCGGCCGAAGCCCGAGTACGGAACAATCGAGCTCCGGGTGTGCGACACCCCGCTCACGGTCGGGCGCGCCGCGGAGCTTGCCGCCTACGCCCAGGCAATCGTGGCAAGCCTGCGCGAGAACCCCGCGTGGGCGCCGCATCCGAACCTCTATCTCGTCTACAACTACAACCGGTTCCAGGCGTGCCGTTTCGGCTTCGCCGCGATGATCGTCGATCCGGTCGGCCGCCAGCACACGGGCCTCGGCGATGAGATCGTGGCGACGCTCACACGCCTCGCGCCGTATGCGGAGCGGTTTGGCAGCGGCGCGGCACTCGCCGGGCTGCTCAAGGCAGCGGAGGCCCGCATGAATGACGCCCGGGAGCTCCGCAACGTGCTCGAGAGGCACGGCTCGCTCGCCGACGTGGTGCGCACCGCGTGCGGGCGCTGGATGCAGGCCTGACGGCAGACTCGCGCGGCGCGCCGATCACGGCGCTCGTATCACGACCGGCGCGAGGGCGCGCGGGCGCGAAAGAGTGGGGTTTTGGTCCCGCGCCGGCCGCGCCCCGGAATCGGGCCCGGAGCGGCGCGATGTTCGAGGGGTTGGCGCCACGGCGCGGCGGCCGGAGCGCCGCGCGACCCGATCAGCCCTCCTCGAGTAGGTGCAGCCGCCGTGCGAGCCATCGGGTCGTGGGCCCCTGCAGCACGATCGTCATGACGATCGCGATGAACGTGACCGATGCGATCAGCTCGGCCCCGGGCGCCCTCATGCCGAGAAGCACGCCGGCGAGCGCGGCGGGAATCACCCCGGTCTCGCGGGTCCAGCACATGAACAGCATCTCGTTCAAGCGCCACCTGGCGCGGCGGTCCGGCCAGGCGCAGAGGAACACGGTCGCTGGCCGGGCGACAACCATCAACACCGAGACGACGGCCACGCCGCCGGCGAGGTAGCGATTCATGAGCGCAAAGTTCACCTGAGCGCCGAGCAGGATGAAGATGAACATACGCATGATGAGCGCGGTGGTCGCGACGAACTCGTCGAGCTTGCGCGCTTCGTCGGGATCCATCACGAACCCGAGCGTTTCCCTGTTGCCGATGATGATTCCGAAGACAAACACCGCCATGAACCCGCTGGCGTGTAGGTTGTCCGCTGCGAGAAAGGTGCCGATAACCGCCATCAGGCTCACGACCGGCGCATACTCGGCGAGAAAATCGAGATGCTCGTGGGCGATTAAGAGGGATGCGAGATAGCCGAGAACGGCGCCGGCAGCGATGCCCACCAGGGATTGCTTGAGGAGGTCTGCCGCAGAGGCGCCGAGGGATATCTCGCCGGTACCCACGGCGACGGCGAGCGCCGCGAACGTAACGATTGCACCGGTTGCGTCGTTGAACGCGGATTCGCTCATAACCGTCTGCGCGACGCGCTCGCGGATCCTGATCTGCTTGAAGATCGGTACGAGCGTCGCCGGGTCGGTGGACGCGAGCACTGCGCCGAGCAGCATCGCGACGACCGGCGGCGCGGCGAGGAGACGATAGGCCGCAAAGCCGGTGATGGCCGCCGTGACCAAGACGCCGATCGTTGCGAGGGCGAGGATGGTGATCCATATCTGCTTCAACACATTGAACCGCAGCGAGGCACCGCCGTCGAACAGGATGTAGCAGGCGCCGAAGATCAGGATCAGCTGATTCGCCACCGAGTCGGCGCGGATGTCGACCGTGTTCAGCACCGCGGGCCCGAGCAGCATGCCGACCAGCAGATAGACGACGACGTCGGGCACCCGAATGTACCGAGCGACGAAGCTCGATAGCATCCCGGCCGCGAGAATGACGCCCACGACGTACAGCAAGTGCTTGGCGAGTTCGATCGACGCAGGCGAGTTCACGATTCCCCGTTTTTTCGGTCACCAGTAGTTCGGCCACCGCGTTTGCTGCGAGCCGGGCAGGCGCGCCATGCGCGACACGCAGTCGCCGTGCGATTCGTTCGCCGCGCAGATTCTAACGGCCCCCACTACGCCGCGCGATATAGCGCGCCGCCGCGGCACCGTCGACGCGGCCGCCCGCGTAATCGAGCGGCCCGGCGCGGCGGCGCACGGCTTGCTGCGAATATCGTTTCGGGACTACCATCCGCGAGCGTTACGGGAGGGGGCACGTCTTGCGTTGCAGCACGCCGGGCGCCGCGGAATACGCGGCCGTCCCCGGCGGTTGTACGGGTACGCGTCGCCGTGTGTACGCGCAGCCACAGAAAGGCGTCCCCGGAGAGGAAACCAGGTGACCACGAGAGGACCTTTTCCATGAACAACGAGCAGGTCAAACAGACCGCACCGACTTCACGCCGGAAATTCCTATCCGGCGCCGCCGCGGCCGGCGCCGCGACGCTGGGCTTCCCGATGATTGCCAAGGGTCAGACCGGTCCCATCAACATGCGCTGGCAGAGCACTTGGCCGTCGAAGGACATCTTCCACGAGTACGCGCTCGACTACGCCAAAAAAGTGAACGACATGACCGGCGGCGACCTCAAGATCGAGGTGCTGCCCGCGGGCGCGGTGGTGCCGGCTTTCGGCCTCCTCGACGCGGTGTCGAAAGGCACGCTCGACGGCGGGCATGGCGTGCTGGTCTACCACTACGGCAAGCAAAACGCGCTCGCGCTGTGGGGATCGAGTCCCGCGTTCGGCATGGACGCCAACATGCTGCTCTCGTGGCACCGGTACGGCGGCGGGAAGGAGTTGCTGCAGAAGCTCTACGCTTCCATCGGCGCCAACGTCGTGTCCTACCCGTACGGGCCGATGCCGACGCAACCGCTCGGCTGGTTCAAGAAGCCGGTCACCAAGCCGGACGACTTCAAGGGCATGAAGTACCGCACCGTGGGCATTTCGATTGACCTCTTCACCGGCATGGGCGCGGCGGTGAATGCGCTGCCCGGCAGCGAGATCGTGCCGGCGATCGACCGCGGACTGCTCGACGCGGCGGAGTACAACAACGCCACCTCCGACCGCATACTCGGCTTTCCCGACGTGTCCAAGGTGTGCATGCTACAAAGCTACCATCAGAACGGCGAGCAATTCGAAATCACGTTCAACAAGACGAAGTTCGACGCGCTGCCACCGAAGATCCAGGCAATCGTCGGCTACGCCGTGGAGGCCGCTTCGGCGGATATGTCGTGGAAGGCGATCGACCGTTACTCGCAGGACTACATCGAGCTGCAGACCAAAGACAAGGTGAGGTTCTACAAGACGCCGGACTCGGTGCTGCAGAAGCAGCTCGAAGTCTTCGACGAGGTACTGGCGAAAAGATCGGCCGACAACCCGATGTTCAAGGAAATCGCCGACTCGCAGCGCAAATTCGCCGAACGGGCGGTGAAATGGGACCTCGACACCATCGTCAGCCGCCGCATGGCCTACAACTACTACTTCGGCAACAAGCCGGCCGCGAAGAAGGCCTGATCCTCTAGATCCTCGGACACCATCCGGGCAGCGATCCCGGATGGCGCCTCGTTTTTTTTGCGCCGGCCTTTCCACATAGAGCGGCCGTTCCCCTACGAAAATTCAGAATTTTCTGCTTACTGCTGACCACATCAGCACCTGGGCAGGCAAAACGACGGCTTGGCTGATCATGGTGCTGATGTCGGCGGTCTGCATCGAGGTGTTCAAGCGCTACATCCTGAACGCGCCGACGGCGTGCATCTTCGACCTCGACAACATGCTCTACGGCACGCTGTTCATGATCTGCGGCGCCTACACGCTCGCGCAGGACGCCCACGTCCGGGGCGACTTCCGTTGGACAAGATGTTCTACAGCATCCAGCTCGCGTTCCGGCGGGTGCCCGCGTCGCTCGCGGTCGCCACCCTGATCGTGTGCACGTTCTGGGGCATCGCGAGCGGGTTGGTCGGCGCCGTAGTGGTGCTGATGGGCGTGATCGCGTTCAACCCGATGCTGAAGGCCGGCTACGACGTGAAGCTTGCTTCGGGTGTGATTACCGCCGGCGGTACGCTCGGCATCCTCATCCCGCCCTCGGTGATGATCATCGTCTACGCCGCGGTCGCCGGACAGTCGGTGGTTAAGCTCTATGCCTCGGCGATGTTTCCCGGTTTCTTTCTGTCGTTCCTCTACCTCGTGTACATCGTCGGCCGGGCGCTGATCAACCCCAAGATCGCCCCGCCTCTGCCCGAGTCGGAACCGAAGGTGCCGGTGTCCGACTGGGTGCGGAAATTCCAGCAGAGGTATTCGCAAAACGTGCCGGCCGGTTTGTTTGCGGCGCTATGCCTGCCCGGCAAAGGCGCTAGCGATCGAGAACGGCGGCCACCGCTTGTCGTACGGCGCGCTCTGGGCGAATTTCCTCGCCGCGCTGTTTCCGCTCATTCTTGCCGCGGTCACTTTGTGGGGAGTCTGGTGGTATGTGGTGATCCACCCGCAGGCCGATGTCGAGCCGGCGGCGATCAGCGCGCCGAAGGAAGCCGCTCCGGCCGCCGCCGCTCCGGCGACGCAACAGGCAGAGCCGGAGCAGCCGCAGGAGCTGGGGCACGAAGCGACCGAGTCAGATTCGGCGGTGCAGAAACCGGAAGGCCTGGAGGAGGTGGGCAATCCGGAACTGCTGAAGCAAGGCACGCCCCCGGCCGCAGAAGCGGGGCCGCCGCCCCAGTTCTATACCTATTTCTGGATCGTCGTTGCCGCAACCGCCCTGGTGCTCCTCTGGTACTACTGGAAGCTGGAGGCCGAGCCGTTCGAGCTGCTGAAGCTCCTGATCTCGTCGGTCATGCCGCTCGGCATCCTCACCATCGTGGTCCTCGCCGTCATCCTGTTCGGCATCACCACCGCGACCGAGTCGGCAGGTATCGGCGCCGCGGGGGCGTTTCTGCTGGCAGTGCAAGCGGGCACGTTCGACTGGGAGCGCCTCAAGCAGTCGGTATTCCTTACCGCCAAGACCACTGCGATGGTGTGTTGGCTGTTCATCGGCTCGGCGTTGTTCTCGGGGGTGTTCGCGATTTTGGGCGGCCAACAGCTGGTCGAGACGTGGGTGCTCAGCCTGAATATGTCGCCGGTGCAGTTCATGCTGCTCTCGCAGGCGATCATTTTCGTGCTCGGCTGGCCGCTCGAATGGACCGAGATCATCGTCATCTTCGTGCCGATCTTCCTGCCGCTGCTGAAGCATTTCAGCATCGACCCGATCCTTTGGAGCACGCTCGTGTTCGTCAATCTGCAGGCGGCATTCCTCTCGCCGCCGGTGGCGATGTCGGCGTTCTACCTGAAAGGCGTCTCGCCGCCGCACGTCACGTTGAACCAGATCTTCGCCGGCATGATGCCGTACATGCTGGTCGTGATTCTCTGCATGGTCATCATGTACCTGTGGCCGGGTATGACGCTCTGGCTGCCAAACTACCTGTACGGCGGCGGCTGAGGCGGGATCGCACCCGTACGCGAGGAGCGCGCTCGGCGGGGGGAGGACCAGCGGCCGGTTGTTCGCCGGGCGTCCCAACCGCATTGGGCGGCGCGCGCCGCCGCGAGCGCCGCGCCGAAGCGCATTCGACGCTTGGCGACTATGATTCGTCTGGGAGTTCGCCATCGTCGCCGTGCCGGATGCGGCTGATGTCGCACCCCCTCGCGCCGAGCCGCGGGGCGCGGCGGCCGCTAAGCCGCTGCACCCTTGTGCGAGGGCATTGCACAAACGGCGCCCGTGTCACGCATAGCGGTGGGCGCGGCAATGGCACAAGTCGTCCATGGGTAGGAACCACGATGAAAATCTTTGTCGGGAACTTGTCGCGCGAGGTGACCGATGCGGATCTGCGCAAGGCTTTTGAGGCTTTCGGGGCGGTTGATTCTGCTGCCGTTCTAAAGGATAGATTCACCGGCGGGCGGCGTGGATTCGGGTTCGTCGAGATGTCGGTGCCGGCGGCGGCGCAGTCCGCGATAGCGGGGCTGAACGGCAAAACATTGATGGGGCGAGCGCTCAACTTGAACGAGGCACGTCCCCGTCTTGACCACGGGTGGCGGCGACGGGCACCGGTCGGGCAGGGGCGGTAGCTACCGTTCCCGATCGGTCGCGCCCGAGCGAGGTCGTTCACGATGAGGGGTTGCCGGTGCAGTCCGGGTTGAGGGCGCCCGCACGCCCCCTCACGGACGAGGCGCTCACGGCCCGCGCTCGCACCGAGCAATGCCTGGCGCGCGTGCGCGGCCACGACGCGCACATCGGCGCGTGGGCCGCCCTCGATCAGCCCCGCGCGCTCGCGCTCGCCGACGAGTGCGATCGGCGCCGCGCGGACGGGGCCGAGCGCGGCGCCCTGGACGGGGTCCCGGTCGGCGTGAAAGACATCATCGACACCGCGGATCTGCCGACCGAAATGGGCTCGCCGATTTTCGCCGGCCGCCAGCCGGAGCGCGACGCGGCGGTGGTCGAGCGGCTGAAGCGCGCGGGTGCATTCGTCCTCGGCAAGACGGTGACCACCGAGTTCGCCTACATGCATCCGGGCAAGACGCGCAACCCGTGGCATCCGGAGCACACGCCGGGAGGATCCTCCTCCGGCTCGGCGGCGGTGGTCGCGGCCGGGTTTGCCCCGGCGGCGATCGGCACGCAGACGAACGGCTCGGTGATCCGGCCGGCGGCGTTCTGCGGCGTCGTCGGCTTCAAGCCGACATTCGGGCTGGTTCCTTTCGCCGGCACGTGCCATTTCAGCGAGACGCTCGACACGATCGGCACGTTCACGGCCAGCGTCGCCGACGCGGCCTGCCTCGCCGCGCAGCTCATCGACGAGACGGGGCTCGCACCGGAGCTGCCGCCGCTCGAGCGCGCACCTCGAATCGGCGCGCTGGCCCGCTTTCCGTGGAACGACCTCGAGCCCGAGGCGCGGCTGCACTTCGACGCGACCACCGACGCGCTGCGCGCGGCGGGCGCGCGCGTGGAGGCGATCACCCTGCCGCAACCGTTTGCGGCGGCGAAAGCGGTGCACCGGACGATCATGATGTTCGAGGCGGTGCGCGCGCTCGGGGCGCACCAGTTGCGGCACCGAGCGCGCATGAGCACCGAGCTGAACGCGGCGCTGGACGAGGGCCGCGGCATCGCGCTCGATTCGTTTCGCGACGCGATCGCGCAGCGCGCCGCGCTCGCCGAGCGCGCGCATGACCTGTTCGAGGGCTTCGATGCGATCGTGTCGCCGCCGGCGCCCGGACCCGCGCCGCGCCGGCTCGACGTGACGGGCGACCCGAGCTTTTGCACGCTGTGGTCGCTGCTCGGCGTTCCGGCCGTCAGCGTGCCGAGCGGCTGGTCGCGCGCCGGGCTGCCGTTCGGCCTCCAGCTCGCGGCGGACGCGGGCGCGGATGGCTATCTGCTGCGCGTCGCGCAATGGTGCGAGGGCGTGTTGCGGTTCGAGGCGCGCGAATGACCCAGGGCATCGTGCTCTTCGCGCACGGCAGCCGCGAGCCGGATTGGTCGGTACCGTTCGCTCGCCTCGCGCGGCGTGTGGGCGAGCGGCGGCCCGGCGCGCGGGTCGTCAACGCCTATCTGGAGCACATCGCCCCGACGCTCGACGAGGCGGTCGCGTCGCTCGCGGCCGAAGGTGCCCACGAGATCGTGGTTGCGCCGCTCTTCTTCGCGCCCGGCGGGCACGTAAGGCGCGATTTGCCGCGGCTGGTCGCGTCGCTCCAGGCGAAGCATCCGGCGGCGTCGCTCCGGGTGCTGCCAACGATCGGCGAGGCGGAGGTGCTGCTGGACGCGATCGCCGCCTGGGTCGCAAGCGACCCGCGCTAAGCGCCGGGCGCTGGCGTGCAGCGAGCGGTTTAGCTACCATCGCGCCCCGTGAGCCAAGAGCGCGCCCCGCAAGCCGGCATGAAGCGGACGACCTACCCGACGCCCCAGGACGCAGAGACGGCGTTCTACGAGGCGCTCGAGCGCGGCGACCTCGATGCTATGATGGAGGTCTGGGCCGAGGATGAGGAGATCGTTTGCGTGCATCCCACCGGCCCGCGCCTCACCGGTTATGACCAGGTTCGCCAAAGCTGGTCGCAGATCTTCAACTCGCGCCAACGTCTGCAGGTGCGTCTGTCGAACCAGGTGTACGCGCAGGGCATGATGCTTTCGATTCACAGCGTGCACGAGAACATGGTCGTCTCCGGCGAAGCCAAACCGCGACCGCCGGTAGTCGCGACCAACGTCTACACCCGCACCGGCAACGGCTGGCGAATGCTGGTGCACCACGCCTCGCCGGCGCCCGCCGCCCCGACGCCGAACCCGCTCGAGGTCCCTAAGATCCTCCACTGAACGGGCCCGAGCACGCGACCCGTTCACCCCTACGCAGGTCAACGCCATGAACGCGCCGGTCAGTTCGAAACAGGTGCTGCGCTCGCCGGAGCCGCCGAGCGCGGGCGCGCGGCTGACGGCGTCGGGGTATCGGGCGCCGTGGTGGCTGCCCGGGGGCCATGCGCAGACGATCTATGCCGCGCTGTGTGCGCGCGTCCCGACCGTGTCGGTGCGCCGCGAGCGCTGGGAGACGCCGGACGGCGATTTCATCGATGCCGATCGCATCGACGGCGCCCCCGATGCGCCGCTGCTCGCATTCTTTCATGGCCTCGAGGGCGGATCGCGCAGCCACTACGCGCGGGCGGTGTTGGCGGCAGCGGGGGGGCTGGGCTGGCGCGTGGCGCTCCCGCACTTCCGAGGTTGCGGCGGTGAGCTGAACCGGTTGCCCCGCGCCTACCACTCCGGCGACTCGGCCGAGATCGACTGGATGCTGCGCCGGTTGCGGGCCGACGCCGGCGTCGCACCGCTCTGTGCGGCCGGCGTCTCGCTCGGCGCCAATGCGCTCCTGAAATGGCTCGGGGAGCAAGGTCCGGCCGCGCGCGAGGTCGTGCGCGCGGCGGCGGCGGTTTCGGCGCCGCTCGACCTCACTGCCGCCGGCTACGCGCTGGAGCGCGGCTTCAACATCGTCTACACCCGTTACTTCCTGGGCACGATGAAACGGAAGAGCGCGGCGCGGCTGGCGCGCTTCCCCGGGCTGTTCGACGGCGAACGGGTGGCGCGGTCCGGCACGCTGCGCGAGTTCGACGATCTCGTGACCGCGCCCCTGCACGGCTTCCGCGACGTGTACGACTACTGGCAGCGCTCGAGCGCGAAGCCTTGGCTGCGGTACATCGCGGTGCCGACCCTGGTATTGAACGCCGCAAACGATTCGTTCCTGCCCGGCGCACACCTGCCGCGTGCCGAGGAGGTTTCGCCCCGCGTCGTGCTCGAGTTCCCGGCCACCGGCGGGCACGTGGGATTTGTGGACGGTCCGTTCCCCGGTCGCTTCGACTGGTTGCCGCGCCGCATTCTGACCTTCCTTAGCGCGCAGGCCGAGCGATGAGTCGCGTCGCGCCCGAGATCTTCAAGGCCTACGACATCCGCGGCATCGTCGGCCAGTCGCTCACGCCCGAGGCCGTCCAGCTGATCGGCCGAGCGCTAGGGAGCGAGATCCGCGCTTGCGGGGGCACGGCGGCCGCAATCGGCCGCGACGGGCGACTGTCCGGGCCGGAGCTTTCGCGGGCGCTTGCGAGCGGCCTCGCGGCGAGTGGCGTCGATGTGCAAGACGTCGGCATGGTCACCACGCCGATGGTCTACTTCGCGGCGCACCATCTCGGGTGCGGCAGCGCGATCGCGGTCACCGGCAGCCACAATCCGCCGGACTACAACGGGCTCAAGATGGTCGTCGCGGGAACGACGCTCGCTGGCGACGCGATCCAGCGCTTGCGCGCGCGCATCGAGGACGACGACTTCGCGAGCGGGCGCGGCGGGTATGCGACCGCCGATGTGGTCGAAGCGTATCTGGCGCGGATCGCTGCCGACGTGAAGCTCGCGCGGTCGATGAAGATCATCATCGACTGCGGCAACGGCGTAGCGGGCGCGGTCGCGCCGGCGCTCTACCGGCGGCTCGGCTGCGAAGTGATCGAGCTCTTCTGCGACGTTGACGGGACCTTCCCGAACCACCATCCCGACCCGACGCAGCTGGCGAACCTGCAGGACCTGATCGGGCGGCTGCGCGGCTCGGACGCAGAGCTCGGGCTCGCGTTCGACGGTGACGCCGACCGGCTCGGCGTCGTCGCGAGGGACGGCCGAATCATTTTTGCCGACCGCCAGCTCATGCTGTTCGCGCAGGACGTGCTCGCGCGCGTCCCGGGGGCCGAAATCATCTACGACGTGAAGTGCACGCGGAACCTCGCGCCGTGGATTAGGCGGCACGGCGGCCGGCCGCTGCTGTGGAAGACCGGGCACTCGCTGATCAAAGGCAAGCTGAAGGAGCGCGGCGCGGCGCTCGCCGGCGAGATGAGCGGACATACGTTCTTCGTCGAACGTTGGTACGGGTTCGACGACGGGCTCTACGCCGGCGCGCGTCTACTGGAGATCCTGTCGCGCGGCCCCGACCCGAGCGCCGTGCTGAACGCGCTGCCCGACTCGGTCACCACGCCGGAGCTCAATTGGCATCTCGCCGAGGGCGAACCCCACCGGCTGATTGGGGAGCTGCAGCGCGTGGCGCGCTTCTCGGGTGCGACCGAAGTGATCACGCTCGACGGGTTGCGTGTCGAGTATCCGGACGGCTTCGGATTGGCGCGGGCCTCCAACACGACGCCGACCATCGTGCTGCGCTTCGAGGCGGAGAACGAAACGGGCCTGAAGCGCATCCAGGCGGATTTCCGCCGCGTGCTGCTGGCGGCGAAGCCGCAGGCCACGCTGCCTTTCTAAGCGCGATCAGCCGCTTGCCTGGACGCGGGCGCCCCTAAGAGCGACCGTCGGAACGGCTGCGATCGGTACTGCCGCGAGACGCCAGCAAAATCCGACCGGCGGCGAAGCGTCGCCGCCCGCGCTCGGCCGCCTCGGCGTTACGGCTTGTGCGCGCGCTCGAAGCGGCGCAGGAGGTCATTGCCGCGCGTGACGGCGTCGTCGAGTGCTTGCTTCGGCGGCTTCTGGAGCGCCCATGCCTGCTCGAGCTCTTCGTCGACCACCGCCCGGATCAGGAGGTGGTTGCCGAGGCGGATGCCGCGCGTGTATTGCTTGAGTCCGCCGTTGCCGATCAATTCCTGCAGCCCGATATCCACACCGGGGTGCTGGTCGTAGAACCCGGACCGGCGAGTGAGATCGTATGCGGCGCGGGTGACGGGAAGGTAACCGGTGTTTTGGTGCCACGTCGCCTGCACCTCAGGCCGGGCGAGGAAGGCGAAGAATTTTGCGATCCCTTTGTATTCGGCGGGCGTCTTGCCGCTCAGCGCCCACAGGCTCGCGCCGCCCATCAGCGTGTTGTACGGGGCGTTATTGATGTCATCGTAGTGCGGCAAGGGCAGCACGCCAAACTGAAACCGGGCGTCGCGCGCAATGGTCGCGTACGAAGCCGACGAAGCGGTCAGCATCGCGCACTCGCCGCGCGCGAATCGCGCCTCCCCTTCGTCGCGCCGACCGGAGTAGGTGAAGATCTGGGACTTCAGCCACGAGGTCATCAGCGAGAGGTGCCGCATGGCGAGACGGGTGTTGAAGGTGAGCTGCGCGTCGAGGCCATCGAAGCCGTTGTTGCGGCTCGCAAACGCCTCGTTGTGCCAGGCGAGCAGGTTCTCGAGCATGATCCACGACGGCCAGGTCGTGGTGAGTCCGCACGACGCGGTCCGTTTCTCGCGCACCTCGAGCAATGCGTCCTGCAGCTGGTACCAGGTCTTGAGCGGCGTCGCCGGGTTCACGCCCGCTCCCTTCAGCGCGTCCTTGTTCACGTACAGCACCGGCGTCGACGTGTTGAACGGCAACGCGAACAGATTTCCCTTGCTGTCGGAATAAAAGCTCGCCACCGCCGGCACGAAAGCGCCCGGGTCGAAGGGCTCGCCGGCGTCGCGCATCAGCTGATACACGGGTTTGATGTGCTTGGAGACCATCATGTTCTCGGTGCCGACCTCGTACACCTGGAGCACGTGCGGCCCTTTGCCGGCGAGCGTTGCGGCGAAGCCTGCCGCAAGCGTTTCGTCGTAGCTGCCCTTGAAGACGGGCACGACCTTGTACGCGGACTGGGAGCGGTTGAATTGCTCGACGATCACCTGGAGTTGGTCGCCGAGCGCGCCGTCCATCGAGTGCCAGACCTGCAACTCGACTGCTGCACGCCCCGCGCCGGGGGCACCGACCGCAAGCGCGCAGAGGAGGGAAGCAAGAAAACGTGTGCCGCGCATCGCTCGACTCCGTTGGTTGGCAACGGCCCGCGGCGGCGGGCCTCGCGTGCATGATGGCGTCATTATAGGGAGGAGCGCGAAAGGCTGAGTCGGCGGTGCCGCGCGGTATCCGGCGCGGGGCCGCAGGCGCCGGCCCATGCTCGCCGTGCAGCGGTCGCGCTGCAGTGCGATCGCCAAGCGGGACGGCGACTTCCGCGCCGGCGGCGGGTGCCGTACGCGGTGCACTGCGAGCATTTGCCGGGCGCGCGGCGCTGGCGCCGATTGTCAGTGAGGCGCCAGTTAGGCTGTCGTAACCTCGGCGATCAGCGCGAGCGGCCCGCGCATCGGGCAGTCGGCATCGGCGGGGAGGGCAAAACGCCTATGCTAGTATCAGCGCGCCGGCTTGGCCCACTCCCCCCTCGCATGCGCAGTTCGAGTTTCGCAGTTCTGCGGTCGCTCGCCGATGGCACGTTCCATTCCGGCGAGGCGATCGGTCGTGCGCTCGGTCTTACGCGCGGGGCCGTATGGCTTGGCGTGCGCGAGATCGAGGCGCGTGGACTGAGGGTGTTCAAGGTACGCGGGCGCGGCTACCGGCTCGAACGGCCGTTCGACGCGCTGGATGCGAGCACTGTTCGCCGCAAGCTCGAGCGGGAGGGCGCGGCGGTTCAGCTCGATGTGCTCGACGAGTGCCCGTCGACCAACGCGCTGCTCCTCGATCGGTCGGCGCACGGGGCCCCGTCGGGGACGGCAGTTGCCTGCGAGCTCCAGACCGCGGGTCGCGGACGTCGCGGGAACCGCTGGGTGACCGGCCTCGGTGATGCGCTGACGTTCTCGCTGCTGTGGCGGTTCGAGACCAGCCCGGCGGCACTCGGGGGACTGTCGCTCGCAGTCGGCGTTGGGTGCGTGCGTGCGCTCGCCCGGCTCGGCTCGAGCGGGATCAGGCTCAAATGGCCGAATGATCTCGTGCTCGATGGCGCGAAACTCGGCGGCATTCTGGTCGAGATCGGGGGCGAGACGCACGGCCCGTGCGTCGCGGTGATCGGCGTAGGAATCAACGTCCGGCTCCCGGAGGCCACGCGCCGCGGGCTCGGGCAGCCGGTGACCGACCTCGCTGCGCCGGGGGTGGCGCTGCCGGCGCGCAATGACCTGCTCGCGCGGCTGCTCACGTCGGTGCTCGAGGCGGCGGCGACATTCGCGCGACGCGGCTTCGCGCCGTTCCGCGAGGAATGGCAGCGCTCCCACGCGTGGCAGGGACAGCGCGTGCGGGTCGTGGTCGCGGAGCGTCGGGCGATCGACGGCGTCGCTGCCGGGGTCGCCGAGGACGGTGCGTTGCTCCTCGAAACCGCGCGCGGCCTCGAACGCTTTCATGCGGGCGAGGTCAGCCTGCGCAGGGCGGTGTGAGTGCGCGTCGATGATCCTCGCGCTCGACGTCGGAAACACGCGGCTGAAGTGGGGCTTCGCCGCCGCACTCGATGCCGGACTCCAGGCGGTCGGGGCGATCGGTCTCGACGAGATCGAACGGCTCGACCAACTTTGGCGGGGCAGCCCCACGCCATCGCGGATCGGCGTTGCGAGCGTCGCGGCAGCGGCCGTGAATGAGCAGGTGAGCGCAGCGCTCGCGCGGTTCGGCGTTGCGCCCAGGTGGCTCGCGGCGCAGGCGAGCGCGTGCGGCGTCACGAACCGCTACGACAATCCGGCGCAACTCGGCGTCGATCGATTTGCCGCGCTCGTGGCGGCGCGCGCGCGCCACGCCGGGGAATGTTTGGTCGTCATGGCCGGCACGGCGACCACCGTCGACATCCTCGCCGCTGACGGCAGCTTCAGCGGTGGGCTGATCCTGCCCGGGCTCGAGCTGATGAAGCGCGCCCTCGCCGCCAACACCGCCGGACTGCCGCTCGAGCCGGGCAGGTTCCGCGACGAGCCGCGCAACACCGCGGATGCGATCCACAGCGGCTGCCTGCACGCGCAGTCGGGCGCGATCGAGCGGATGCGCGCGCGGCGCGGCGCGGCGGCGGTGTGCTTCGTTTCCGGTGGCGCGGCCGCGGCGATCGTGCCGCTGCTCGCGTTTCCCACCCGCACCATCGAACACCTGGTGCTCGAGGGTGTAGCGAGGCTTGCCAGCGCATGAGAAAGGCTATCCTTCTGCTGTTGCTCGCGAACGTCGCGTTCTTCGCGTATCGCTACGTCGGGCCGTCCTTGTGGCACGACGCGACTCCCGTCGCGCAGCAGCTCAACCCGGAACGAATCCGACTCATCGGGCCGGAAGAGTTCGCTCGCATCGCCGCGTCACGCCGCGCCGTCGGTTGCATCGAGCTTGGACCGCTCGCGACCGGTGATCAGACGCGCGCCGAGGAAGCGGTTGCCGCGCTCGGCCAAGGGCTGAAGGTGTCGTCCCGGCGAGTCGATGAGCCCGCCCGATGGTGGGTGTATATCCCGCCGCTCGCGACGCGCCAGGCCGCCGCGCAGCAGGAGGCGGAGCTGAAAAAGCAAGGAGTCGAGGATTCGTCGGTGATCAACGACGACTCCAATTTCCGCTACGCGATCTCGCTCGGCGTCTTCCGCAGCGAGGATGCGGCGAATAGCCGCGCGGAGGTGCTGAGGAAGCGCGGCGTGCGCAGCGTGGCCGTCGGCCCGCGCGACGGGTCGGGGCCCCGCGTGTACGTGCAGCTGCGCGAAGCGCCGGAGGCGGTGCGACTGAAACTGTTCGATATCAAAGACAGTTTTCCGGGCAGCGAAGTACGCGCCTGTCAGGCCAACTGAACACCGGTAGCGCCGAACCATGTATACGCCCGCGCAGAACCGCCTCGAGGACCGCGCCACGCTGGTTGCCTTCATGCGCGCGCACTCGTTCGCCGCACTGGTCACCCATGGCGAGCACGGGCTGCGGGCGACCCATCTGCCGGTGATCGTTGAGCTCCGCGACGATCGGGTGCGGCTGCTAGCGCACCTCGCCAGGGCGAATCCGCAGTGGCATGATTTCGCGGCCGGCAATCAGGCGATGGCGATCTTTATGGAGCCGCACGCGTACGTCTCGCCGCGCCACTACGAGCGCGCCGAGTCGGTGCCGACGTGGAACTACGTCGCCGTCCACGCCTACGGCACGCCGCAGATCGTCGAGGATCGCGAAGAGAAGCTCGCGCAACAGCTGCGCCTGGTCGCGCTTCACGATCAGGAGTACCTCGCGCGCTTCCCCAGTTTGCCCCGCGACTACCTCGACAAGATGCTCGCCGCGATCGTGTCCTTCACGGTCGAGGTGACGCGTCTCGAGGCACGCTTCAAGCTGTCGCAGGAGAAACTCCCCGTCGAGCGGCAGCGAATTATCGCCGCGCTGGAGGCGTCGGGCGACGCGGCCGCAGCCGAAACGGCGCGGTTGATGCGCAGCCACAACCAGCCGTGACGTGTCAGCGGACGGCGCGGGACCCTGGGGTTCTGCGCGAGCAAGCGCGCCCCACCGGCCGAACCATCTTTCGGGGGACCTTAGTCGGTGACCGGGCAGCGAGCGCCCGCCGCCTCGCTCATTCGATCGATGCCCCCGATTCTTTCGCCACCTTGGCCCACTTTGCGGTTTCCGCCTTAATGAAGGCCGCAAACTGTGCGGGCGTCAGATCGCCGGGCTCGGCGCCGAGTTCGATGAAGCGAGCCTTGATTTCGGAAGTCTTCAGTATCTTGCTCAGCGCCGCAGACATCTTGTCGATCACCGGCTTCGGAGTGCCTTTGGGGGCGAGAATCCCATACCAGGTCGTGACCTCGTAACCGCGGAGCCCGGACTCCTCCAGCGTCGGTAGGTTCGGAAAGGCTGGCGATCGCGTCGGTGTGGTCACCGCCAAGGCGCGCACCTTCCCGGCCTTGATTTGGGGCGCAACTGAACCGCTGGTCTCGATCGCCATCTGAATTTGCCCCGCGATGAGATCCGTCATCATGGCCGCACCGCCCTTGTAAGGGACATGGGTGATCTGGACCTTGGCAATGGAGCGGAAGAGTTCCCCGGACAGGTGCGAAGTGCTGCCTCGCCCCGCAGACCCGTAGTTCACGCTCCCCGGATGGGCATTGATGTAGGCGACCAGGTCCTTGACCGAGCTCACCGGCACTGTGGGATTCACGATCACGATATTTGGCGTGAAAGCGGCCAGCGCTATCGGCTCAAAATCGGCCTCAAAGTCGTACGGAAGCTTCTTGTAGAGCCCGGGCACCATGGTGTGGGCCACGGTGGCAAAGAAGAAGGTGTAGCCGTTGGGCGCTGCCTTGGCCGCGAGCGCGGCGCCGATGGTCCCGCCGGCGCCGGCGCGGTTATCGACGACCACCGGCTCGTTGAGGACCTGCGGAAGCTGCTGCGCGATGGGGCGCGCCACGATGTCGGTCGTCCCGCCCGGCGGAAACGGAACGATGAAGGTGATCGGCTTGGCCGGCCATTCCTGCGCGTTGGCTGCTCGGGCGGGCAGTGCGGCGCCGGCAATCATGACCAGGCAACCGAGCACGCACGCGAAAGGTTTCATGCGGTCCCTGTTTCTTCGCTGAGTCGATCAACGGAGCTCATCCGGAAAGCGCGCGGTCGGCGCCGCCTCGCGGCACTGACCGAGTGGGCGTCAGCCGCCGCGAATGCGCGCGAGCAGCGCGCTCGTCGAGCGCTCGTGCTCGAACGGGATCGAGTGGACGACCCCGCCCCAGGCGCGCACCTCGGGTGCGCCGACGATGTCGTCGAGCTTCCAGTCGCCGCCTTTCACGAGGACATCGGGGCGGGCGACGAGGATCGCCGCACGCGGCGTGTCCTCATCGAACCAAGTCACCAGGCTTACCGATTCGAGCGCGGCGAGCACCGCCATGCGGTCGGCGAGTGCGTTGACCGGACGATCGCCACCTTTGCCGAGGCGCCGCACCGAGGCGTCCGAGTTCACGCCCACGAGAAGACTCGCGCCGAGCGCGCGCGCCTGCGCGAGATAGGTCACATGCCCGCGGTGAAGGATGTCGAACACGCCGTTCGTGAACACGAGCGGACGCGCGAGCGCGGCCGTGCGCGCCGCGAGCTCGGCCGGCTCGCACAGCTTGCGCTCGAACGCGAGCGCGGCGCCGGCGCGCTTCATTGCCAATGCGGCGGCCAGGTCGGCGGAAAGAACGGCAGGAGCTCGATGCGCTGCATCCACGCCTCGAGGCGCACCGGCAGCCGGCGTCGCAACGCGAGATCGGGCTTGCGCTTCTCGCCGCGCAGGGCGAGCGCGATCATCGGATAGAGCGTGTAGTCGGCGGCGGACGCTGGCCCGGCCAGGTAGTCGCCGTGGATCTCGCGCTCCCAACGATCGAGCTCGCCCGCGAGCTCGTCGGCAGTCGCGGCGATGCGCGCAAGATTCCAGTCGGCCTCGTTGGTGAACTGGACAAGCCGAACCAGCCGATCCACCGCTGGGGCGAAGTAGCTATCCGCCTCGCGGACCAGGCGCCGGACCAATGCGCGCTCCCGCACCGAACCCGGGAACAACCGCTTGCCGCACTCCGGATAGGCATCGTCGAGGTATTCGACGATCGCGGCCGACTCGTACAGCTTCAGGTCACCGTCGACGACCGCGGGCACTTTGCCGCGCGGGTTCACGGCGAGAAACTCCGGCCGCTTGAGGTCTCCTTCGGCGAACGACAGCACCTTGCGCTCGTAGGGTATGCCCTTGTGCTCGAGCGCGAGCCACACGCGCCACGCGTACGGCGAGCCCGAGCCGTAGTAGAAGATGAGCGACAAGTAGTGACCTCCGCCGCGCGCGATCGCGGCCGGGTGCGGGGAGTGTAGCAGACGGTGGCCGGCGGGCTGGCGAGGGACGGTGTTTGGGCGATCGATAAGCCGATCGGCAATCGGCGAATGAATCCGCTATCCTAGCGGTTGCAGTGGAGCATGCCGCACTGCGTGCGGCATGCCTACCCGGGCGGCAGGCAGTGAGCGATCTAACCGGAGCGCTGAAATGACCAAGACATGGACCCTTGTACCGATGCTGGCGGGACTGCTGATCGCCGGGGCCGCTGCGGCGGCGCCGGCCGCACCGAGCGCTGACGCCGCCTGCCCGCGCCTGCTCGATCACGAGCTGATGAGTTTGCAGGACCAGCCAGTTTCGCTGTGCCAATTCGGCGGCAAAGTGGTGCTGGTCGTGAACACGGCGAGCCATTGCGGGTACACACCGCAGTACGAGGGCCTGGAAAAGCTCTACCAGCGCTACCGGGAGCGCGGACTCGTGGTCCTCGGATTCCCGGCGAACGACTTCGGCAGCCAGGAGCCGGGCACGAACAAGCAGATCGCGCAGTTCTGCGAGGCGAACTACGGCGTGTCGTTCCCGATGTTCGCCAAGACGTCGGTGGTCGGTGCGAACGCGAACCCACTCTATCGCGAGCTTGCGACGCGGACCGGGCAGCGTCCGCAATGGAACTTCTATAAGTACCTTCTCGACCGCAGCGGCCGGCCGGTGGCGTCGTTTGGGAGCGCGGTCGAACCCTCGGATCCGCGTGTAACGTCGCAGATCGAGCAGCTCCTCGCGCACTGAGCGGCCCGCGCCGGGCCGCATACGCTCGGCACGCGGGTCGCCGTCACGGCGGTGACCCCTGGTACCGGATTGACGCGCTAGATCCCGGGGCTATCGCCCCGACGGCGTCACTTCGGCGCTTCCGGGGCGGCAGGAGCTGCCGGGGCGGCCGGGGCCGCCGGGGCCGCAGCCTTAGGCTGCGGCTCGGTGCTGTACACGATGTACTCGAACAGGCGCACCACCCGCTTCACCCCGCTCGTATAGCGCGCGATCCGCGTCGCGTCGTCGGCTTCGCTGCGCGTGACCAAACCCATCAGGTAGACGACGCCGTCCTCGGTCACGACTATGACGTGGAGCGCGTTGAACTTCCCGTCGCTCACGAATCTCGCCTTGACCGCGCTGGTCAGGTACGAGTCGTTGGATCGCGATGAGAACGACGTCGACGGTCCCACTTGGAGTTCGTTGAAGACCACTTTCACGTCCGGCACGCCGGCGGCAATCTGCTCGATTTTCTGCTTGAGCTCTTCGGTTGGTACTTCGCCGGTGATCAGCACCTGCTTGTTGAAGCTCGTGACGTTGACGTGGCCGTTGTCCTTCACGAGCTCGCCGATGCGACTGCTCGCCTGATGCCCGATGCGCTCGTCGGCAAGCTGCACATCGGTGGTGCGGCGATCCACCGCGACCATGGCGCCGCTCGCCGCGGCACCGCCAACCAGAACGGGGACGCATCCCGCAGCGCACACTGCAGCGGCCAGGACCAAAGCACCAGCGAGACGAACCATGCGTTTCACTCCGTTCCGAGAAGGAGGCAATCGATGCCGTCGCACAGGCAGTGCAGCGCGAGCAGGTGGACCTCCTGAATGCGCGCGGTGACCTGATGAGGCACGCAAACGTGAACGTCGGCGGCGGCGAGGCTTTTTCCGAGCTCGCCGCCGTCCCGGCCGGTGAGCGCGACCACCTTCATCTCGCGCTCATGCGCGGCGTGCGCCGCGGCGACGACGTTGGGCGAATTGCCGCTGGTCGAGATCGCGAGCAGGACGTCATGCGGATGCCCGAGGGCGAGTACCTGTTTCGAGAACACTTGGCTGTAGTCGTAGTCGTTCGCGATCGACGTCAGCGTGGATGAGTCGGTCGTCAGCGCGAATGCAGCGAGCCCGGGGCGTTCCCGCTCGAAGCGATTCAGCAGCTCGGCGGCGAAGTGCTGCGAGTCGGCCGCGGAGCCGCCGTTGCCGCAAGCGAGGATCTTACCGTTCGCCAACAAGCACCGAACCATGACCTCGGTCGCCTGCGCGATCGGGTGCGCGAGGGCCGCGACCGCGTTCAACTTGGTCTGGGCGCTGTCCGAGAAATGGCGACTGATGCGGGCGACGAGATCGATCGACATCGCAGAACGTATCGGGCGGCGGCGAAAGCGGCGTCACAGTGTGGCCCATTCTACCCTACCGACGCACCGCATTCGATGCGCGCGCTCGTGGCAGCGGTGGGCGGCGCAACCCGCTGGCGCCGCGGGCGGGCGCGGTGCGGGTGTTCAGTCGAGCGCGACGCACCTGCCGTCGCGGAACACCGCGGCGACGGGCCGCCGCTCGACGACGCCCGTCTCGAACACCGAGATCTGCCCGGTGACGCCGTCGAACTCGAATTCGCGCCGGCCGTCGAGCAGCTCGGCCGCAATGCGCTCGGCGTCGATGCCGAGCGCGTAGAAGCGCGCAGTGTTGCGCTCGAGATCAGGCGGGCGCGGATAACGCGCGACGACCGGGTCCTGCGGGTGCACCAGCCACGGCATCTCGGCCAAGCGCACGCCGTTCAGGTCGAGATTCTTGAGGGGATCGTCGGTGGTATTCACCTGCGAGGTCGCGTACACCGGGGTTTGGCTGCCGAGAAACGGGCGCAGGAGGCGTGCCCGCTCGTCGCCCGCGGCGAGAAACACGAATTGCGGCGGATTGCGGTCGAGAGTGTCGTGCAGCTGCGTCGAATCCCCGCCCGGGCCTTGCTCGATCACGTCGGTAATCCGTCCGCCGAGCAGCAGCCACTCGTCGACGAAGGCGTCGCGACTGCGCCGGTCGATGGGCGCGGTCGTGCTCACCACGCCCGCGGTGCGCATCGTATCGCTCCACGCTTGGCGCGCGCTCTGCCGCGCTTCGGACTCCACGCTGAGACCGAAGATATACAGCGCGTGCGGCAGCGGCGAACCGCTTTCGGGCTGGTTGAGCGCAAGCGTCGGCACCGCGGCCCGACCGCTGCGCACCAGCGCCGTCACGGCGCTGCGCGTCATCGGCCCGACGATGACGCGCGTTCCCGCCTCTGCTGCCGCGTCGTATGCGGCGAGCACGTGCTCGGCGCTCGCATCGGTGGCGCGGACGACGACTTCAAGCGTCCTGCCCTCGGCGGTCATGGCCGCGAAGAATCCCTGACGCAGCGCCTCGGCGGCGGGGTGAAACTCCGGCGCATCGAGCGGCAGGAGCAACGTCACGGCCGGACCTGCTGGCGGCCGTGCGGGGGGAGCTGTGGCGAGCGGCGCCGTTGCCACGGGCGGCGGCGTGTCGGGCGCTCGCACCGCAGGCCGCTCGCCTTCGGGCGTTGGCGCCGGAGCGAGGGGCGGCGCCGGCTGCGGTGCCGGGACGCTCACCACCGGGCGCGGCGGCGGGCTTGCCGGCTCGATCGGCGCACAGGACAATGCCGCGCACAAGCACAGCGATGCGACGGCGAAGGCGCGCAGCAGGCGATGGCTGAGAACCATGGCGGGGGCCGGGAACGGCGCGGGAGATTATATGTGGTCGCCACGCCGATCGGTAATCTCGCCGACATTACGCTGCGCGCGCTCGAGGTGCTGCGCGCGGTCGACACGGTGTTCGCCGAGGACACGCGCGATGCGCGGCGGCTGCTCGCCCACCACGGCATCGCGGCGCGGCTCGCGGCGCTCCACGAGCACAACGAGCGCCGGGTATCCCTCGCCATCCAGCGCCTGCTCGCGCTAGGCCGCGACGTCGCGCTCGTGACCGATGCCGGCACGCCGGGCATCTCCGACCCCGGCGCGCTCGCCGTCGCCGCAGCGCGTGCCGCCGGCTTCGAGTCGGTCCCGATCCCCGGCCCCAGCGCGGCGACCGCGGCGCTCTCGGTCGCCGGCCTTCCCGGGCCGTTCGCATTCGTCGGGTTCCTGCCGGCGAAGGGCGGGGCGCGGCGGCAAGCGCTCGAGCGCTGGCGCGCCTTTGGGCACACGCTGGTTTTCTACGAGGCGCCGCACCGCATCCTCGCCTGCCTCGACGATCTCGCCGCCGTCCTGGGACCGGAGCGCGCGGTCGTGCTCGCGCGGGAGCTGACCAAGATGTTCGAGACCGTCCACGCTTGCGCGCTCGGCGAGGCGGGCGAATGGCTCCGGGCGGACCCGAATCGGCAGCGCGGGGAATTCGTCGTGATCGTGTCCGGTGCGCCGGCGGCGGACGACCGAGCGGCCGAAGGCGAGCGCGTGCTCAGGCGCCTGCTCGATGAGTTGCCGCTCAAGACCGCCGTGCGCCTCGCGGCGCAGATCACCGGCGCGCCGCGCAACGCGCTGTATACCCGGGCGCTCGCGCGCGCGAAGGCGCTGACCTAGCTACACTCGGACATGGACCAGCTGACGATCACCCGGCCCGACGACTGGCATCTGCACCTGCGCGACGGGCCGGCGCTGGAGGCCGTGCTGCCCTACACCGCACGGCAGTTCGCGCGCGCCGTCGTCATGCCGAACCTCACGCCGCCGGTAACGACCGTCGAGGCCGCGCGCGCGTATCGCACCCGCATCCTCGGCGCGCTGGCGCGAGTCGGGACGCCGCTCGCGTTCGAACCCCTCATGACGCTCTATCTGACTGACAGCACCCCGGCGGACGAGATCGCGCGCGCCAAAGCGAGTGGGTTTGTGCACGCGGTCAAGTACTATCCCGCGGGCGCCACCACTCACTCGGCCTCGGGCGTCACGCGTCTTGAGCGCGCGTTTCCAGCGCTCGAGTCCATGCAGCGCCTCGACGTCCCGCTGCTCGTGCACGGCGAGGTGACCGACTCGGAAGTCGACGTGTTCGATCGCGAACGGGCGTTCATCGACACCGTCCTCACCGAGATCGTGCGCCGTTTTCCGCGGCTGCGGATCGTGTTCGAGCACCTCACCACGCGCGATGCGGCCGAGTATGTCGCCGCGGCCGGCCCGCACGTTGCCGCGACGATCACCGCGCACCACCTGCTCTACAACCGCAACGCGATCTTCCGTGGCGGGCTCCGGCCGCACTACTACTGCCTGCCGATCCTGAAGCGGGAGGCGCATCGGCGGGCGCTGGTGCGCGCCGCGACGAGCGGGAGCCCGAAGTTCTTTCTCGGCACCGACAGCGCGCCGCATCCGCGCGGCGATAAGGAGTCGGCGTGCGGCTGCGCCGGATGCTTCACCGCGCACGCGGCGATCGAGCTCTATGCCGAGGTCTTCGAGCAGGCCGGCGCGCTCGGCCGGCTGGAAGCCTTCGCGAGCTTCAACGGGCCCGATTTCTACCGCTTGCCGCGCAACACCGAACGGGTGACGCTGGTGCGCGCGCCGTGGTCGGCACCGGCCGAGATCGCGTTCGGCGCGGGAACGCTCGTGCCGTTGCGCGCGGGCGAGAGCCTCGCGTGGCGGCTGCAGTGACCCCGGCATCCCGCGGCGCTCCGGACCAGGCCTGGATGCTCGGCTCGCCGTGGTTCGCCAGCGTCCGTGCGTTCCTCGCGCGGCTGCCGGCGGATCGATTCCCCACGCTCGTCGAGCTGAACGGACTCGCCCAGGGGCGCAAGGTGACGAGCGGTGGCGAGGTCCCGCTCCGGTTCGTTGCGGCAGGCGGCGGCGCAGCCGATGCGCGACAGCAGTACGAGGTCCGCATCTACCGCACGGGCGAGGTCGAGACGCGGCCCGACAACTGGCACGACTACTTCAACGCGTTGGCGTGGCTCGCGTTTCCGCGCACGAAAGCGACGCTCAACCGCCTGCACTGCGCAGAGATCCTGCGCCGGCCGGGCGCGGCGACGCGCGGCACCGCGCGCGATGTCCTCACTCTGTTCGACGAGGGCGGGATCATTGTCGCGTGCAGCGACGCCTCGCTCGCCGAGTCGCTGCGGGGTTTTCGGTGGCAGGAGCTGTTTTGGACGCGCCGGGCGGACGTTGCGGCGCGGATGCGCTTCTTCGTTTTCGGCCATGCCATCCTCGAGCGGGCGCTCGAGGCCCACAAGGGGCTCACCGCGAAGGCGCTGATCGCGGCGGTCGATCAGGGATCGCTCGCGCAGCCTGAAGCGCAGCTCGTCGCGCTCCTCGATGCGCACGCCGCGGCGTACTTCGAGCGGCCGGAGGCGCTCGCTTCCACGCACGGGCTGCACCCGCTCCCCGTCCTCGGGATTCCCGGCTGGACGGCGGCCAACGAGGATCCGTCGTACTACCGCGACGAGAACGTGTTCCGGCCAGGGCGCGCCGGGAGCAACACGCAAGCGGCCTGATCAGGGCGCGGGTGGCGCCCAGGAAAGAAACAGGCCCCGCGAGGGGCCTGTTTGGGCGCCCGGGACCGGCCCGGAGAACGCCCACAGCGCCGCGAAGCGGCGCGCAGTTCGGAGCGCGGCTCCGAATCACAAAAGCGCTACGGAAAAGCGGGCAACGTCGGCTCCATCGCGCCACCGCTCGCCTCGGGATGACGGCGATGCACGAGCTCGCGGATCTCCGCGATGCGCGCCGGTCGCAGATCGACCATCATCAAGATTCGACCCGCCTCGATCGCCCGTTCGTATTGCCTGAGCCGCGAGTTCGGCACCGCCGCCCCGACGAGGCTCGCCACCCAACCGCCGAGCAGCCCGCCGCCGAGCGTCGTCGCGAGCACGGTGGCAAGCTCGAGCCGCACGCCTTCGGGCGGCGTGTAGATCACGAATAGGCCGAGGAGGAAGCCGCCGATCCCGCCGATCACGAGCCCCACCTCGGCGCCGTGGACGAGATCGGTTTTTTGGAGCGCGCTCGCTTCCCGCAAGCGACCGAGGTCGGTGCCGCGGCGCGCGAGGCAATGGATATGCCGGTCCTCGATCCGGGCGAGCAGGAGATCGTCCGCAGTACGCACTGCCGCGCGCAGGTCGGGCAGCAGAAAATACAGTCTACGTCGCATCGATAAGGCTCCTCGGACCGCCCCAGGCTGCCTTGTTCCTTCGTTCTAGGCCGGCCGCCGGTTGAAATCAAGTAGCGGGCGCGGGGGTGCGTTTCCGGTGCAGGCCTGTATCATGGCGGTTGAAGCTGGCCAGACGGTCGCTGGGGCTCGTGAGGCCTCAGAGGAAAGTCCGGGCTCCGCAGGGCAGGGTGCTGGGTAACCCCCAGGCGTCGCGAGGCGACGGAGAGTGCAACAGAAAGCATACCGCCGATGGCTCGCCTGCCGGTCGAGAGGCTGGCGGGCGAGATCAGGCAAGGGTGAAATGGTGAGGTAAGAGCTCACCGCGGACGTGGCAACACGGCCGGCACGGCAAACCCCACCCGGAGCAACACCAAATAGGCAAGTGCAGAGCGCGCAGCCTCGATCGCCCGCGTGGCGAACCGCCGGCTGCGTCGTTCGAAAGGGCGGCCCGTCCGAGCTTGCGGGTAGGTGGCTCGAGCCCCGGGGCGACCCGGGGCCTAGATGAATGATCGTCCCCGACAGAACCCGGCTTATCGGCCAGCTTCAACCCTTTTCGCGTACCGCCTGCGCGGGCGGCAGGAGTAGAACCCCGCCCGCGTAGCGGGCGTCGGCCGGCGCGGTCGGAACCCGCGGTGCCCCCACCGGACGCGATTGGCGGCCCAGCGCGGCGCTCAAGCCGCCAGCGCATGCGCCTGCACGGCGATGACCGCCTTCGCCTGATTGAGGTCTGCAGTGAGGCCGGCGCCGTACAGGCAGCATGCGATCTGGTTCGCAATCGGCAGCGGCAGCGGCACCGCCCCTGCCAGCGCGTTGCGGGTATAGGCAGCAGTCGCCCTGGCGTCCACGATGTTTGGGCTGCCAGCGATTGGATCTTGGAGCGCGTGCTCCTCGGCGAACAGCACCTCGGCGCCGCCGCGGTCGAAGTACTCGAGGCGCGGACGCTGGCGCGGGTCCGCGTAGGGCTCGCCTTCGGTGCCGCGGAAGACGATCGCACGCTCGCCGGTCGCGAAGCAGACCTCGCGTAGCCGCGCGATCTCGCCCGACAGCGACCCGCCTACCAGGCGCAGGCTGCGCCCCCGGTAGGGGTCGATGAGCTTCGCCGCCGAGTCCGCGATCGTGCAACCGCCGAGCCGGCTTCGCAGCGCGAGCAGGCTGGCGAGCCCCGGAGCAAGGACCGCCGTCGGCACGAAGGCGAGCTTCTCGCTGTGGAGGCGTTCCTGCACTTGGGCGAGGGTCACACACGGCAACACGCCTAGCTCGCGGAGAATGTAAGCGCTTGCTACACAACCGTGCCCCTCAAGCGTGCCGTGAATCAGGACGGGCACCCCCAGCCGCCGCAAGAGCAGCGCGACCAGCGGCGTGAGGTTCGGCTGGGTGGAACCGCCCTCGTACGTGCCGAGCACGACCGTGCGCAGAGCGATCGCCGGCGGGGCGAGCTGATGGACGCGTTCGGCGAGCGCGCGGTAGAAGCCGAGCAGTTCCCCCGCCGACTCGCCCTTCATCCGCAGCGCGACCAGCAATGCGCCAAGCTCGAGTTCGGGCACGCCGCCGTCAAGCATCGCGGCGAAGAGTCGCTGCGCATCGTCCGGCGCGAGATCGCGCGCGTCGCCGCCGCCTCGGGCGGCTTCCTTGAGACAGCTCGCAAAGCTCATGTGATTTCAGAGCACGGCAGGTCCCCGCCAGGTAGCAACGCATGTGCCACGCACCGTCCGTCGGCGCAAGTTCGGCGGCAGCGGCGATTTGCGCCAGCCGCTGGTGCACCGCGGGCCGCGCGCGCCTCAGCCTGGTGCGTCCGGGCAGGGTGGCGCGCTCGCTCAGGCGAGCGCGGGGTCGATCTCAGCCAGCTCGGCGAGCACCCGATCGGGGGCGAGATCGTTCAGGCACCGGAAGTGTCCGAGCGGGCACTCCCGGGCAAAGCAGGGGCTGCATTCAATCCCCAAGCTCACCAGGCGTGCGCTCGACAACGGCGGCGTGTGGTCCGGGCTCGATGACCCGTAGAGGGCGACCAGCGGTCGGCCGAGTGCCGAGGCGACGTGCAGCAGTCCCGAGTCGTTCGTGACCACGGCTTCCGCGACCGACAACAGGTCGATCGCCGTCGGCAGATCGGTTCGACCGCACAGATTGGTCGCGGCGCCGCGCGATGCCTGGGCGATCTGGTCGCCAAGCGGGCGGTCGGCTGCGGAGCCGATCAGCCACACATTCCGTTCGCGCTCGGCGAGCGTGCGCGCGAGCGCGGCGAAATGGCGTGCTGGCCAGCGCTTGGCGGGCCCGTACTCGGCCCCCGGACACAGCGCGACCACCGGCCGCGACCGCTCGAGTCCGAGGCGCGCGATGGCGATCGCGAGATTCGCCTCGTCCACTTCGAGCCGGGCCGGGAGGAGCGGGCGCCGGGGCGGCTCGCCGGGCAGCTCGGCGAGCTGCGCATAGCGCTCGGCCATAAGCGGCAGGGCCTCCTCGTCCAGCCGATGGACGACGTTCAACAGCCCGTGGCGCGATTCGCCGAGAAAGCCGACGCGGCGCGGAATGCGGGCGAAGAACGGTGCGAGCGCCGACTTGAAGGTGTTCGGCAGGACGATGGCCTGGTCGTAGTCCCGCTCGCGCAGCAGCCGCGCCAGCCGCCAGCGCAACCCGAGCTGCAGCCGGCCGTGCTCGAGCGGTGCCTCCGTGATCGCCTCGAGCTCCGGCATGCGCCGGAGCACTGGCGCGGTCCAGCCCGGGGCGAGGGCATCCAACGCGGCGTCGGGATGCTTCTCGTGCAGGCGCGCGAAGAGCGGCTGCGCGAGCAGCGCATCACCGATCCAGTTCGGGGCGACGACGAGGATGCGCATGGGTGCGGCAAGGAGAAGGAAGAAAGGTCAGGCGGCGTCGAGTGATTTCTACCGTCGCCCGCGCGTCGGCGCGATCAGTGCCCTTTCGGTTTGGCGCCCTGGTATACGTACACCGTGCTGCAGTAGGGGCAGCGTATTTCGCCCGCCGCCGCGACGTCTAGGAAAACGCGCGGGTGGTAGGACCATACCGGGGTGCGCGGCATCGGGCAGTGGAGGGGGAGATCATGCTCGGTAATCTCGATGATCGTCTCGGATTGGGCCGGTTCAGCCATTGGCAGTCGCCTTGTTCTTCTTGCGCGCGGTGGCCTTGGCGTCGGCCACGGGCGTGAGCCAGTCTTTGTATTTCTTGTTTTTGCCTTGGACGAGCTCGAAGAAGGCCTGCTGCAGCTTGGTGGTGATGGGGCCGCGGCCGCCGGCGCCGATCTGGCGGCGGT
>Ga0187846_10000145_pt1 | contig 42388 bp, 39 predicted proteins | sample TC_taG_FD_161473 | JGI IMG/M metagenome (GOLD analysis project Ga0187846, IMG submission 161473) | Biofilm microbial communities from the roof of an iron ore cave, State of Minas Gerais, Brazil - TC_06 Biofilm (v2) | ecosystem: Environmental > Terrestrial > Deep subsurface > Cave > Wall biofilm... | reverse complement strand
AGGCTAGAGAAAGCGCACTACGCGCAGAACCGATGCCCTACATCTCCAAGACGCCGAAACCTCCCTACTATGCTGTCGTGTTCACGTCCATAAACGCCGACGTCGATCACACCGAGCATGTCCAAATGTACGGTCGATTAGTTGAGCGTGCATGAACGTACGATGGCTATCTGGGTATCGAGCCGGCGCGCAACGGCGAAGGCACGGGTGTCGCTGTTGTCTACTTCAAGGACCTCGAGTCAATCGCGGTTTTGGGCGAAGGATCCCGAGCATCAAATAGCTAAGCGCAAGGGACGCGAGCTCTGGTACTCCCACTACATGATCCGCATCTGCAGAGTGGAGCGCGAGTACGGCAGGCCCGATTAGCCATGCGAAGGCACGCGATCGGAGACATGCACTCTAATCCGCGCGTCAACCGGACCGCCCGCCAGCCGCGCTGGCGGGGACCCTCCTCGCTTCGCTCGTCGGCGGCCGGTTCCGCGCAACGTCAGGCGCCTCAAGCAAGCCGCATGAAGCTCACAGTCGCTCCACTCACGCCAGACCGTTGGCCCGACCTCGAGGCGATATTCAAGGCGAAAGGCTGCTCGGTCGCCCGAGGCTGCTGGTGCATGGCCTACCGTCGCAGTGGCTCTCGCGAACCATTGCCGTCGGGAGTGACCCACGCCCAAGCGAATCGCGCAGGGTTGAAAGCACTCGTCGACGCTGGCAATCCACCAGGCCTCATCGGCTATCGCGGCAAGGTCCCGGTCGGCTGGGTGTCCATCGGTCCACGAGAGGAGTACGCGAGGCTCGAGCGCTCACCTGTGATGAAGCCCGTCGACGAGCAACCCGTCTGGTCAGTCATTTGCTTTGTTGTGCCGTCCGAGTACCGTGGGCAGGGTGTGGCGCACGCGCTTCTCGAAGGAGCGGTTGCGTATGCCAAGAGACGGGGCGCTACCCTGGTTGAGGCCTACCCGGTCGACAAGCCGGCTCGTTCCAACGACGACTTCATGTGGTTCGGGGCAAAGTCCATGTACGACAAAGCTGGTTTCAAGGAAGTGGCTCGTCGCAAGCCACAGCGGCCCATCGTCCGCATCAAACCTGCCTGAGTCGCGAGTGTCGAAGGCGCTGACAGCTGGGTGTCCGGACCGTACCACCGCCTGCCTAGCAGGCGCTCGCAGCCGCCCACCCGCAAGCGGGGCTTGCGGGTACCCTCGGCGCTTCGCGCCTCGGCGGCGGCTGAAGCGCGCCGCTTCGGGCATCCCAGGAGACCGGTCATGCGGCACTCGCCGCTAGTCGTGGCATTCGGGATCTTGTTCGCTCCGTTTGGGGTGTGCGTCGCTGAAAAGGCATTTGTACGTGGTGACAACATCGCCTTCTTTGTCACTGAGTTCACCAGCGTAGAGACTGCTCCAGACAAGAGCTATTCGATGATCAGGGGGGTGACGATTACGGGCCGAGAGTTTTCAATCGAGGCGCGTTGGGGCGGATTGACATCTTGCGCTGATTACCTTGAGAGATGGAAGGCGACGCGCCGAAGCGCCGAGAAGCCCTACTATGTAGAGGGCTCGGTCGCGGCTGAATCGCCTATGGTGGTGAAGATGAGCTCGTGCGTCCGCGATCCAAAGAACGTGGACCGCTCGCGAAAGGACATCTATTGACTAGCGCAACATATGGACAGCGACGTTCAGAGCGAAATGCGCGGATGCCTAACTTTAGTGCGAGCGGACGCGCATAAGGCCGCGTGCCGCTCAAAATGGCGTTGGGGCCACCATGATCCCGGTTGGGTACTTGGCGAAGCGAGTGAGCGTCCGCCCGGAATGGATTAAAGCCGAGCGTGTCGAGGACATTTTCTCCGTCAGCGGTCACGTTTCGAAAGACTTCGCCGACTACATAAACTATTGGAAGCACAACGGCTATTGGTTCTTCGACTCGTCCGAGATCATCTCGGAGCTTTCTCACCAACACTCTATCGATCTCGCCGGGACTAGCCTGTTCTATTACGAAGTCCACGAACTGGAGTTTGATGACGCCGGAGCTCAATGGATACCTTTCAAGCCCGAGGCTTCCTTTCCAACGCATGTAATACCACCGGCTCGGAAAGTCTTGGAGGGGTACGACGTTGTAACGTTCTCCGCGCGGACAAGTGCGGAATGCTCCCCGTTGTCGTGCAATTCATTAGCTACGGAAGTGCAGACCAATCGGCATTGCTTGCTCCCTTCACTCGAAGGCGCGCAGCAGTTACTACTGGCGGGCAAGTTCAAGAACACCGAACCGGGGCCCCATCGGATATTCGCGGTCCATTCGACGGAGTGACCCTGACATGCGGCTGCAGGGGACGCGCCAAGAAGCGTCGTCGTGCCTCGCGAGCGCCGTGGCGGCGCGCCCGTGAGCTGCGGCGTTAGGCGGCACGCGCGGATGACCGATTCAACCTACACCATCAGGCTGCTCGCGCCCGCTGACGGAGCGTTGTTGCAGGCCGCCGACCCAGCGATCTTCGACCACCCAGTCGATGCTCGTTGGACAACTGAGTTCCTCGGTGACCCTCGCCATCACATCGTGGCAGCCATAGCTGATGCCCAGGTGATCGGAAGCGCTACGGGCATACACTACGTCCACCCCGATCAGCCACCAACTCTGTTCATCATCGAAGTCGCCGTCGCTCCAGCACATCAGCGGAGCGGTGTCGCAAAGGCAATGCTGCAAGCACTCTTAGCGCACGGTAAATCTTTGGGCTGCACCAATGCCTGGGTAGGAACCGAGAGCACCAACCTCGCCGCTCAGGCGCTCTATGGCTCCGCGGGCGGCTCACTCGACTCAGATGCCTTCGTGACTTTCTCGTTCCAGCTGAAGTAGTCAAAATGCCGCTCAACCCTTCCATCGAGCGGACAGCAACCGGCAAGCCGGTGTCTGCCGCTCATGTCAAGCGTTGGGCATCACACGCTAAAGTGCGTCAAACTGAAAGCTCACCATGCAAATCGACGGCGCTTGCCACTGCGGCCTGATTTCCTTCACCGCTGAAGTCGACCCCACGCGGGTCATGGTGTGCCACTGCTCAGACTGCCAGGTGCTATCGGGTTCCGCGTTCCGAGTATCCGCGGCGGCGCCAATAGAGACTTTCGTGCTCCGTGGTCAACCCAAGAGCTATGTCAAGGTTGCTGAAAGCGGCAACCGGCGTGCACAGGTCTTCTGTCCGGAGTGCGCGACGCCGCTCTTTGCAATGGCGCCACAGAACGCCACCTCGGTCATCATTCGCCTCGGGTGCGTCAAGCAACGGGCCCAGCTTATGCCAGCGGTTCAACTCTGGCAGCGCTCTTGCATGCCTTGGCTGTCTGAGCTACACCGCATCCCCGGTTCGCCGGAGCAGCAGGGGTTCCTGCCGGTCCCGCCGAAGCCTACGCCGTAACGCCTGCCAAGAACGTGGCGCCCAACCCTTCCGATCGAGCGGACCCTCCCCGGCAGCCTGCGGCCGCCTCCGCGGTTCGCTCATGTCAAACATTAGAGGGCACAATGGCTATGCGGCTCGCCATGCGCTGAAGGGGGCGCAGAAAGGATGTTCTTGTCGGAGGTGTTGCCATGTTAGGACATAGATTGTTGCGTTGCTCGTTCTGCGGCAGAGACGAAGCCCAAGTGGCGAAGCTAGTCGCCGGGCCAAAGGTCTATATTTGCGACGCATGTGTCACCGCCGCACAGCGAATCATGGACAACAATGACGATATAACTCCAAAAGCGCAGGCGCTTGGTTGGAGCGAGCTGCTAGTCCGCGTACGACGGCTTTTGTCTCGTCGCAATGTCCACCATCGCGTTCAGGCGCGTGGCCTCTAACCGCGCGGTGGAGAGCGACGCTTCTCGCCAGGCGCTTTGCGCCTGGGTTCGCGCGCCGCGCCGCGAACGTTAGGCGGCTGGAGAACACGAACCGTCCAGATCGGGCCTATGGGCAAAGAACGCGACCCGTGGATCGAAGCATCGGATGCAATTCCGATGTTTCCCACATTGGTGTGGAAGATCTTGCTCAAGGCGGAGTTGCACGACGCGATAGACGCAAAGATTCTGATGACGCTTGAAAGAATAAGGCGTGACTTGCCAAGACTCGAGCCCGGCCACGGGTGGCAGTCAGAACATACGCTACATAGGCGCGAAGAATTCCAGGATCTCGTTTCCTGTGTCAGCAACGCAGCAAAAAGCATTCTGCGATTCCTGCGAGTCGGTTATGAGGCTTTCGAAATAACTGGCTGCTGGGCCAACGTTCTCGCCAAAGGTGCCATGCACAAGGCGCATAGCCATCCCAATAACTTCTTGAGCGGCGTCTATTACGTTCGAGCTCAGCCGGGTACGGACACCATAAACTTTCATGACCCGAGAAATCAGACCAGTGTTATCAGGCCGCCGGTCGTGGAACTCACGGCCGAGAATACTGACCAGGTTGTAGTTCGAGTCACTAACGGCACCCTTCTGATGTTTCCCTCCTATCTGCCGCACTCCGTCGACGCCAACCTGAGCGAGGAAGAGAGAATCAGCATTAGCTTCAACATCATGTTCTCTTCGTTCACGGAGAACCTGAGCAAACCGCTGTGGTAAAGGCAGACCGCCCCCGATTGCCGCCCAACCCTCCGGATGCAGCGGGCGCGCCGGAAGCGGCGCGCTGCGTTGCTGGGAACCTGCCGGCGCGCCGCTGACGCAACTCGTTATGCCGCGTGATATGCGCGAGGACTGGTTCCAAGCCGAAAGGCTACACCGCGCAGCCGCGGACGGAGATATGGCACTTGCCCAATCGTTGATCAAAGAGGGAGTGCCCCTCAACCTGTTCGACGATATTGGATACGCGCCTCTTCACTATGCGGCGAAGTATGAGGACCACGCGATGGTGAAGCTTCTGCTGGACGCTGGGGCCGACATCAACGCGCGAGAAGAAGAAACAAATTCGAATACTGCTGTCTCGGTCGCGGCAAGCGATGCATCTCCGGAAATGGTCAAGCTCCTTCTCCAGCGCGGCGCCGATCCGACCATCACGGGGTGGATGGGTATGGATGCAAACGATGTTGCGCGCCAGCGCAGAGACGAAGCCGCGCCAAGAACAAGGGAGGTTCTGGACGCACATTGCAGCCGGCATGGGAACGCGGTCTAACCGTCGGTTCGTGTGCGACGCGTTAGGCGAGGCGTATGGCGCCTCGCACCGCGCGTCACGACCGGGACGTTAGACCACACTAGACGCAAACGTCGCTATGCCACGAGTAGGACTCATCTCTGATACTCACGGCCTGCTACGGCCGGAGGCAACGGCGTTCCTGCGCGGAAGCGACTTCATCGTCCACGCGGGAGACATCGGGCACGTGGACGTTCTCCACGGACTAGCAATCTTGGCACCCGTTACCGCAGTACGTGGCAACAACGACAAAGGGCCATGGGCTGAAGCGATCTCAGAGACTGAAGTTCTTCAAGTCGGCGAAGTCTACATTTACGTCGTGCACAGCCTGGCCGAATTGGACCTCGACCCCGTGGCGGCGGGTTTCCAAGTGATTGTGTCCGGGCATTCGCACCAACCATCGGTGGAGGAGCGTGATGGGGTGCTCTACGTCAACCCAGGAAGTGCCGGCCCGCGCCGCTTCAAGCTCCCCATCGCGGCGGCGGAGTTGCGTATTGCCGACGGTTCGGTCCAAGCGGAAGTAGTTGAGCTTCGGGTGGCCAGTGCGGCCTAGCCCGCGGTCGGACCCGATCCGCTCCGGCGGGTTTTGCCCGGGTTCGCGGGCGGGTCAACCGCAACGTTGAGGCTGTAGAAAAAGTCCCTCGCGAAAAGTGCTCGCAATCAGACGCGATATGAGCGACGATCCTTTGATTCCGACATCGCTGACCAACTGTGCCACGATCTCCTCGTGTAGCCGCTTGAGGTCGGTAGATGTCAGAGTATGTTCGCAAGCTCCTGCGTGTGCCCAATCGGGATCTCACGGGAAAGACTTGGGAACGTGAAATGACGCATCCATACTTCGGCGGTGCTCACCACCGGGGTATGATTTAGGCCGGATCGCAACGAACGGAGAACCGCATGGTCACTGCAAAGAAAGCAAAGAAGACGACGAAGCAGAAACCAATGAAGAAACGAGCGAAGCGACGCGCACTGAGCAAGGCCAGTAGAATTTTGATTCACCAACCATCCTAGTGCCCAATCCGCGAGCACCGTGTCAATGGATGCCGACGGTGGCACGCCGGCTCCGCCCGCTGCGAGTGGCCGTCGACTGCCCGCTCATCGCGGCGCGCGGTAGAGCTGGTCGAGATGCGCCAGCACCTGGGGCCATGCTTGATCGTGCTGGTTCCTTGACTCCTCGTCCGGAAAACCTGCGTGGGTCAGGTGCAAACGCGTTCCGCCGGCAACCGGTGTCAGCGCGACGGTTACGACCGTCTCGACCCCTTTGGTTCCGGCAGCGGTAAGCCATGTCAGCTCGACGACCCGATCGGGCTCGATCCTGAGGAATCGTCCGTAGTGCGGATGACGTTGGCCCGCGTGCTGCGTCTCGAAAAAGAAGGGCGCGTTGACCTCCGGCCTCATCAATACCGTGCCCGGCGCCGCAAACCAGCGATCGAACTCTTCCGTCCAGGCCAGGAAAAGCACTCGGGGCGGCGCGGCGATCGTGCATTCGGCCGTCATCTGAAACGGCCGCGATGAGAGATCGGGTCGAAGAACTGGGGTTGCGCTCGGCATCGTTCCTCTTTCGCGGCGTAACGTGACGGGGTAGGGGCCTGGTACTACCCCGGTGTGCCGGTCATTCCTTCCCCGTTTGTTTGGCGAGGCCCGGGGGAGCGGGCGACTACGCCCCAACAGGCTAGCGTGCACGCCATGGCGTAGCAATCTCGCCCCCGCTGAGCAAACGCGCGCGGGCGACAACGCGGGCCCAAAGAACCGCATACCAGAGTGCGATGAGCGCAGCGAGCGCTACCACCCGACGACCATAGACGTAAGCAGCAACGAGCCCTGCAATGCCAGCGCCGCCCCAGACGAGCGCGAGCATCGCAGCGGCGGCGCGGGATTGATAGGGCGCCGAGTTTGGTTGGCATCGGCAAATCGCAAGGCTACCGGGAGCGAGCGAGATGGGCCCGCCATGGATCCCAGTAGCGCATGGGCCAGTTGGCCAAAAGCTTGTCGTAAAGATGGTCGGGGGCATTGACCAAGGCCGAATCGATGCGACCACCGCCCGCGTCGGGGGAGAACGTTAGAACCAGTGTTCCATCCAGGTCCTCCGCCCGCCACTCGAAGCTGCGCCAACTTTGTACAACTTGGCGCCCGGGCGTGAGGGCGAGGATCCGCCCGTGGATTCTGCCGTCGAAGGCCCAAAACTCGGCGCCTTCTTGAGGTGCGATGCGAACGACGGGACTGCCGGTGATCGCCGCATGCTGGCGGGGGTCTAAATACATCGTATAGAGCGCCTCGGGCGTGGCCGGGAGCAGAGCCGACTGCTGGACGATCTTTGGCATTTCATTCGCCGTAGGGGTTGCGTGCGACAGAGGTTGGGGCGTAGCGGTCCATTTATAGGGGTGCCTGGTTCAGATGGCAGGGGGTCCGTTGCGCCAGTCGCGATCGGGCGCGCTCGCGACGCGAAGTGGGCCGCTTCTGCGAGGTCACCGCGGTCCCTCGGGGTTGGGCGGCCGGCGCAGGGCAAAATACCCGATCATCTGCCACTTGCCCCACCACCACTTGAAGTGGACCTTGCCCAGGTACACGCCGGCGCGCAGCTGCACGAGTTCGTCGACGATGCGGCGGATCGAGAGCGCCGGGTTGTCGGGGCGGTCGTAGTCGATTCGGAACACCTGTCGGTCGGTATCGACCTTGCCCGGTGCGACGGAGGTGTCGAAGATGAATGCCCGGTACCGGTCCGGACCGTAGTCCCGATTGCCGCGGTAGAACGGAAATGCCAGGCCAAGGACAAACCGCCAGCTCTGGGCAAAGATGTTGTCGCCCTTGGCGTCGGCCGTGATCACGAACTTCCCTTTCCACGGCATCAGGAACGACGTCAGCCACTCGAGGAACCCCGATACGCCGGGCGCGATGTCGAGCGCGACCAGCTCGCCGTCGTAGGGGCCGTCGAGCGGCGGATTCGGCACGGTCCCGCCGCGGAAGAGGGCGTTCAGCGCATCCAACCCCGCGCGCCGGTCTTTCCCCACCAGCTGCTGGGCACGACCGATCTGGTCCGATTCCTCGGGCGCGCTCGCGCCCGCTTGCACCGATTTGGTCGCCATCTGTAGCCTCCTTTAGGTTGGGCTCGGGTCTCGCGCGCCCCGGCGCTTCGCGGCCAGCGCCGGCGCTCGCGCCCCACACTACGCGCGTCCGCTGCCGGGCGCACGGGTCGCGAAGCGGGCCTCGGCGCCGCTGCTCGTCTTTGCGTCCTCCACGATCACCTCGCTCGCCTTCTCGCTCACCATGTACACCGCGGACACGATAAAGAACCCCGGAATCTTCGGGAACACCGACGCGTCGACCACCCGCAGGTTGCGCGTACCGCGGACCCGGAAACGGCTGTCCACCACCGCGGTGGGGTCGCCCGCGGGGCCCATCTTGCAGGTGCAGGACGCATGATGGCCCCACGCGTTGTCTTTGACGAATTGCCGGATCTCGTCCGGGGTCTGGACGCTCGCGCCGGGCACCGTTTCTTCGGTAAGAACCCCTTCGCAGCGCGCCGTGATCCGCCGCACCGTCTCCACCCCCACCACCACGGCGGCGAGGTCGTCGGCGGAGTCGGGGCCCGCCGCGAAATAGCGGAAGTTGATCGCCGGCATGTCGCGCGGGTTCGCCGAGCGCAGCCGCACGCTGCCGGCGCTGTTGTGGGTATGCGCTTTGAGGATCGCCCACGTGAAGTAGTCGCGCTCCTTCGCGACGACCCGCGAGTAGCCCGGGAAGTACCCCTTGAAGTAGCCGAGCAGCCCGAAGATGAAGAGATCGGGCTCCGGCCGATCGGGGAAGGAGCGCTTCACGATCGACACCACCGCACCGTTGGTCGTGTACGGGCCCGTTCCCGCCAGCCACTCGCTGAACGGCGGGTCGGGCTGTTCGCCCGGCGCGGGCGCTCGGAGCTCCATCCCCCGCATCAGCGGGAAGTCGCTCGCCGCTTTGCTGATCACGCTCACTTCGTAGCGATCCTGCAGGTTCTCCCCGACGCCCGGCAGGTCGACCCGGACCGGTATGCCGTGCCGCTGCAGCTCCGCCGCGGGCCCGATCCCCGACAGCTTGAGGAGCTGCGGCGTATTGAACGCACCGGCGCAGAGGATCACTTCCCGTGTTGCGGTCGCGCTCAGCCGTTCGGCCGGGAGGTCCGCCCGGCTGCGGGGATCGGCCCGGTAGAGGCTCTCGCCGGCGAGGTACTCGACGCCGGTGGCGCGATTCGCGCTGTCGAGCAGCACGCGGGTGGCGAGCGCGTGCGTGCGGACCACCAGCCGGTCGGGGCAGGCGGCCTGTACCCGCCGAATGTACTCGCGCGTCCCGGCGCGCCGGCCGCGCTCGGTGGAGAGCGGGGTGAGGCAGACCCCATCGGCGCTTTGCTCGACCGAGCGCCAGTCATTCGGGTCGAAATGGCTCTGCACGCGCGCCAGCCGGTCAGCGAGCGACCGCTGCGGCATGACGAACGACTCGGTCAGCACGGCCGCGACCAACTGCTGCGCGGAGTGGTCCCGCACGATCAGGGCCGGATCGGCGACGTTGGTCGGCAGCCAGCCGTCGAAGCCGTGTCGGCTCGCCGTGACCGCGGGCGATGCGTATTCGCAGCGCTCCACGCGCTCGAAGTAGCGGCGCATGTTCGCGCTGCTCCACGACGGGTCGCCGGTCGCCGCGGCGATCTGGTCCCAGTCGCTGTTGTGCGGATAGATCACGATCATCGCGTTGTGCGCGGTGCAGCCGCCGAGCGTCGCGCACCGCGGATAGAGCACCCCGCCTTGCGCCGGGCGGAATTTCTTGTCGCGCCGCTGCTGGGCATCGTCGGCGTAGTGCCGCACGAAGAAGTTCCAGGCGAAGTGCTCGTTTTCCGACGCGCGCGCGTGGAAGGCGGGGACCTGATAGTCATAGGGCTCCTCGTCGCCGCCCGCCTCGAGCAGCAGCACGCGAAAGCCGGCGAGCGCTAGGTTGGCCGCCAGCGGACCGCCCCCGGCGCCTGAACCCACCACGATGAAATCGAACGCGTCCACGCTGCGCGGCGGCGCGCAGCTGAGCGGCGCCGGCGGCCGCGGTTCGCTCAATTTGAAGAGCGAAGCGCAGCCGCTGAGGAGCGCGCTCGCGGCCGCGAAACAGGCGCCGCAGAGGCGTAGGAACCGGCGCCGGGAGTCGCCGCCGGCCGCGCTCACAGCGTCTTGAGGAACTCGATCAACGCCCGCTTGTCCGGGTCGCTCAAGCCGGGCTCCTCGGCGAAGTAGTCGGTACCGAAGTAGTGACCGCGATTGACCAAGAAGTCCGGACACTTGCTCACCTCGATGAGCGGCTGCACGAGACCGGCGAAGGCCTGTTGCACCTGGGCATCGGTCGCGTCCGGCGGGAGCGACTTGAGTACGCCGACCGCCTGGCCGAGGACGGCCACGACTTTTGCGCGTTGCGCGAGGTCGATGTTCGACAGGAGATTGATCGGCGTCCCCGGGGGAATCGGACCGATCTCGATGCCGCCTTCCCGGAAGAGCGAACCCGGGACGTTGCTGAGCGGGGTCGCGAGCGGCTGCAGAAAGTCCGGCAGGTAGCCCTTCGGGACCCGCAGCACGCTGCGGACCGGGGTCACGTCGACGACGCCGGGCACCAGCTTTCCGGACGCCGTCAGGTACTTGCGGCTGCCTTTTCGCCGTTCGGGCCAGAGCAGCTGCTCGATGCCGCTGTCGAACGACTTCATGCGGTCTTCGACCGAGCCGGTCCAGTAGAACTCGCCGAGCGAATTGTTGAGCAGGAAGGGGGCGGACGACCACAGACTGATGAGCGAGGGCGGGCGAATGTAGCCGCGCCCGCCGGCGGGCATCGCGTAGGACCGCGGCGCGCCGGTGATGGGGTCGTGCACCGTGATCGTGCCGACCGTGGGCAGGCTCTTGTAGGAGGCGGACGAGAAGTTGTCCCAGATGTCGCCCGCGAGGGCGTTGGTCGCGAGCGAGGCGCAGGCGTTCGTTTCGAGCAGCGTCACCGGCACGCGCAGGTCGGTCGAGAAGTAGTTGTTCGACGCGAAATCCTTCGCCTGGGCGATCGCGGTCATCTCCCGCTTGAACTCAGGGGTCTTGGTCCAGGCCCAGTACGCGTTCCAGCACTGCAGGTAGTTCGGCCCCACGCAGCCTTGCTGCGGGAACAGCTGAAACGCGCGCTCCGGCAGCTTGCTCGAATGGCACCGCGCGCAGCGCTCGGCGAACACGACCTTGCCCCGGGCGAGCTGCTTGCGGTCGGCCGTGAGATGCGCCCGCCCGCCCGGCGCATCCTTCAGGTAGTCGGGCTTCGCCGTGGCGAGAAAGAACAGCGCAAGGTCCGGCGTCTGCGCCTCGGTGGCCCGCCAATAGCTCGAGTTCTTGTTCGCCACCGCGATTTCGAACGGCGTGAACTGCGAGCCGCCGATGAACGGCCGGAAGTGCGTCAGCCATTCCTCGCTGAAGAGGCCGATATTGACGAAGACGCGGTTCAGTGCGCCCAGGGCGCCGACCGAGTCCGAGCCGTCCTTGAGCACGCGCGGCGTCCACACCGTATCCGGCGCCTGATAGAACTGCGCGAGCGGGGTGCCGGGCGGGACGTACTTGTTGAGGTGCTCGTTGTTGAGCTCGCCGCCGGTGAGCTGCTCCTGGCCCCACTTGCGGGCGAGCGCGAGCCGCGCCCCCAAGTTGTAGACCGAGTTCATGGTGCGCGGGTTGTTCATGTAGTCGGTGGACACGAGCGAGGTATCCAGGGCGCCCGGACGCGAGGTGTGGAGGATCTGGTAGACAAAGCTCGCCTCCTCGACCTGCCAGACGAAGATGCGATCGACCCAGAAGTACTGCGCGCCCGGATTGGAGTTGAGGTTCTCCCACTGCGGGTGCTCCGGATCCTTGGGCGGGTTGGCGGGGTTCGGACCGACGTGGCAGAAGCCGCACGACATGCCGACCCGGTACGGCTTCACCAGGTCTTTGTCGTTGTAGTAGTCGGGGTCGGTGTAGTAGCGTACCGGGTCCCACCGCTTCGCGGCCTTTTCGTCGAAGGCGGGATTGGGGAACAGCCGCAGCCCGACCACGCCGGTGGCGTAGCCGTAGTAGGACCCGACCGGCAGGTTTTTGCCGCGCGCGCCGATCTTGACGCCGGGATACTTCGCCTCGTTCTCGAACGGATCCGGCGCACAGTCCGCGCGCCGGACGTCGAGCCATAGGTCATACCGGTCCGCGCGCGGCCCGGTGCCCTTGTCGAAGCAGGGTTCGTTGATCAGGCCGAGATACTGCCACCGGTTGTCGCGGTTATATTTCTTCTGGCTCGGGTGGTTCGAGAGGGTCTTGAGGAAATCGAGGTTGCCCGCGCTGCTCACCGAGAGGATATCCCACAGCCGGTCGTCGCCGCCGGTCCAGACGATCCAGTTGTTGCGGCCTTTCACCGCGGCGCTCACGGCCTGCGCGGGGGAGATGCCCGGAAGGTACGGGTTCAGCGCGGCGGCGACCTCTTGCGGGCGCTTGGTCACCCCGTAGTCCATGTCGCCGAAGTAGTCTTCGTCCGCCGCCGGAAAGCTTTCGGCACTGCGGCCGGCGCACTGCGCCTCATCCAGCACGGCGCCCGAGCCGCTGCCGCAGGCGCTACCGAGCGGCCAAGTGCTGCACCAGGTCAGGGTCAACGCGCCGAGCCCGAACGCGACGAGCTTCGATCCGGAGCCGCGAATGTTCATGACTTGCCCTCCGCGCGGAGGCGACGGCGCGTTATATCACGGGCGGCAGTCCCGAAATAGCCTGTCTCGCATGGGCGAACGCCGGTACCCTCGCCGCACTCACGGCGCGACGGGCGTTGATCGCTATCGGGCGAGCACCGCCTGGCGCTTGCTGCCGACACCCGCGTTCACCCGCCAATGCAGCGGGCGCAGGTGGCCCAGTACCGAGTCGCTCGCGACGGCGGCGTGGTGGTCGATCTCCCACCCGAGATCGCTGTGCTGCCCATACTCGTCCCAGGCGATCCAGTTGCCGAACTCGTCCTTGCGAAATAGCGACGCGTTGTACCCGGGGATTTCGCCCCCCTTGTGCCACACGGCGTGGCGTAAGAGCCGTTCTACCAGCGCATTCGGAATCATGGCACCGCTCGCCGAGCAAAGTGTCCGCTCAAGCTACTCGCGGGCGCCCGCGGCGTCAAGAGGGGAATCACTAGGGGTAGTGGGCCGCATCCAGTCCGGGGGCTAGATCTAGGGCCTCGGCGGCGCGCGCGGCAGCGTTAGATGGGTATCTCGAAAATCGCCTTGAGGGTCCACCGGTCGGTGGCGGCGTCGAGTCCTTTCCCGACGCCGAAGTTGAAGACCCAAGGGGCCCGATTCACGTCGATGGCCAGGTAGAGGGTGCGCACGCGCTCTGCCGGCGGCAGCCAGTGGCCGAACTTTCCCAAATCCGTGTAGTACTCGAACCCGAGCGCAACACCCGGCAGAACGGTGCGGGCGGCTTTGGCCGCCGGGGTAGAGTCGGGAATGTTGCTGTGCGCCGGCCCATCGAGCGTCCAATTCAGGATCGGGTTGACGGCGAGGAGCCAATCCGCGCTGCGATACCCGACGATGAAGCGCAATTCGACCAAGCGGCGCCCGTTCTCGAAGCGGGGCGAGAGGAAAGCGAGTTCCGTATTCACGCCCGCGAACCACGGGCCGCGGCCTTCGCCGTCCTGGAGGGGGAGCCATTTGAGCCGTATCTTCCATCCGGCGAGCGCCGTCTCGCCTTGCGCATCGCGCACAATTGGCAGGTACAGGCCGGGCTCCAAGTCGCGGGTCAGTCCGTAGGAAAACTCCGGGGTGAGGCGCGCCGCGTGCTCGGGGGTGACCTCATTCGGGAAGCTCGGTGCGGTGCGCCCGATGATCGTCGTGTTGGCATGGAGTTCCAGGCCGAGCTCCCCGGGCTTTTGGATGTCGTCGGTGTACACCTGAATCTCGTCCGGAAGGACCGCCGTTGCCAACGACGGGGACAGGGCGCCGAGCAGGATGGCGACCAGTCGTGGGAGCAAGCCGCGGCGGCGATGGCGCCGCCGCTGCGGCGAGGCGGATTCCATTCGGTTCTCGCGCAGCATGTCATCGACCACGCGCGCGCGCTGGCCGGCGTCACCTCGGGTCGATCTCGCCACGCCGCCGAAGCGCTACGTCGCTTGCAGCGCGAGCAGCGCCCGCCGGCCGGCGGACCGGTTCGCACCCAAGCGAGCGTGCGCGAACATCTCGATCAACGCGCCCCTGCGGGCCGCCCCGGTGAGAACGCCGGTCGTCGGCACAGAGCAATGCGCGCGTTCGGCCCGCATGCGCTGTCGATGGCCGCCGTCGGCGATCGGCCGGCGACGATCGATCAGTTTTGCGGCTGGTACGCGGTGACCCCGCCGAGTGAGGACAGGTCCTCCTCGCGCCCCCGCAACTCGACGACGTTCAGGTCCGGGTCGCGCACGAACAGCGACACGTGACCATCCCGGCCGAACGAGACCGGGCCCTGGGTGATGCGGACGCCGTTCGCCCGCAGCACCTCGAGCGCGGCGCTTATCGATTCGACGCGGAGCGCGACGTGCGTGTAGCCCGGATACTTCTCGCCGATGTCCATGAGGACGTTCTTGCCGCCGCCGTCGGCGTTCGCGTTGTAGACGAGGTTGATCTCGACGTCGCGCGCATTCCTGATGATCGCGACCGCGTCGCCGGTGTCCTTCCAATGCAACTCGAAACCCAGGATCCGGTAGAAGTCCAGGGCACGAGCGAGATCCTTGACGCGGATCCCGATGTGATCCACGCGGCTGATGTCGATCGCGTGTGAGCCGGCCATCCGTTCCCTCCGCTGCTGACGTCGAGCGAGGCGCTAGCCTATGACAGCTGAGTTGGGAGGTAAAGGACCGTCCGGCTTAGAATGGCCGCCGGTTCCCGACACGGACGCCTGCTTTGAACCGCTCGTCGTCTGCGCGGCCTCGACCGGCGCATCGTGATCGCTACGCGAGCTACGCGCAGCTCTCGGCCAGCGAAACCGAGGACGTGGACTATCGGCGCGTGCTCGTGTGCCATCCGGGCTCGCGCGCCGCGGTGATTGCCCCGCACGGCGGCGCGATTGAGCCCGGCACCTCCCAGATCGCACGCGCCATCGCCGGCGACGAATTCAATCTCTACCTCTTCGAAGGCCTCAAGCGCAGGCACAACTACCAAGATCTCCACCTCACGAGCCATCGATTCGACGAGCCGCGGTGTCTGCGCCTGCTCGCCGAGTGCGACGTGGTCGTGGCCGTTCACGGGTGCGTGGCCGACGGTGAGCGCGTTCTCATCGGCGGCCTGGACGCGCCGTTGAAAGCGGACATTGCGCGCGCGCTGCGCGACGCGGGACTCGCGGTCGAGACCGACGGCCACCGGTTTCTGGCCGTAGACCCGAACAATGTCTGCAACCGGGGGCGCTGGGGGCGTGGCGTCCAGCTCGAACTATCGGGGGCGCTGCGCCGCGGCCGCGGCGCCTCGAGGCTGGTGCAAGCCGTGCGCGGCGCACTCGGGGGTGGGCCATGAGCGGTGGACCGTGGCGCGGCACGGCGCGCTGATCGAGGCGGGCGCGCGGGATACGTTCGCGTCGTCCGCGGCAGGTTCGCTCGCGGGCGCTCAGCCACGCACCGGCCCGGCGTCGGGAGGAACCAAGCTGGCGGCGCTCCTGCCGCTCGCACTCTCCTGCCTGGTCTTCGAGGGCTGCGTCGGCATGCCCGCCGGCCTGTCCATTGCGACGACCGCACCGAACGGCGCCGCCGAGCGGATTCCCGCGACCGTGTCCAAGCCGGAGGGGGCAGGGCCCTTTCCCGCGGTGGTGATCCTCCACGACTGCAGCGGTCTGGGGCCTTCCTCGAGCGGGGCTCCCGACCGCTGGGCGAAGGAGCTGGTGGGACAGGGCTACGTCGTCCTCATACCCGACAGCTTTACCACCCGCGGCCACCCCGGCGGCGTGTGCACCGACCCGTCGCCCAGCCGGACCCAGGTGGCCCCTCCTCGGCGCGTCGCCGACGCCTATGCCGCGCTCGCCTACGTTCGCACGCTGCCCTACGTCGACGGCGCTCGGGTGGGCCTCCTGGGGGGCTCGCACGGCGGTACGACGACGCTCGCCTCGATGCGCGCGAGCGCGAGCGATGCCGAGCCGTTCGCCCCGGAAAAGCATGCGGGCTACGCCGCCGCGGTGGCGCTCTACCCCGGATGCGCGCCGGGTGGCGGGTACCGGCCGGTCGCGCCAGTGCTGATTCTTATCGGCGAGAAGGACGACTGGTCGCCGGCGGAACCCTGCCGGACGCTCGCCGACGCCGCCCAGGCGGCGGGGTATCCGGTGACGATCAAGATCTACCCGGACGCATACCACGCCTTCGACAGCGACCGCCCGGTGCGCTACCTCCCGGCGCGCGTCAACGCGAATTCCCCCACCGGGCGCGGCGCCACGACAGGTGGGGACCCAACCGCTTGGGCCGACGCCATTCGCGAGGTCAACGCGTTCTTCGGCCGGTACCTCAACGGGTCAGGCGCGCGGCGCGAAGACCGGTCCCCCTGACTCCGGGGCGAGGCGCGCCGCAGGGGTCCGAGCGCACGCGCGCTGCAGTGAGCCGAAGAGGGTGCGCGGTGCGATCGCGACCGCGGCGCAGATCGATCCGCGATGGCGACCAAGGCCGCGGCGCGGGAGCGGCGCGAAGGCAGGGTGCGCGCGGGCGGGGGGCTGCGATCGCCGCCGCGAGGTCGGCGATCCGGTGCGGCGGGTCGGCCCGCGCTCGCTCGTCACGGCCGAGGATGAACGTGATCGACCCAATGCACGGCTTCCGGCATTTCGACCGCCGGAATGTCCAGATTGACGACGATCGGCTCCTGCCCGCTGCGAACGACCACGCACGATAGCGGTTGGTCGGGCTGGGCGTTGATTTCCTGATGCGGGCAGAACGGCGGCACGTAGATGAAGTCGCCGGGCCCGCCCTCGGCCACGAACTCGAGCTGCTCGCCCCAGCGCATGCGCGCGCGGCCGCTCACGACGTAGATCACGCTCTCGAGCTCGCCGTGGTGGTGCGGCCCGGTCTTCGCGTTCGGTTGGACGACCACGGTGCCGGCCCACAGCTTGCTCGCGCCGGCGGTCGCATGATTGATGGCCGCCGCGCGGGTCATGCCGGGCGTTTGGGCGGTGTTGAGGTCGAGCTGGTCGCTGCGAACGATACGCACGCCGTGCAAGCGCCAGTCTGGCGTCGTGGTGCTGGGCATCTCGGTTCCCTCCGCGGTCAATCGGTCTTCGTCCCGACCAGCCGGCGATACTGCGCGAGGTGCCGCAGGGCCTCCTTGGGCTGGTCGAGCTCCTGATGCAAGCGCGCCAAGTTGTAGTGAGCGTCGGCGAGGCGGGGATCGGCGCGGAGCGCCTGTTCGTAGGCGGCCATCGCTTCGCCCTTGCGGGCCAGGTCCTCGAGCAGGACGCCGAGGTTGTACAGCAGCAGGGGATCGCTGCCGCTCGCCGCGCCGCCCTCGCGGTACACGCGCTCGGCGTCGGCGAGGCGGCCGGCTTCGTGCAGCAGCCGGCCGAGGTTGATGCGGGCGCTGAGGTGCGCCGGGTCCACGGCGACCGCTTGCTCGTACGCGCGTCGCGCAGCGTCGGCGTCGTCGCGCTCCAGATCGACGCCCCGGTTGAACCAGTCTTCCGCGCTCGCGGGCGGCGCCGGGGCTCTGCGCTCGATCACGTTCAGCGACCCGTCGGCGAGATCGACGTCGAGCGCGAGCAGGTATTGCCCGGATTCGGCTTGCCAGCGGCTCTCGCCTTCCTTGACGACCACCCGGTCGGCCACCGCGCAGATGCTCAGCCCCGACAGCGGCACGGCGGCGGGAAGATGGCGGCGCAGCTCCTTCAAGGACCGGGTGATCCGCGTGGGCGGCACGTTGGCGGCGGCCAACGCGCGCGCGGTGCGGAGCACAATGAGGTCCTGAAACGAGAACAGGTAGGCATTCCGCGGACCGCGTTCGGGCGAGACAAACCCGGCCTCGATCAAGGCGCGGATCGTGTGCCGCGGCAGGTCCAGCAGCTTCTCGACGTCGCGTACGCCGTATGGGTGCATGGCGACCCGACGGGTGCCGGCGCTACTTCTTGCCGGCTTTGCGCCCGGCTGCGGCGGTCAGCTGGATCCGCTTGGGCGGCTTGCGCGTTTCGGCTTCCGCGGCCTTGACCGGTGCGGGCGCTTTGCGGTTGAGGCTCGCGCGCAGCGCCTCCATCAGGTCGATGACTTGTCCACCGCCTGCCGGCGCCGGTTCGGACACCGCAATCTCCTGGCCTTCCACCTTCTTCTGCACCGCGGCCTCGATCCGCGCCCGCACGTCGTCGGTGTAGGCCGCCGGGTTGAACTGCGCCGCGGCCTGCTGCTCGATCAGCTGCAGGGCGAGCTTGAGCTCGGCGTCCTTCACCTCGGTCTTCGGGATCTCGATCTCGGCGATCGGCCGCACCTCGGCCGCGTACAGGAGCTGCTGCATGACCAGCCCGTCGGCGACCGGACGCAGCATCACGATGTACTGCTTGCCGCGCGCGGCCCAGCGGCCGAGCGCGCAGCGGTCGGTTTCGCGCAACGCCTTGGTGAGGAGTGCGTACGGTTTCGCGCCGCCCTTGTCCGGGGCGAGGTAGTACGCCTTGTCGAAGTACACCGGGTCGATCGATTCGATCGGCACGAACTCCGTGATTTCCGCGCTGTGCGTGCCCACCTCCTCGAGCGCTTTCAGCTCCTCGGGCGTGAACATGACGTACTGGTCCTTCGCGAATTCATAACCCTTCACGGTGTCCTCGCGCGGCACCACCACTTCTTCCTTCACGCAGACGTACTGCTGCTTGAGCCGCGAGCCGCACGTCTTGTGCAGCATATTGAATGAGATCGCGCCGGCGGCCTGGGTCGCGGAATAGAGCTTCACCGGAATCGATACCAGGCCGAAGGAAACGGTCAACGATGCGATCGATCGAGCAGCCATAGCTACCTCCCAGGGGTCGGTCGCGAGCTCGCCCGAGCCCGCGTGCGGTCCAGCGTCTGCTCCAGGCTTTGCTTGCGGGTGAGGGCATCGCGCCAGCGATCGCCGCTCGCCGCCAGACGTTCCGCGACGTTCGCCATTCTAAAGTCAAGTGGGTGCGCGTGCGCAAGCTCTTCCCAGGCGAGCGGCATCGACACCGGGGCGCCGGGCAGCCCGCGGGGCGAGTAGGCGACGTTGAGCGTCTTGCCGCGCGCGCACATGTTGTAGTCGAGAAAGATCTTGCCGGTGCGCTTGTTGACGCTCCACTCCATCGTGATGTCCTGCGGATGCTGCCGCACCAGGTGACGCCCGACCATCTCGCAGACCGCGCGCGCGGCGGCGAAGTCGAGCGTGCGCTGGATCGGCACGAAGACGTGCAGGCCGGTCTTGCCGGAGGTCTTCACGATCGACTCGAGCGCCATGCTCTGCAGCAGCTCCCGCAGCCAGAACGCTACCTCTTTCCCCTTCTCGAAGGCAACGGTGTTCAGCTCGGGCTCGTCGCCCGGGGCCTCCCGGCCGGAATAGATGTACGGATCGAGGTCGAAGACGAGGTAGTCCGGGTAGTTCAGCACCGAGTGCTCGAGTGCGGCGAGCGAGCTCCCGTAGTCGGTGCCCGCGCTGGCCGCATCCGGACCGGGCCGCGCCCGGGAGTGCCAGACGTGAAACTCGAGCGTGCCCGCCTGCGCCAGCCAGAGCAGCGTCGGGAGGTTGTTGCACAGGAGATAGTCCTGTCGCTCGTCCTTGCTCCCGGAGAAGATCGTGATCGTCTCGGCAAACTCGGGCAGCGGGTGGTCCCAATGCTTCTGGAAGAAGCGCTCCCCGCCGATGCCCTCGGGCATCCGGATCATGGTGAGCGGCCGGTCGGCGAGATGCGGAATCATCAAGGGGGAGACCTGCGCGAGGTAGCGCAGCAGGTCGCGCTTGGTGAGCGCCGGCTGCTTGAGCGCCGCGTCCGCGGGCCAGTACACGCGATCGAGATGCGTGAGCCGGATCTGATGCGCGCCGACCGCGATCGGGAAGTTCGCCTTCTTGTCGGCGAGCTGGCGCAGGACGTCGTCCACTTGGCTGTCGGCCGACCGGGCCGCACTGGCGTGGACGGTGCGGCCCGGATCGGTGCGCCGCACGATTTTTGGATCGACATCGTCCCGCACCCGCAGAAACACGGGCGCGCGCAGATAGCCATCCTTCGTCCATTCGGCGAACTTGACTTCGACCACGACCGCGGGCTTGAGCCAGGTCGTCGGGCTGTGGAGCGGCGGCTCCTCGACGAACGGGCGCGCGCTCGCCGCGAGCGGGTCGAGGCGCGCTTTGAGCCGCGCGAGCGTGGCCGCGTCGAAGCCCGACCCGACATGCCCGGCATAGTGGAGTTTCCCTTGGCGCCAATAGCCGATCAGCAAGGCGCCGAGCGGGGCGCGGGCGCCCTTACCCTGGGTGTAGCCGCCGACGACGAATTCCGCGCTCTGCGTCGATTTGACCTTTAGCCAGGACGACGAGCGCCGCCCGGCTTCGTATTTGCTGTCCTCGCGTTTGGCGACGATCCCCTCGAACCCGTTCGCGAGCGCCGCCGAGTGGAGCGCCGCACCGTCCGCCGCGACGTGCACGAGCTGTACATGCGCACCCGGGAGCAGGCATTGCGCGAGGTAGCGCCGGCGATCGCGGTAGGGCGCCGCGCGCAGATCGAGGCCGGCGAAGTGCAGGAGGTCGAAGCAGTACAGGACGGCCGGCGCCTGTTGGTCCGCGGCCGCGATCTCCCGCGCCGTCTTGAGCTGCACCCGCTCCTGGAGCGCGCCGAACGACGGCTTGCCGCTGGCGTCGAACGCCACGATCTCGCCGTCCAAGATCATCCCGTTGACCGCCTGCTGTGCGAGCTCCGCCACGACCCGCGGGAAGGCCGCGCCCAACTCGAGGCCGCGCCGCGATCGGAGCTTCACGTCCTCCTCGCCGACGAAGGCGAGCACGCGATAGCCGTCGAGCTTCGGCTCCCACATCCAGTCCGGATGGGTGAACGGGGCGTCGCCGGATTCGGCCAGCATCGGCGCGAGCTTCGCCGGCATCGCTTCGGCGGCGCCCGCGGGGGCGAGGCGGGCCGCATCGAGTCGCCGCACGGGGTGGCCCTTGAGCTCCTGAACCGTCATCCCGGAGAGGACGGACCGATCCTGCTCGGCGACCGGGGCGGCCGCGACGAATCGATCCTTGTGCTTGATCAGGAGCCAGTTCTTCCGGTCGGAACTGCGAACGAGCGCGAACGAGCCCTTCAGCTTCTCCCCGCGCAGCAACAAGCTCAGCTTGCCCTGCTCGAGGCCCGCGCGCACCCGCCGCTCCGCCTCGTGCCGGTCGTGAAACCAGTATTCGTGGTGTTCGTCGGGCGAGTAGACGCCGCAGTCCCAGACGATCACCTCGCCGGCGCCGTACTGCTTGGGCGGGATCACGCCCTCGAACGAGGCGTACTCGAACGGGTGGTCCTCGACGTGTACGGCGAGGCGCCTTTCGGTAGGATCGAGGGACGGGCCCTTCGGCACGGCCCAGGACTTGAGGACCCCGTCCAATTCGATTCTGAAGTCGTAGTGGAGCTGGCGCGCGGCATGCTGCTGGACGACGAACAGCAACGGCCCCGAGCGGGCCGGGAGCGCCTTGGGCGCCGGCTCCGGCGTGGCGTCGAACGTGCGCTTGGCCGAATACGGGCCGAGCGCCGTGGCGGTCGCCGGCTCGGTCGTACCGTCGGCCTTGCCTTTGCGCGGGCCACTCGCGCGCTTAGCTGCTGACGAGCGGGGTGCCAAGAAAGCCCCTTTACGCTGGAAGCGCCAGACCCGAATTGTGGGAGCAAAGACGATGCAGGTGTTGGCCGGCACGAGCGGATATTCCTACCCGGAGTGGAAGGGCCTCTTCTACCCGGCGCAGCTCCCGGCGAGCGAGATGCTGCGCTTCTATGCCGAGCATTTTTCGACCGTCGAGATCAACAACACCTTCTACCGCATGCCCGCCGAGACGATGCTCTCGCGCTGGGCGCTAGAGGTGCCCAGTCATTTCGCCTTCACGCTCAAGGCGCCGCGGCGCATCACTCACGAGAGGCGCCTGCGCGAGGCGGCGCCCGAGGTGGCCGAGTTCCTGCGACGCGCCGCGGCGCTCGGCGACCGGCTGGGCGTGCTCCTCTTTCAGCTGCCCCCGTTTCTGCGGAAAGATCTCCCGGTGCTGAAGGATTTTCTTGCGCTGCTGCCGCCCGCGCCGCGGGCCGCGTTCGAGTTCCGTCACGCCTCGTGGCAGGACGACGAGGTGTACGAGGCGCTGCGCGGCCACGGTGCGATGTTCTGCGTGGCCGATACCGACGCGGGGGACACGCCGCTCGTGTCCACCGCGGACTGCGGCTACGTCCGGCTGCGGCGGGTGCAGTACGACGAGTCCGAGCTTCGCGCCTGGGCCGATCGGATCGCCGCGCAGCCCTGGGCACGCGCGTACGTCTATTTCAAGCACGAGGACGAGGCGCTGGGCGCGCGGTTTGCGCAGCGCTTCAACGCGCTCTGGCGGGCCGGTGGACATTGACGCGAAGTCAACCAGCCGCGCCCACCCCGGCGGGCCCTGGCGCGCGCGCGGCCGGCGGCAGGCGGGCGGATTGGTTGCGGAGCTCAGGCTTATACTGCCGCCGATGCTTGGTGGGGTTCGTCGGCTAGTTCGGTGAACGAGTGCCGCAGCGCGTGCCGGAACGACGCCGCGCCGCCCACTGAAAGGGGGGACGATGAAGGACGACGTGTTCGATCGCCGCGCTTTTCTGAAGAGCGCCGTGGCCGGCAGCGCAGCGGCCGCAGCCGTCGCATTACCGCACCCTGCAGCGGCGCAGCAAAGCGCACCCGCCCCGGCGGGCGCGAGCGCCGCCTACACCTATCTCAACCCCGACGAGGCGGCGTTCGTCGAAGCGCTGGTCGACCACATGGTGCCGGCCGACGAGTTCTCGCCCAAAGGCACCGATCTGGGGCTGAACATTTACATCGATCGCGCGCTGGCCGGCGGCTGGGGCCGGGGCGAGCGGCTCTACATGCAGGGCCCGTGGCGGCAAGGCGTGCCGAGCCAGGGCTATCAACTCCCCCTCACCCCCGCGGACCTGTACCGCACCGGCATCGCCGCCGCCAACGCGTTCTGCGTCACGACCTACGGCAAGCGTTTCGACAAGCTCGCCGAGGGCCAGCGCGAGGAATTTCTCTTGGGTCTGCGCGCCGGCAAGGTGGCGTTCGACAGCGGGCCCCCGGCGCGCGTTTTCTTCGCCACGCTGTACCAGAACGTCATGGAGGGCATGTTCGCGGACCCGATCTACGGCGGCAACCGCAACAAGGCGGGCTGGAAGCTGATCGGCTTCCCCGGGGTGATCGCGGTGCACTACCAGAACGTCGAGAAGTATCGCGACAAGCAATACCGCGTCGAGCCGGTCAGCATCTCGGACATGAGCTGACCGAGGAGCGCGACATGACCGCCAAGTTGAAGGAAGTCGATGTCGTCATCGTCGGCCTGGGCTGGACCGGCGGCATACTCGCCAAGGAGTTGAGCGCCGCCGGGCTGAAAGTCGTCGCCCTCGAGCGCGGTGGCCGGCGCAGCACGGAGAGCGATTTTTCGGTGCCGGCGGTGCGCGACGAGCTGCGCTACGTGGTGCGCCACGACCTCATGATGAACACGCAGCGAGACACGCTCACGATCCGCAACAACCCGGCGCAGGAAGCGCTGCCGATGCGGCGCCTGGGCTCGTTCCTGCCCGGCGATGTCGTCGGCGGCTCGGGCGTGCACTGGAGCGGCCACACCTGGCGCTGGACCGACATGGAATTCAAGGTGCGCACCCTCTACGAGGAGCGCTATGGCAAGAAGTACATCCCCGAGGACATGACGATCCAGGACTGGGGCATCACCTACGACGAGCTCGAGCCGTACTACGACAAGTTCGAATACACGGCGGCGGTCTCGGGCAAGGCCGGGAACATTCGCGGCCAGCTACAGCCGGGGGGAAATCCGTTCGAGGCGCCGCGCGCGCGCGAATATCCGCTGCCGCCCCTCACGCCGCTGCTCGCGCAGGAAATGTTCAAGACCGCCGCGCAGGACAACGGCTATCACCCGTTTCCGCGCCCCAGCGCCAATGCATCGCGCGCCTACACCAACCCCGACGGCTCGCGCTTTGGCGCCTGCCAGTATTGCGGCCATTGCCAGCGCTTCGGCTGCGAGGCGAACGCCAAGGGCAGCCCGCACATGACCGTCATTCCCATCGCGCTGCGGGATCCGAACTTCGAGCTGCGCACGCACATGTGGGTAACCAAGGTGCTGACGGATTCGAGCGGCAAGCGCGTGACCGGCGTCGCCTATACCAACATCCTGAACGGCGAGGAGTTCGAGCAACCGGCCGCGATGGTGATGCTGTGCGCGTACGCCGTCAACAACGTGCACCTGATGCTGCTCTCGGGCATCGGCGAGCCGTATGACCCGGCGCGCCAGAAAGGCGTGATCGGCAAGAACTACTGTTACCAGACCGGCGCGTCCGCGACGCTATTCTTCGAGGGCCGGCACTTCAACCCGTTCATGAGCGCGGGCGGGTCGAGCACGACCATCGACGACTTCAACGCGAACCGGGACTTCGATCGCGGCCGGCACGGTTACGTCGGCGGGTTCATCGTCGCGGGCGCCTTCAATACCGCCCTGCCGATCGGCTACCGGCCGGTGCCGAGCGGTACGCCGCCCTGGGGCACCGCGTGGAAAGCCGCCACGGCAAAGTGGTACGACACCGCGATGCAGATCAACATGAGCGGCAACGTGATGTCGAACCGCTACAACTACTACGATCTCGATCCGACCTATCGCAACGCCTTCGGCCTGCCGCTGATGCGCATGACGTTCGATTACAAGGAGAACGAGCACAAGATCGGCCGGCACGCGGCGCAGATCATCAACGACATCGCCAAGTCGATGAATCCGACGCGGCTCAACCCGGCCGTGGCGCGCACCGAGCCGTGGACGGTGGTGCCCTACCAGAGCACGCACAACACCGGCGGCACGATCATGGGGACCGACCCGAAGACGAGCGCCGTGAACAAGTACCTGCAGAGCTGGGATTGCCACAACCTGTTTGTCGTGGGCGCGAACGTGTTTCCACACAATTCGGTATACAACCCGACCGGGCCGGTCGGCGCGCTCGCCTACTGGACGGCGGACGCGGTCAAGCACCGCTACCTGAAGAATCCCGGCCCGTTGGTGCCGGCGTGAGGACGCGTCCCCGGACCGCCGCGGCCGTCGCGACGACCTGGTTCCTCGCCGTGGGCCTGGCGCACGCCGACGGCGATCCCAAGCGCGGCGAGAAGGTGTTCGAGGAGTGTCGCGCGTGTCATGCGGTCGAGCGTGGCGTCGACGGCGTGGGACCGGATCTGCACGGCGTCTTCGGGCGACGGGCGGGCACGCTCGACGGTTTTCGCTATTCCCCCGCGCTCAAGCGGAGCGGCATCACGTGGACCGCGGTGACGCTGGACGGCTATATCGCCGATCCGCAAAAGGTGGTACCGGCGAATCGCATGCCCTATGCGGGCCTCCCCGACGCGCGCGACCGCACCGACCTCATCGTTTATATGGAGCAGGTATTCAAGTAGCGGCCGCGCCGTCAACGTTCGCTGAACGCAACGCGATTCCCGGATAGCCGGGGACGAACTGAGGAAAGCTGCTAAGCGCCGTTGCGCGCGCGCGGGATTTCGGGCGGCGCTAGATGAGCGCCCGCTGGTGAAGACCTTCGAGTAACGCCCGGTAGCCTGGAGACGGTCGCATGCAAGAGGCCCGGATCGCACTGCTGCAACAGATGCCCATCTTCGGCGGCATCCGCGAAGAGACGCTCGGCTTCCTCTTGGCGCTGTCCCCGGTGGTCTTCGTGCGGAAGGGTGATTTTTTCTTTCGCGAAGGCGATGCCGCCGATTCCATGTTCGTCCTGGAAGAGGGGAAGGTCGCCGTGCTCAAGAGCTGGCGCGCCGAGGAGTCCCTGCTCCACTACTTGGGCCGAGGGGACTGCTTCGGCGAGATGGCGCTGATGGACCTCCAGCCGCGCAGCGCCGCGGTGCGCGCGGTCGAGCCGTGCAGCGCGATCCAGCTGTCGGCGGCGAGCCTGTACCAGCTCTACGAAAAGGACCTCGAGCAGTTCACCCTGATCCAGATGAACATGGGGCGGGAAGTGTGCCGGCGGCTGCGCGAAACCGATGAGCGGCTGTTCCGCACCCAGATGGGCGCGGGGCCGGGCGGCGTCGAGGGGGTGTTCCGCGCCACCTAGCGCGCGCAGGCGGCGCGGGCAAACGAGGCGAGAAAGCGAGCAGAGGCCGCGACGATGAGCTTCAAGATCGAGCGCCTGCTCGAGTGCGAGAACCACCTCGGCGAAGGCCCGGTTTGGGACGTCGAAGAGGGGCGGCTCTACTGGGTCGACGGCACCGGCCGGCGGGTCGACAAGCCCGCCCTCTGGCGCCTGGACCCGCGGACCGGCAAGGTGGACAACTGGCGGCTCGGCCACGACGTCGGCGCGATGGCGCTCCGCCGCGGCGGCGGCGCCCTGCTCGCGCTCGATGACGGCTTCTACTTCTTCGATTTTCGCAGCGGCGCGCTCGACCTCGTCGCGCACGTCGACGCCGGGGAGCCGCGCACGCGCCTGAACGACGGCAAGTGCGACCGGCGCGGCCGATTTTTCGCCGGCGGGATGGACGACAAGGAGGAGCTGCCGATGTGCGGTCTGTGGCGCCTCGATCCGGATCTCCGGGTGTCGCTGGCCGATCGCGGCATCATCTGCGCGAACGGCCCGTGCTGGAGCCCGGATGACCGCACGTTCTACCTCGCCGACACGTTCCAGCAGGCGTACTGGGCGTACGACTACGACATCGAGTCCGGCACCGTGTCGAACAAGCGCGTCTTTGCCTCGACCCGCGGCGACCCCGGCGTGGCCGACGGCTCGACGGTCGATGCGGAGGGGTATCTCTGGAACGCGCAGCTGATCAGCGGCGACTTGGTGCGCTACGCGCCCGACGGGGCGGTCGAGCGGCGCATCGGAATGCCGGTGCGCAACATCACGAGCGTCATGTTCGGCGGCGACCGGCTCGACGAGCTCTACGTGACGTCGATGGCGCGCGTGCGGCACCCGGCCGTGCACGATCACTTCGCCGTCGAGGCGAAGCCGCAGTGCGGGGCCGGGTCGCTCTTCCGCGTCACCGGCCTCGGCATCCGCGGTCTGCCCGAGCCGCGCTTCGCGGGCTGAAGCGCGCGCGGCGCGCGCGGGGGAGGGGCGCAGGCTTGCTATGATTGCGGGGTACGCTGCTTGCGCACCCGCGCCCGAGCGCCGCGCCCGGCGGCCGCAAAAATTGGGGGGAGATTCGATGCGATCGCACCGCCGCACCGTGGCTCACTTGCTGCTCCTCGGCGCCGCTGCGCTCCCGGCCTGGGCGCAGACCTCGGACGAGTTGAAGAGCGACGGCAAGCGCTCGGACCAGGTGCTGACCTACGGCATGGGCTACAACCTCAACCGCTACAGCGCGCTCACGCAAGTCAACCGGCAGACGGTGAAGCGCCTGGTGCCGGCCTGGAACGTGTCGCTCAACAGCAGCTACGGCGAACAGGGGCAGCCGCTCGTCTACCGCGGGGTCATGTACGTCACCGACGCCGAGAGCACGGTCGCGATCGACCTCGCCGCGGGCAAGCAGCTCTGGCGCACCGCAGTCGACTGGGATCCGGCCACGCCGCGGGTGGTCTGCTGCGGCATCTCCAACAAGGGGCCGGCGATCTACAACGGCAAATTGTTTCGCGGCACCCTCGACGCGTACGTCGTCGCGCTCGACATGAAGACCGGCAAGGAGCTGTGGAAGCAGAAGGCGCAGGAGTGGAAGGACGGCTACTCCATCACCGGGGCGCCGCTCGTCGCGAACGGCGTGCTGATCACCGGCATCTCGGGCGCGGAGTTCGGCACGCGCGGCTTTCTCGACGGCTGGGACCCCGACACCGGCCACCACCTGTGGCGCCACTACACCATCCCCGGCCCCGGCGAAAAGGGCCACGAGACGTGGCCGCCGGGGGACGCCTATCTCCACGGCGGCGGCTCGACCTGGATCACCGGCTCGTATGACCCCGACCTCGACCTCGTCTACTGGGGCACCGGCAACGGCGGCCCGTGGAACCCGGGCCTGCGCCCGGGCGACAACCTGTTCACCGCGTCGGTGCTCGCGATCCGGCCGAAGACCGGCGAAGTCGTCTGGTATTTCCAGTTCGTGCCGAACGAGGCGTACGACCTCGACGGGAATTGGGAGATGATCCTCGCCGAGATCCCGGTCAACGGCGTGCCGCGCAAGGTGGCGATGCAGCTCACGCGCGGCGGCTTTCTGTACGTGCTCGACCGCACCAACGGGAAGCTCATCTCGGCGCAGCCCTTCGAGCGCGTGAACTGGGCGAGCCACGTCGACCTCGCGACCGGGCGGCCGGTCGAGTCGGAGGTGACCAAGCGCGCGCGCGCCGGCGAGCAGATCGAGCTCTGGCCCAGCCAGTGGGGCGCCAAGAACTGGCCGCATGCCGCGTTCGACCCGGGCACGGGCCTCCTCTACGCCAATACCATGCATAACTCGCGGCTGGTGCGCTTCCTGCCGGTGGAGTACAAGGCCGGCCAGCGCTACCAGGGCTTCGAGAACCTGCCGGCGCCGCGGGAACCGGGCTCCCCGATCGGCCACGTCGATGCGATCGACCCGCTCACGGGCACGCAAAAATGGCGCGCGCCGATATACGATATTCCGCATTACTCGGCGGTGCTCGCGACCGCCGGCGGGCTGCTCTTCACCGGCAAGGAGACCGGCGAGTTCATCGCGCTCGACATCGACACCGGGAAGACGGTGTGGCAGTTCCAGACCGGCTCCGGGATCAACGCGCAGCCGATCACCTACACGTACCAGGGACGCCAGTACGTCGCGGTGCTGTCGGGCCTCGGCGGGGTCAACGTGGCGCGGATGGGCGAGCAGCTCAAGAACATTCCGCGCGGCGGATCGGTCTGGGCGTTTGCGCTGTTGCCCGAATGACGGCGGCGCGGCCTGGGTCCCCGGCGCGGTGAGCGGAAAGCGCGCGGCTGCGGGTTGGGCGCTCGCGCTCGCGTGCGCGGCGTCCGCGGCGCAAGAGGTGCCGCGCCAGGGCATCACGCAGGCCGAAGTCCGCGTCGGCGCGCAGATCTACGAGCAGAACTGCGCGCCGTGCCACGGACCGCGCATGGCCGACCCGCAGGGGGCATTTGATCTGCGCAAGTTTCCGCACGACCAGAAGGCGCGCTTCGTCAGCTCGGTGACCAAGGGCAAGAACAACATGCCGCCCTGGGGCGGCTTGCTCAGCCCGGAGGAGATCGACGCCCTCTGGGCGTACGTGATCGCCAATGCCAACCCCTAGCCCGCTCGGGCGCCGGCACCGCGCACCGCGCGGCGCGCCGACGACCGCGACGCCATGACGCCGAACCAGCAAGGCGAGCCTTTCCTCGAGCCGCGGCTGCGCCGCCTGCTCGAGCAGGCGTATCCGCGCTTCTCCGAGGCCGAGTTCGCGCGGCGGCGGCGGGCGCTCGCCGAGGTGATCGCCAGACACCGCTGCGACCACCTGCTCGTGTGCGGCGAGCATCGCGCCGGCACCGGCGTGCAGTGGCTCACCGGCTGGCCGATCACGACCGAGGCGATCGTGGTGTTCGCACCGGGCGAGCGCGAGCTGATGTTCGTCGAGTGGTACAACCATTTGCCGCTCGCGCGCCGGATCGCCCGCGACGCCGAGGTCCAGTGGGGCGAGCACCGGGGCGTGCACCGGGCGATCGCCGAGCTCAAGCGGCGCGGTGCGCGGCGCGTCGGGATGATCGGCCCCCTCGCGTACGCGAAGCTCCGCGCGGTAGGCGGCGAGTTCGATCTGGTCGATCTCAATGCCGAGTATCCGTGGCTGCGGATGCGCAAGTCCGACGAGGAGCTCGATTGGGTCCGCATCGGCGCCTATCTCAGCGACCTCGGCATCGCGGCGCTCACGCGCGAGGCGCGGCGCGGGCTCACCGAGCACGAGCTCGGCAACATCGTCGAGCGCGCCTATGTCGGACTGGGCGGCACGACGCTCATCCATTTCATCGGCGTCAACTCGATGGCGAACCCGACCCTGTGCGTGCCGCCGCAGATCCATTCGACGCGCCCGCTGGCCGACGGCGACATGATGTTCGTCGAGTTCAGCGCGTTCTTCTTCTGCGACTATCCGGGGCAGGTGCTGCGCACGTTCGCGGTCGGCGCCGAGCCGACGCCGCTCTTCCGCGACCTGCACGCGACGGCCGAAGCCGCCTTCGACGCCGTGACCAAGGTCCTGCGCGCCGGCGTGAGCGCGCAGGAGCTAATCGAGGCCACCGCCGTGATCGAGGCCGCAGGCTTCTCGGTCTACGACGACGTCGTGCACGGCTTCGGCGGCGGCTATTGGCCGCCGGTGCTCGGCACGAAGAGCCGTCCGGCGGGGCCGGTTCCGGACCTGCAGCTCGAAGCCAACATGACCATCGTCGTGCAGCCGAACGTGATCACGCGCGACGAGCGGGCCGGGGTCCAGGTCGGGGAGCTCGTCCGAGTCACCCCGAGCGGCTTCGAGCGGCTGCATCGGTCCCCGCGCGGGTTCATCCGCGTCGGCTGATCGGCCGCCGCGCGGCGGGGCGAACGACGCTCGCGCGTCACTCGGGAAGCTGGAAGAAGAACGTCGCCCCTTCGTCGGGCACGCCCTCGGCCCAGATCCGGCCACCGTGCCGCGAGACGATGCGCTGCACCGTGGCGAGCCCGATGCCGGTGCCCTCGAACTCGTTCGAGGTGTGCAGGCGCTGAAAGGCGCCGAACAGCGTCGCCGCATAGTCCATGTTGAAGCCGGCGCCGTTGTCGCGGATGAAAAACACGGCTTCCCCGTTCACCCGCTGCCGGCCGAATTCGACTCGCGCCCGGGCCCGCTTGCCGGTGAACTTCCAGGCATTGCCGAGCAAGTTCTGCAGCATCGCGCGCATCAGCCCCGGATCGGCGTCGGCGGCGAGGCCGGGCGCGATGCGGCAGTCCACCTCGCGCTCGGGCTCGGCGCGCGCGAGCTCGTCCAGGATTTCCTTGGCGAGCGCGCTGAGATCGACGCGGCGGCGCACGAGCTTGCTGCGCGTGATCTGCGACAGGCTGAGCAGGTCGTCGATCAGCATGCCCATGCGCTGGGCGGCAGCGCGCACGCGCTGCAGATAGTGGGCGGACTCGGCGTCCAACGAGCCGCGGTTGCGATCGAGCAGGAGCTGGCTGAAGCCATCGATACCGCGGAGCGGCGAGCGCAGATCATGCGACACGGAGTAGGAGAACGATTCGAGCTCGCGGTTGGCGACTTCGAGCTGGCGCGTGCGCTCTTCGACGCGCCGCTCGAGCTCGGCGTTGAGCCGCAGCACCTCGCGCTCCACTTGCTTGCGGTCGGTCATGTCGTAGACGGTGGCCCGGCTCATCAGATAGTTGCCGTCGCGATCGCGGACGGTCGACGCCGATATCATCACCGGCAGGATCGTGCCGTCGCGGCGCACGAGTTCGTATTCGACGTCGCTCACCGTGCCGAGCGCCTTGAACCGGGCGAAGTGGCCGTGAAAGTTCCGCCGCGCCTCGTCGGTGAGGAGATCGGTGAACCGCAGCTGGCCGACCACCTCGTCCCGGGTGCGGCCGAGCCACTTGAGCTCGGTGTCGTTGATCTGCACGACCACCCCGTCCTGGTCCAGACAGTGGTAGCCGCAGGGGGCGTTGTGGTACAGGTCCGCGACGTCGTCGGCGTAGTTCCGCACGGCGCCCAGCGCGGCGCTCAGTTCGGCGGTCTTTGCGGCGACCCGCGCGCGCAGGCTCCGATTCCAGCCGATGAGGAGCGCCGCGCCGGTGACGATCGCGGCGGCGAAGAAGCCGAGGTAGTACAGATACCGCGTGCCGATCGGAAAGCGCAGCGGATTGCCGAGCCACAGGGTGTCGATGTCGCGCAGCTCATCGGGGGTGATTTGCTCGAAGCCGCGTTCGATGAAGTCGCGGAGCTCGGTTCGCCCCTTCTTCACGGCCCAGTGAAACTGGGTGGTATAGAGCGGCGGGGTCTGGCGAAATTGGTCGGCCAAGCCGAGCTTGTAGAGAAAGTATTGGGCCACCGCCGAATCCATGCAGAACAACCGCACGTCCCCGGCGCCGGCCGCGAGCACGAGCGTCTCGGAGGTGGGATAGCCGTAGATCGTGTCGATGCCGTGGTCCGCGAGCCACGTCCCGCAGGCGCTGCCCTGCTTCGCCCCGATCGCGAAGCCGCGCAGGCTCGCGACGTCGTTGATCCCGCTGATCGTCTGGTGGAAGTAGACCCGGGCCTCGATCGGCGCATAGGGCGGGGAATACTCGTACAGCTGGGTGCGCGCCGCGGTGTAGGCGAGCGCCTCGATCACGTCGGCCGCGCCGTCGAGCACGGCGGCCTGGGCCTTGCTCCACTCCATGCCCATCACCTCTGCCGGCACGCCCGTGCGGCGCGACCAGAGCGCCCACTTGTCCTGGAGAATGCCCTGCAGTTGGCCATCCGCGGCGCGAAAGAGGTAGGGCGGATAGTTGACGTCGGAGACGACGACGAGCTTCGCCGGCGGCACCGATGCGGCCGGGGCATCGGCGGCCGACGATAGGCCGGCGGCGAGCGCGGCGAGCGCGCCGAACAGGCCGATTGCGGCTCGCGGACCGCCGCGGCCGAACCCGGTGCAGGTCCGCAAAGCGCCGGTTGGATTCCCCATCGCGCGCCCCTAGCGAGGCGGCAAGCCGCACGGGCTCGCACGCGCAAAAATTCGCCAGACAATACTACGTTCGAGCGCCCGCGGCGGAACGAGCGCGGCATCGGCAGGTGTCGGGGCGCGCCGACACGATCGCAAACTTTTGTTGCCCGACTAGACTCGCGTTCGGGCTCGTGACAGCCTGGAGCCCCTCGCCGCTACAAGAGGCCGGCAACCATGCCCGACGGTTTCATGCGCCGCGTACAGCTCGATCTCACCAAGGAGCTGATCCCGCAGCTCGCCGAGCTCGCCGAGGATCCGGACCCGGAAGTCGCGCGGTGGGCGCAGGAGAATCTGCGGAGCGAGATCGAACTCGCCAAGTTCGCCGCGTGGTTGGCGCAGCGCGGCGTCGACGAGCGGCGCTTCGCGCTCGAGGAGCCGAATCTGCTCGCGCAGTTCCGCGCCGAGCAGCGGCCGAAGCTGAGTGTGGTCCGCAGACCGGGCGGTGCGCGCTCGAGAGCGGCGCGCTAGGGGTGGTCGCGGTGGTCGCGCGCGGCCTGAGCGCCGCGCGTGTCAGGCCTTCTTCCCGACTAGCCAGGGTATCAGGCGCCGCTTGGCCTGGACCGGACGCCAGGCGTTGCGCAGTGCGCGCGCGAAGCGGGGGAACGCCCGCTGGACCTCGGCCGGCAGGCTGCCGCCGAACCGCGCCAGGAACCCGACGACGAGCTCCGCGGTGGTGGCGTCGGCCAGGCGCCGCAGCGGCGCATGCTGGGCGAACCGCACGGTCGATTCCCGTTCCAGGAGCTCGGCGATCGCGATCGCGCGCAGCAGGTGCAGGCCGGCGTCGGTCTTCCAGTCGCCCGAGCGCCCGCTCGGGGAAGCATTCAGCATCGCGCTCAGGCGCTCGATCAGCGCGAGCAGATCCTCGCCGCGCCGGGCGTGGTCCCGGGCCGCGGTCCGGGCGCTGAGCAGCACCAGCTCGACCTCATCGGACTGTGCGAGGTCGACCGATGCGCCGGCCCCGACGCGGAGTTGCTTACCCTGAGCGAGCTGGCCGCTTACATGCGCCGCCTGATAGGCGAACATGTCGAACACCGTGCGCTCGGCATAGGACGGTACGGCCGGCTCGCGGTGCAGTCGTTCTCTGATCAGGCGAATCATGGTTCGGTTCGTATTCTGTGACAGCCTTGGGGCCGCCAACCGTTCAGCGGCGACGATACTTGGCGTCCCGCCGCGCGACAATTAGCCAAATAGCCTATTACTTAGTACTACAGGCGCGCACCCCGGCAAACGAAGGCGCACGGCCGAGGAGGCACTTCGTCACAGTCCGCAATCGCGCTTTTTCGCCGCCGGACCTAGCAGGTTTTGCGCCCGAAACGGCCGCGCACTTGCGCGCGGTATGATTGCGCCAAGTAGATCCGCCATATCGCGCACTTTCTTGAGGAGGTACTTGATGTCCGCCCGCAAGCTCACCCGCCAAGATCTGCGCGACGCCGCCGAGCGGTTCAAGAATTGGGGCAAATGGGGGCCGAACGACCAGATCGGCACCCTGAATTACACCTCGCCCGCCGATATCGTCGCCGCCGCGCAGCTGGTGCGCAAGGGCAAAGTCATCTCGCTCGCCCTCAACTTCGACAACACCGGCCCGCAGGGGGCGAAGAGCAAATACGCGACCATGGGCCGGATCAATCCGGTGCACACCATGCTGCGCACCGGCACCGATGCCTACTCCGGCGTGCTCGACCATCGCGGCATCCGCGCGGCCGACGACATGGTCGTCATGCCCTTGCAGTGTGGCACGCAGTGGGACGGCCTCGGCCACGTGTTCTACGAGAACTCGATGTGGAACGGCTACGACTGCCGCGAAGTCACCTCGGCCGGCGCGCAGAAATGCGGCATCGAAAAGACCAAGAGCAAGATGGTCGGCCGCGGCGTGTTCCTCGACGTCGCCCGCGCGCTCGGCAAGGACTGGCTCGACGACGGCTACGCGATCACCGGCGCGGATCTCGACCGCACCGCCGCCGCGCACGGGCTCGCGGTGCGCCGCGGCGACTACGTGATCGTGCGGACCGGGCAGATGGAGGCGAAGCTCGCGGCCGGCAGCTGGGACGGCTATCCGGGCGGCGATGCGCCGGGGTTTTCGTTCGAGACGCTCGACTGGATCTACCGCACCGAGATCGCCGCGATCGCGAGCGACACCTGGGGCTGCGAGGTCCGGCCGAACGAGTCCGAGCCCGGCATCAACCAGCCGTGGCACTGGATCACGATCCCGATCATGGGGCTCACCATGGGCGAGATCTTCTATCTCGGCGAGCTCGGCCAGGATTGCGCCGCCGACCGGGTCTACGAGTTCCTGTTCGTCGCCCCGGCCATCCCGATCACCGGCGCAGTCGGCTCGCCGACCAATCCGCTCGCGATCAAATAGCCGTGGCGAAGCTGAGCGGTGCCCAGGTCCTCGCCGACATGCTGGCGGGCTACGGGGTCACGCACGTCTTCATGGTGCCGGCGGTGCTGCGCCGGACGTTTGCCGAGATGGAGCGGCGCACGCAGATCAAGCGCATCCACACCCACGGCGAGAAGTCGGCGGCGTACATGGCCGACGGCTATGCGCGCGCGTCGGGGCGGCCGGGCGTGTGCATGGCGCAGGTCGTGGGCGCGCTCAATCTCGCCGCCGGCTTGCGCGACGCCTATCTTGCGCACTCGCCGGTGATCGCGTTCACCGGCGGCCGCGATCCGCGGACCAAGCACCGCCAGGTGTACCAGGAGATCGACGACGTGCCGGCATTCGAGCCGGTCACCAAGCTCAACGCGACCGTCGATGCGGTCGAGCGCTTCCCGGACATGCTGCGGCAGGCGTTCCGCGTCGCCGTGTCCGGCGCGCCGGGGCCGGTGCATCTCCAGTTCCGGGGGAACGAAGGCCAGATCGATCAGGACGAAGCGGAGATGGCGCCGCTCTGCGAGCCCGAATTCGCGCAAGTGCCGCCGTTTCGCCCGGCGCCGGACGCGGCGCGCTGCCGCGCCGCCGTGAAGCTCTTGCAGGAGGCCGAGCGTCCGGTGTTCGTCGCCGGCGGCGGCGTCCGGGCCTCCGGCGCCGGCGCGACCCTGCGCGCGCTCGCCGAGGCCCTGAACATCCCGGTCGCAACCTCGTTGAACGGCAAGGATTCGATCGTCGGCGCGCATCCCCTGTCGGTGGGCGTCGTCGGCAGCTACTCGCGCGAAAGCGCGAACCGCGTCGTCGCCCAAGCCGATCTCGTCTGCTTCGTCGGCACCACGGCGGGCGGGATGACCACCCACGTGTGGACCGTCCCCAAGCTCGGCACCCCGGCGATCCAGATCGATATCGATCCCGAGGCGCTCGGGCGAAACTACCCGCTTAAGGCCGCGGTGCTGGGCGATGCCAAGGCCACGCTCGCCCGCCTGCTCGAGCTCGCCGATCGAGCGACCGCCGGTCGGCGAGCGCACTGGGTCGAGACCGCCCAAGCGATCGCCCGGGAATGGCGCGAGAAGTACCGCGCGCTGCTCGGCTCCGAGGCGGTGCCGATCCGTCCGGAGCGGATCTGCGCCGAGCTCTCGCGCCATGCGCCCGGCGATGCGATCGTCGTCGTCGATACCGGGCACGCCGGCATGTGGATGGGCGGCATGTACGACGTGCGCGATCCGAACCAGCGCTATCTCCGCAGCGCCGGCCATCTCGGCTGGGCGTTCCCGGCCGGGCTGGGCGCGAAGTGCGCGGCGCCGGCGCGCCCGGTCTGCGTGTTCACGGGCGATGCGGGCTTCTGGTACCACATCGGCGAAATCGAGACGGCGGTGCGCTGGAAGATCAACGCCGTGACGGTCGTGAACAACAACGCGAGCGGCAATCAATCCAAGCGCGGCTTCGACCGCGTGTACGGCGGGGAGCAGACCGTGCAGGCGCGCGAGCTGTGGACCTACACCAAGGTCGACTTCGCCCGCGTCGCGACCGACATCGGCGCGCTCGGCATTCGCGTCGAGCGGCCGGCCGACTTCGCCCCGGCGCTGGCGCGCGCGTTCGCGGCCGATCGACCGGTGGTGCTCGACGTGGTGACCGACATCGACGCGCTCGCCCCGCTCGCGGTCGCGTAGCGCGGGCGCGCAACCATCGCGCCGCGAACCGAAGAAACGAGGAGGAGTCATGCGCCGGTCACCGAGCAGCATCGTCATTGCGGGCATCCTCGCGTTCGGCTGCGCCTCGGCGGCATGCGCCCAGGCCTGGCCGACGAAGCCGATCCACTTCCTCGTCCCGTTCGCGCCGGGCGGCCCGACCGACATCATCGGGCGGATCGTCGGGCAGAAGTTCACCGAGCTCCTCGGCGAGCAGGTCGTGGTCGACAACCGCGCCGGGGCGGGCGGCAACATCGGCACCGCGGTGGCGGCGAAATCACCGCCCGACGGCTACACGGTGCTCGTCACCTCGTCGGCGGTGGCGGTGAATGCGAGCCTGTTCCCGAACGCGGGCTACGATCTCGAGCGCGATTTCATTCCGGTGGCGGTGGTCGCGACGCAGCCCAACCTGATCGTCGTCAATGCGAGCCTGCCGGCGAAGAACATGGCCGAGTTCCTGCGCCTTGCGAAGACCTCGAAGCTCGCCTTCGCCTCGCCCGGCAGCGGCACCACCCCGCACCTCACCGCCGAAATGCTGTTCAACGTGCTCGCCAAGCTCGACATGACCCCGATCCATTTCCGCGGCGCCGGGCCCGCGGTCACGGCCGTGGTGGCGGGCGAACCGCCGGTCGGCTGCATGGCGATCTCCGGTCCGCTGCCGTATATCAAGGCGGGGAAGCTGCGCGTCCTCGGGGTATCCAGCGCGAAGCGCGTGCCGATGCTGCCCGACGTGCCGACGCTCGCCGAAGTCGGCTTTCCGAGCCTGCAGGACTACACCTGGGTGGGGCTCTTCCTGCCGGCCGGTTCAGCGCCGGCGGTCGCGCACAAGCTGAACGAAGCGGTCAATCGCGCACTCGAGAGCCCCGACATCCGGGAACGACTCGATCAGCTCGCCTTCGAACCGGTCGGCGGCTCGCAGCAGCAGTTCGCCACCTATGTGAAGGCGGAGATCGTCAAATGGGCGAAGGTGGTGCAGGCGACGGGCGCGAAGCCCGACTGACCCGCCGTCGATTCGAGAGGCGGCCAGGGCGCGCCGGCGCAAACGCTCGCATGCCGGCGCGCCCGCCCGACTAGCTAGACTTTCGCCGCGCCGCCGGCTCAGTCGTCGTCGGACTTCACGAACCCGGCCGCGAACCAGTTCTGGCCGCCCACCTGGCGGATGAGGAGCACCGGGCTCGCGCAGTCGCCCGGCGCGGGCGAGAGCACATCGTCGATCGCGAAATCGCCGTCCGGCTGGAGCGGAACGCCGGCGACGTTCGTGTTGCGCAGGGTGAACGGGGCGGCCGCTTCGCAGATCAGCGTCGCGAAGACGCTCTGCCCGGCGTTTTGCCCGATGGCATTGCCGCCCGCGAGCAGCAGGCCTTTCCCCCTGACCTTGATGCGGCCGTCGGTTTTGACGTCGGCCCGGAGATCGGCGATGACCCAGATCTGGCCCGGCGGGTTCACGCCGCGCACGATGTTCCGGGTCACGTTCGGGAAGGTCCCATCGGCGTTGGCCGTCCCGGCGACGTTCGAGACCGGGTGTACGCCGACCCCGCCCCGGAATTTGAGCAGCGTATCGTCCGCCGCCGCCGCGAGCGGCGCGACGATTCCGACGAACAGCATGCAAGCCCACGCATTCCTCGTCATAGCAATTTCTCCTTTGCAGATTGGTTACGGTAGTCGGACGCTTCGCGCCGCAACGCGAGGGCACGGGCTAGGCCACGCCCCACGCGGTGAGGATGTCGGTGCGGAACGAGCTACGGTCGCGCTGCAGGGGCAGGTTGCGGCCGCGAGGCGCGCCGTCCAGCGAACAAGGGGGCGCGCTCCCTTATTCCGTACGTAGCCGGCGCGGGTTTGGAGGTCGAGCGGGTCTTCTGCGGCCGCGGGTCGGCCGACTGGGGTGCCGTCGAGGCGCAAAGGGTTGCAAGAACAAGCCGGTGCCGCGGCGCGGCGGCGGCCACGCGCGGTCGTCGGGACCGGCTACGATAGCGGCATGCCTGTCAGCGAGGGGACCGTGCTTTGGCAGCCGACGCGCGCGCAGCGCGAGGCGAGCGCGCTCGCGGGCTACCTGCGCTGGCTCGCCGCGCGCAAGGGGCTCGAGTTCGAGGACTACCAAGCGCTTTGGCGCTGGTCGGTCGGCGAGCTGGAGGCGTTTTGGGCCTCGCTGTGGGAGTTCTTCGACGTCCGCGCGTCCGCGCCCTACACGCGGGTGCTCGGCGAGCGCCGGATGCCGGGGGCGAAGTGGTTCGAGGGCGCGCGGCTCAACTACGCCGAGCACGCGTTCCGGCATGCGGCGCTCGCGCATCCGGCGATCATCGCGCGCGCCGAAGCGCGGCCGCCGACCGAGATCGGGTGGGGCGAGCTCGAGCGCGACGTGGCGTCGATCGCGGCCTCGCTGCGGGAGTTCGGCGTGCGCCCCGGCGATCGGGTCGTCTCCTACATGCCCAATATCCCGGAGACCATCGCGGCGCTGTACGCGTGCGCGAGCCTCGGCGCGGTCTGGTCGAGCTGCTCGCCGGACATGGGCACCGGCGCGGTGGTCGATCGATTCCGGCAGATCGCGCCGAAAGTGCTGTTCGCCGTCGATGGCTATCGCTACGGCGGCAAAGGCTTCGACCGGCGCGCGGTGGTCGCAGAGATCGCGCGCGCCTTGCCGTCGCTCGAGCGGGTGGTGTTCCTGCCTTACCTCGATCCGTCCGCGTGCCTCCCCGGCGTGCCGAACGCCCGTCCGTGGTCGAGTCTCCTCGCCCGCAGCGAGCCCCTGCGGTTCGAGCAGGTGCCGTTCGATCACCCGCTGTGGGTGGTCTACTCCTCGGGGACGAGCGGGGTGCCGAAGGCGATCCTCCACGGCCACGGCGGCATCGTCCTCGAGCACCTCAAGGCGATGGTGCTGCACCACGACCTGCGGCCGGGCGATCGCTTCTTCTGGATGTCGAGCACCGGCTGGATCGTGTGGAATATCCTCGCGAGCGGGCTGCTCGCCGGCTGCACGCTGATGCTCTTCGACGGCCATCCGGGTTGGCCCGACCTCGGCACGGTGTGGCGCTTCGTCGGCGAGACCCGGATCAATCATTTCGGCTGCGGCGCGGCGCTGATCGGCAACTCGATGAAGGCCGGCATCGAGCCGGCCGCGATCGCGGACCTGTCGGCGCTGCGCGCGATCAGCGTTACCGGCTCGCCGTTGACGGTCGATGCCTTCGAGTGGATCTACGCGCACGCGAAGCGCGACCAGTGGCTCGCCTCGGTGAGCGGAGGCACCGACGTCGCGTGCGGCTTCGTCGGCGGCTGCCCGCTCCTCCCGGTCACCGCGGGCGAGATCCAGTGCCGCCTGCTCGGCGTGGCGGTGGCGGCGTTCGATGAGGCGGCGCGGCCGCTGGTGGGCGAAGTCGGCGAGCTCGTCGTGACCGAGCCGATGCCGTCGATGCCGCTCGGCTTTTGGAACGATCCAGACGGCGCGCGCTATCGCGAAAGCTACTTCGAAACCTACCCGGGCTGCTGGCGCCACGGCGACTGGATCCGCTTCACCGACCGCGGGACGAGCGTCATCTACGGCCGCTCGGACACCACGATCAACCGCCACGGCATCCGCATGGGCACCGCCGAGATCTACCGCGTCGTCGAGGAGATGCCCGAGATCAGCGACAGCCTGGTGGTGGATCTCGAGTACCTCGGCCGCCAGTCGTTTCTGCCGCTGTTTGTCGTCCTGCGTCCCGGCTTCGCGCTCGACGCGGGGCTCAAGACGCGGATCAAGGAGCGGCTGCGCACGCTCGCCTCGGCGCGCCACGTTCCGGACGAGGTGTACGCGATCGACGAGGTGCCGCGCACGCTCACCGGCAAGAAGATGGAGCTTCCGGTGCGCAAGCTCCTGCTCGGCGCGCCGATCGAGAAGGCGGCGAGCCCCGATGCGATGGCGAACCCGCAGAGCCTCGGGTTCTTCGTGCAGCTCGCGCAGCGACTCGCGGCCTGAGGCCGAGCATTCGAACGGACTGGCGTAGAGGGGAAGCGATGGCGGAGAAACAGCGGACGATCAGCGCACGCGCGCGGCAGACCGCCAAGCGACCGGCAGCGGTCGCGCGCTGGCAGGGGGAGGTCATACTCGACGTGATCTTCGAGCGCGGGACGCTGTTCCTCGCGGTCGAGAATCTGAGCGATGCCCCGGCGCGCCGGGTTTCGGTCACGTTCGACCAGCGCCTGCTCGGCGTGGGCGGCAGGACCGACGTGTCGGCGCTGCGGTTATTCCGCAACATCGAGTTTCTCGCCCCGCGCAAGGCGATTCGGACGTTCCTCGACACGAGCGAGAGCTGGTTCGAACGGAACGCGCCCACCCGCTTCACGGCCCGCGTGTCCTACGTGGACGCGTCCGGAAGGCAGCGCGGCGCGACCATCGTGCACGATCTCGAGATCTATCGCGACATCGGCTACGCCGAGCGGCGCCGCGGCGAGTCCTAGCGCATGCCATCGGGCGCGCAGGGGACTCGCGAACGGTAGCCGGCAGAGCGCCATGAGCGATAGTATGTTGCGCAGCTTGGCCTGGTCCCCGGATGGCAGTCGGCACGATCGCGGGTTGCGGCGTGTCGGGCGCGTGCCGCCCGACGGGCCCCCACCCATACTGTGCCGAGGCACCGCTAAGGGCGGCGCCAAGTCCCGCAGTGCCGGGCGTGGGCCAGACTGAACGAGGTAGCACGGATTCCAGCAGCGATAGGGTCATCGGCTTCCCGCCGCTGCGGTAACCCACTACTGGCGCGACCAAGGAGGACCGTATGAAAACGACGCCCGCCACGCACCGGCGCTTGCCGCTCGCGCTCGCGGCTGTGCTGTTTGCCCTCTGCGCCGGCACGGCCGGTGCCCAGAGCCGCCAAACCGGCTTCGCGGAGGTGAACGGCACGCGCTTGTATTACGAGGCCGAGGGAAGCGGCGAGCCGCTCGTCTTCATCCACGGCTTCACGCTCGATACGCGCATGTGGGACCCGCAGTTCGACGAGTTTGCCAAGCGCTATCGCGTGATCCGGTACGACGCGCGCGGCTTCGGCCGCTCCGGGCCGATCACCGGTCCGTTCTCCAGCGCCGACGACCTCCACGCACTCCTCGAGCAGCTCGGCGTCAAGCAGGCGTACGTCGTCGGCCTGTCGATGGGGGGTCGGTACGCCATCGATTTCAGCCTCAAGTACCCCGCGACGGTGCGTCGCCTCGTGCTGGTCGATTCCGGGCTCGGCGGACAACCCGTCCCCGGGGTCGCCAAGCCGATTGGACTCTCGATCGAAGCCGCCAAGAAGGGCGATATGGCCGAGGCGAAACGGCTCTGGCTGGCCCATCCGCTGTTCGTCCCGGCGAGCGAGCAGCCCCAGGTCGCGGCCGAGCTGAAGCGGATGGTGGACGACTACTCGGGCTGGCATTTCGCGCAGGGCGGCCTGGGTGCGCAAGAGCAGCCGCTGCAGCCGCCAGCGGCACAGCG
>Ga0187846_10000144_pt1 | contig 42442 bp, 45 predicted proteins | sample TC_taG_FD_161473 | JGI IMG/M metagenome (GOLD analysis project Ga0187846, IMG submission 161473) | Biofilm microbial communities from the roof of an iron ore cave, State of Minas Gerais, Brazil - TC_06 Biofilm (v2) | ecosystem: Environmental > Terrestrial > Deep subsurface > Cave > Wall biofilm... | reverse complement strand
CACGCGTCTCATCGTTCTCTCCCACCCCCATTGAAGGTTGGGCCTTCCCCCCGGATCCCGCTCGCCCTTGTGGGGCGGCCCCGAAGGGCCGACCAAGTTTCTTCCGTGCGCCTTCCCTCGCTATCGGCTGGACGTGTTCCCCTTGCGATCTCCGGGACCTGCGGGGGCCGTCCCCGCCCCGCCTTCTCGGCCCTCCTCCCAGAGAGTGTCCAGCCTCCGGTACTTTTCCGGGAACTCCCCCGTGTACCGCAGCCACGAAGGGATCGGGTACCGCACGCCGCCCTGGTGCGTGCCGGCGAGCCCGGCGACGAGCTCCGGAGCCTGCGCCCATGGAACCGTGAACGCCATCTCGTGATCTTCGGTCTGTCCGTAGATTCGGTCGCCGTAGCAGGGGAGGATGACCTGGGGGCGGCCGGACTGCATCGTCTCAATCACGGCGTCGGCGCAATCCAGCCGCGCGGAGAAGCTGCTGTGGATCCGCCCTCCGCCGTGGTACAGGGCCGCCGCGACGAGCCGCATCACCTGCGCGGCGTTGCCGTACGCGAGCACGACCTGCGGCTCGAACGTCGCACGGCCGAGCGGGGCGATGACGATCCGCTCATATTCGCCGAACGCGAACTTGGGGACCTCGGCCTCGGTCCGGGCGCCGGCCTCGGGCGACGCGGTGTACATCCCGCAGGCCAAGTTCCCCTCGGCGTAGTACGGCAGGACCTCCTCGAATCCGAACGCGGTCTTCGCGAGCGGGCAGCTCAGGTCGTCCCGGCCCACCGCGAGCGCCCACCCGTATCGCCGGGCGATCGAAAAGGTCTGGCAGATCGCCACCTTGATGCCCATGTCCTGGGCGGGGCGGCGGACCTTCTCGGGGAGGGGCTCGCCGGAGCGTATCATGCGGATTCCGAGGGGGAAGGTCTGTGGCCGGACGAACTTTTCGATCGCGTCGTTGACCGCTGCCGGATCCATCGCCCCCGGAGCCTTCTCCGTCACCGCGTGCCGTTCCGCCGTCGCAGCGCGTCGGCGATCTGGTAGAACACCTGCCCCGACGGAGAGTCAGGGGCGGTGAGCGCTACCGGCAAGCCGCGGTCCCCCCCTTCCCGGATCGCGGGATCGAGCGGGATCTGCCCCAAGAGCGGGGCGCCGATCATCTCCGCCAAACGCGCCCCGCCGCCCCGGCCGAAGATATAGGATGGCTCCGCTTCGGGGGAGGGGAGATAGTACGACATGTTCTCGACGATTCCTACGACCGGCATGTTGACCTTCTCAGCCATCCGCGCGGCCCGGAAGGCCACGCTCGACGCCGCCGGCTGCGGCGTCGTAACGATCAGCATCTCGGCCCGGGGAAGCGTCTGGGCGATCGTCAGCGAAACGTCCCCCGTGCCGGGCGGCAGGTCGATCAGGAGATCCTGCGTGTCCCCCCAGTACACCTCACCCAGGAACGTCGTGACGGCCTTGTGCAGCATCGGCCCGCGCCAGATCACGGCCTCGTTCTCGTCCACCAGAAAGCCCATGGAGATGGCGCGCACGCCGTGGCCTTCGAGGGGGATCATCATCTGGTCGATGATCGTCGGCTTCCCCCTGATCCCCAGCATGTGCGGGATGCTGAACCCGTAGACGTCGGCGTCCGCGATCCCCACGATCCGCTCGCGCTTCGCCAGCGCCACCCCGAGGTTCGTGGTGACCGTGGATTTGCCCACGCCTCCTTTCCCGCTGGCGATGACGAGCACGCGGGTGGTGGACGTGGGAGTGAGCAGCGGGGACTGCTTTTGCGGACCGGGACGCAGCTGGCCGATAAGCGCCTGGCGCTGTTCCTGGGTCATGACCCCCAACTGGACGTCGACCCGCTCCACGCCAGGAAGCGCTTTGACCTTCTGCGTGATGGAATCGATGATCGTCTCACGCAGCGGGCACCCGCTGATCGTCAGAAGGGCGTCGACCCGGACAGACCCGTTGTGGATCGCCACGTCCTTCACCATGTTGAGCTCCACGATGCTGCGGTGGAGCTCCGGGTCCATGACGTCGCGGAGCGCCTCGATTACCTGATCCTTGGTCACCACGCCCTTTGGGGCAGCCACCAGCCCCTCCTCATCCGGATGAACCGTCCAGCGTCCTACTGAGAGTAATTATCACTTTCAGGAACCAGCCTAGCACCCCCCGCCAAGCGATGTCAAGGAGACCGGCCGCGAACCGACGAAGCGACTCGGGGTGCGCGTCTTGATCAATGCGGTCGCCGCGCGGATGGGGGGCGCCGCGACCCATCTGCCCAACTTCCTGCGCATCGCCGGCCGTCGGAGGCCGCGCGATGAGTTTGTCGCCTGTGTGAACGCCCAGTGGGCGCTCACCGATCTCCCGCCGAACATTCGCGTGGTCCAGACCGGCCACCTCCGCAACCGGCTCGCCCACGCCGCTTGGGACTTGTGGGGGATCTCTCGCCTGGCGGTTCGCGAGCGCGCAGACGTAATGATCTCCCTCCTCAACTTCGGCCCCGTGGGCGGTCCGGTCCCGCAGGTCGTGCTGGAACGAAACCCCGTGTACTTCTGCGACGACTACCTGCGCACGCTCCGGGGGCCCACGGCGCTAGAGGTCGCGGCGACGCGGGCGCTCGCCCACGCCGTGATGCGCGGCGCGCGCCGGATCATCACGCCGTCGGCCGCGATGCGGGAGATGATCCGTGCCTTCTATCCCGATCTCCCCTTGGAGAAGTTTCGCGTGGTCCACCACGGCTTCGGGATCGAAGAGTTCCGCACCCCGGCGTCCCTGGCCCCGGACGTGCAGGCCGCGCTCGCCGCCGCGGAGGGAACCCGGCTCCTGTACGTTTCCCACGCGGCGTCGTACAAAGGCATTGAGATCCTGCTCGAAGCGAGCCGACTGCTCCGCGATCGGGAAGTCCTCTGCACCACGTGGCTGACCATCGACCCCCGGGACTGGCCCGCGGGCGTGGAGCGGTATCAAGCGTTCATCCGTGAGCATCGCCTGGCCGGCCGCGTGGTCATCCTCGGCCGGATCCCCCACGCCGCGGTCCACCACGTCTACGGCGCGGCGGACCTCTTCGTCTACCCCTCGCTGTGTGAATCGTTTGGGTTCCCGCAGGTCGAGGCGATGGCCAGCGGGCTACCGATCGTCGCGGCAGACCGGCCGCTCTGCCGGGAGATCTGCGGCGGCGCCGCGGTCTATTACCCCCCGCGTGATGCCGCGGCGATGGCCGACGTGATCTCTTCCCTGCGGGGCGACGAGCCGCGGCGGCGAGAGCTTACCCGGGCCGGGGGAGTTCAGGCTCAGCGATTCTCATGGAACGACCACGTCGACGCCGTGTTGGCGGTGGCCGAAGAAGCGGCCACTTCCAAGTCCTGATCGCGCCCTCCGCCAGCGCGTCAAGAGAATTCCGCCCGAAGGGTTGAGCGCCAAAAACGATATGACCGTGTTCGGATCCTGCGGATCGCAGGAGCCGGCCCTGGGCTAACCGGACGGGGGTGGCGCGGCGGACGGGCCAGCGGGCGCGGGGCCGCGACGATCCCCCCCGCGACCGCGATGGCGGCGCCTCCGTCGTCCCCGGGACTTGCGCGGCTCGGCGCCCTGCCCAGGTTGCGGCGGTCCGGCGGAGGGCCGCCCTCGTGGGATTGGCCTGGCAACGGGCGCCGCGTCCGCCGGAGGATGCGGCTGCTCGCGCGATTCCTGCGCGGCGATGGGGGCTCCCCGGTCACCGCCTCCACCAGCCGGCGGACCGACGGGGCTGGGTTCTTCGGCCTGGTCCTCCTCTTCCCCGTCGAGCGCCACGGCGGTCGGCGCCGCCCCCCGGCTGGCGCGGCGGACCGGGGCGCGGCGTTCGGCGGCCAGCTTGATGCGGTCGAGCATATGCTCGACTACCTGAACGAGGAACTGCCGCGCGCCGTCGTCCGTCACCATTGGGATCCCGACGTCGGCCTCCAGGCGGTACCGCACTTCGGTGCCGTCCTCGACGGCCTCCAACGTGCATCGCCCGCTCAGGGCCCGCAGGGTTCCCCGAATCTGCTTGAATTCCAAGGTGGTGGGAGCGCGGAGCACGATCCGCTGAACCGACTCGATCGGCAGCCCGATAAGGTAGCCGGTGAGGGTCACCACGTGCGCGATCCTCTGCCGCTCGGTCGCCTCGACGGTCATCCAGAGCGGCGCCGCGTACCGCGGAAGGTGCTCGACGCGCCCGACGTGGGCGAAGATCCGGTCGGGGGTCGCGCGGATCACCCGGCGCGCTTCGACCGCCACGGCGTGAGGAGGCGGTCCGGCTATTTGGACAGCTCCTTCCGCACCCGGCGCGTCCCCTCGACCATCGACGTGAGCTTGGCCACCGTCTCCTCGATGGTCCGAGTCTTCAAGCCGCAGTCGGGCGACACGTAGATCTGGGGGAGCGGAATCACCTTGAGGGCACGGCGGATCCCCTCCACCACCTCGTCCGGCGACTCCGTGCGGTGACTGTGCGCGTCGATCACGCCCAACCCGATGTCCTTGGTGAACCGGGGGGAGCGAAATGTGTCCAGCAGCGCGAAGTCCTCATTCTTCAACGCGAGGTCGAGCTGGTGCACCCCGAGGCGCAGCATCGCCGGGTAGATCCGCGGCACATCGCCGTAGCAGACGTGTGAGATCGTGTAGGCCTGAAGGCCCCGCGTCACGATGTCCATCGCTTCGACGGCCAGCTCAAAATCCTCGTCCGGACGGGTGTGAATCGCGGGTTCGTCGATCTGAATGTAGCGGGCGCCCGCCCGCTCCAGGTCGACGGCCTCGTCGTGGATGGCCCGGGCCAGGTCAAGCACCAGCTCCCGCCGCGTCGGATAGTGCTCGTTGAAGGACCACTCCGCGATGGTGTACGGCCCGGTGAGCATCCCCTTGACCGGCTTGGAGGTAAGGCTCTGGGCGAACGTCCACCACGCGACGGTGACGGGCCTGCGCCTGCCGACCGGCCCGACGACGGCCGGCTTGGGATAGTAGCGGTTCCCGTACGACCGAACCAGGCCGGGGATCGCGAACCCATCCATCTCGTCGGCGAAGAACGCCACCATGTCGCCGCGGTACATCTCGCCGTCCACGAGGATATCCAGCCCGATTTCTTCCTGCCGCCGGATCCACTCCTCGGTGGCCTGACGTTCGAGCCGCTCGAGCTCGCCGGCGCCCAGCTGCTTCCGCGCGTGCTTGCGCCGGGCCTCCAGCAGGTACGGCGGCTTGGGGAAGCTCCCGACGGTCGTGGTGGGCAGCGCCTGCTCGGTTGCGGTCATGCCGCGTCCTCCTGGGCCCGGCGGACTCCCGCCGCCAGCACCTCCAGCTTCCGGCGCGCCACGTGGCGCGGGAGGAACTCCAGCCCCGCGCTGGGCCCGACATACAACGCGGCCGCCGGCACGATCTCCGCGGCGCGCCGGCACGCGTCCGCCACGGCCTCGTCGGTCTCCATCTTGGTGTTCCGGGCGTCCAGGATCCCGAGGCCGAGTTCCTTCGTGAACTTGGCCCGGCGCAACACCTCCCAGTTCCTGCTCCCGGCCACGAAATCGAGCCCGACGATGTCCACCGGGAGGTCCAGGATCGCGGGGTAGAGGCCGTCCACATGGCCGAAGTACGTGTAGAGGGCCCGGCGCACGCCGACGCCGTCCCACAGGACGTCCATCGCCCGGCGGAACAGCGGGAATCGGTCGCGCTGCCCCAGCAGTCCGGGTTCATCGACCTGGATCAGGACGGCCCCGGCCGCGGCCAGCGCCTTGAGTTCCTTGTTGAGCGCGGCGGCCAGGGCCATCACGAACTGGTCCGGGTTGCCGTAGAATTCGTCCCGGCTCAGGACCGCCAGGGTCAGGGGGCCGGTCACGACCGGCTTCACCGGGCGCGGGCTGTGGCCCGCCGCGAAGCGGTAGTCGTCCACGCTGATCGGGCCGCGCCACGTCACCTCGCCCTCGCACACCGGCTGGCGGTAGTACACGTTCGTGTCGAAGTACCGTTGGAGGCCGTTGATCGCAAAGCCGCCGAGCCCCCGCGTGAAGTAGGTTTGTCCATCCTCCCACCGGATCTGCCCGTCGGTCAGGATGTCGATTCCCGCCTGCGCCATCTCGCTGAGCGCCTCGGCGGTCACCTCATCCTCGACGCGGTGCATGTCTTCCGGCGTCATCTCCCCCCGCTGCAGCTTCTCCACGCTCGTCCGCCACCGGCCGGGGGCCGGCGGATCCGGAATCTTCGGGTAGCTCCCAACCACCGTCGTCTTCACCGTGTGCACCTCCGCCTCAGGACAGGATCTCTCGAGCGATGATCATCCGCTGCACCTCGGAGGTCCCCTCCCCGATCTCGCACAGCTTCACGTCCCGGTAGATGCGCTCCACCGGGTAGTCCTTGATGAACCCGTATCCTCCGTGAATCTGCACGGCCTTGGCCGCCGCGCGCGCGGCGGCCTCGGACGCGTACAGCTTGGCCATCGAACCCTCGATGCGGTAGGAACGCCCCGAGGCGGCCCGGGCGGCGGCGGCGATCACCAAGAGCTCCGCCGCGTCGAGTTCGGTGGCCATGTCCGCCAGCATCCACTGGATGGCCTGGAACTCGGCGATGGGCTGGCCGAACGCCCGCCGCTCCAGGGCGTACGCGGTCGAGGCCTCGAGCGCCGCGCGCCCGAGTCCCAAGGCCATCGCGCCGATCCCGATCCGTCCGCCCTCCAAGACCCGCAACGCGTCCCGGTATCCCTCGCCGGGGGCGCCGAGCATGTGGTCCAGCGGGACGGCACAGTCTTCCAGGATCACCTCGGCCGTGTCGCTGCTTCGCACGCCCAGCTTGTCCTCGTGCTTGCCGACGCGTAGGCCAGGGGTCCCGCGTTCCACCACGAACGCCGAGATACCCTCGTGCCCCGCCGCCGAATCCGTCCGCGCCATCATGACGTACACGCCGCCCAGGCTCCCCTGCGTGACGAACACCTTCGTCCCATTGAGCACCCACCGATCCCCGCGCCGCACCGCCGTCGTCGCGAGTCCGCCGGCATCGCTTCCCGAGCCCGGCTCGGTGAGCCCCCACGCCCCGAGCGCCTCCCCGGAGGCCAGGCGCGGGAGGTACATCCGCTTCTGCGCGTCGTTCCCGGAACGGACGATATGCCCCGTGCAGAGAGAGTTGTGCGAAGCGACGGCCAGCGCGATTCCCCCATCCCCCCAGGCCAGAGCCTCGATGGCCAGCGCGATGCTGATGGGATCGAGGGCCGAGCCTCCGTACTCCTGGGGAACCACCATCCCCAGCAATCCGATCTCCGCCAGCCGGGGGATGAGCGTCTGGGGAAACACCCCCTCGGCGTCCCACCGGCGCGCGTGCGGCCGCAGCTCGTTCTTCGCAAACTCCCGCACCGTCGTCCGGATCAGGCGCTGGTCGTCCGTGTACTCAACCCACACTGTCCGCCTCCGGGACCCGCCGCGGCGGGCGGCCAAGCAAAAAGCCCCTCATGTCGTTCCATGAGAGGCTCAGGGATCCTCTCCTTCGCTGCCCCCTCCCCAAGGCGAGCCGAATGGAGGGGGGCCGATGCCGCCCGCGGTCAGAACGGGGCCGCTTCGACGGCCTTGATCTCCGGGACTTGCTCCTTCAGCATCCGCTCGACGCCGGCCTGGAGGGTCATCATCGAATACATGCAGCCCACGCACGACCCGGCGAGGCGGATCTGCACGATCCCGTCAACGATATCGATGAGCTCGAGATCCCCGCCGTCCTGCTGCACGTACGGGCGAATCTGATCGAGCACCTTCTCGACCCGGGCCTGAAGATCAGACGCCTCGGTCGTGACCTGCGCGGCCTGCTGATCCATCGCGGCTTCCCTCCTAGGCCTCGTCCTCTTCCCCGCAGGGCTGGGCGGCGCCCGCGTCTTCTGCGGTCTTAAATGAATGCCCGCAGCCGCAGGTGGAGACCGCGTTGGGGTTCCGGATCGCAAACCCGGTGGCGGTCACCGAGGTCACGTAGTCGATCTCGGCGCCCCGCAGAAACCGAGCGCTGCTCTTGTCGACGAGGAGCCGCACTCCCCCGCGCTCGATCACCTCATCGTCGGCGTCGGGAGCCGAATCGAACGTCATGCCGTACGAGAATCCATCGCACCCACCTTGGGTGATGAACACCCGCAGGCAGAGATTCTGATCCTCTTGCTCGGCGAGCATCTCGCGGACCTTGGCGATCGCGTTATCGGTCAGGCTGATCAGCGGACGTCCCACCTCTACGGACACTGCCCGTCACCTCGTCGCACGCGGACACACGTCGCGTGGCTATAATGGTATTTTATCCGCGCCGGTTGACGTTTGTCAAACGTGGGGGCCTATGTTACAATCCAAAAGGTTACGCCTCAAGCGGGATTGCAACGGGATTCCTTTTTCTTCGGAGGAGGATGCCTCGTGCCTCAAACGCTAGAACCCGTCAAGGTGTTTTCCATGCCCCTCACCGTTACCACCCGCGACAAGCTCGAAATCAACAACATCACGGACCAGATCCAGTCCCTCCCTGGCATCGGAGACATTGGGCATGGGTACGTGCTCGTCCACAGCATGCACACGACCACCGGGCTGATGCTCAACGAATTCCAGGATGCGCTTCTCCACGACATCAAAGCGTTTCTCCGGCAGATCGCGCCGGAGGAAGGGCGGTACCGCCACAACGACCCCACCTACTCCGACTGTACGCGGCAGAACGCCAGTAGCCACCTCGCGGGGATCATGCTCGGCCAGACGCTGCAGATCCCGATCGAGCAGGGCAAGCTGGTGCTGGGGACCTGGCAGCGGATCCTCTTCTGTGAACTCGACGGGCCCCAGACGCGACGACTGTACGTGCAGGTGATGGGCGTCTAGCCAGCGGGCGTCACTCGATCGGCAGCTGCGCGTTCGTCCAGGCGAGAATCCCGCCTCCCAAGTTGACCGCCTTATCGTACCCGCTCTCCCGCAGCAACGCCACGACTTTGCGGCTCCGGCTCCCCGACTTGCAGTAGACCACCGCGGGCGTCCCCTTCTCGATCTCGTCCTGGCGCCGCGCCACCTCGCCCATGGGGATGAGACGGCAGCCGGGAATGTGCGCCTCGTCGTATTCCCAGGGTTCGCGCACATCGATGAGCTGCACCCCGCCGCGGTCCAGCATCGCCTTCGCCTCGAGGGAGGACACCTCGGGAACCGGAACCTTGGCCGGTGCGGTGACGCGGTCGTGGGCTGGCATGCCGCAGAACTGCTCGTAGTCGATGAGCGCGTGGATCGTCGGGCGATCGCCGCACACCGGGCAGTCCGGGTTACGGCTCCAGCGGACGATCCGCGTCTCGCCCTCCAGCGCGTCGAAGATGAGCAGCTTGTTGGCGAGCGTTTCGCCCACGCCGAGGAGCAGCTTCATCGCCTCGAGCGCCTGGCGGCTTCCCATGAACCCGCACAGCGCCCCGAGGATCCCCCCTTCGGCGCAGCTGGGAACGGCGCCAGGCGGCGGCGGGGTGGGGAACAGGCAGCGGTAGCATCCCCGGCCGGGCACGAACGTCGTGGCCTGACCCTCCCACTTGAGAATGCTCGCGTCGACGAGCGGCTTCCCCAGGAGGACGCAGGCGTCGTTGACCAGATACCGGGTCGGGAAGTTGTCGCTTCCGTTGATCACCACGTCGTACGGCTTGAGGATGTCGAGCGCGTTCGCACTGGTCAGCACGGTCTGATACGGCACGACCGTGACGTCCGGGTTCAAGCCCGAAATCGCCCGCTGCGCCGACTCGGTCTTCGGCCGCCCCACGTCGGGCGTCGCGTGCAGGATCTGCCGGTGGAGGTTGGTGACGTCCACCCGATCCCCGTCGACGATCCCGAGTGTCCCGATCCCCGCCGCGGCCAGATACAGCGCCGTGGGGGAGCCGAGTCCGCCGGCGCCCACGATCAGCACCTTGGACTGCAGCAGCCGCGCCTGGCCCTCGATGCCCAACTCGTCCAGGACGGTCTGCCGCGAATACCGCTCCATCTGGGCCGCCGTCAGCACGGGCACGGCCGGCCGGGCTTCCCTTGTCGTCGCCATCTCGCCCTCCGTGACCCCGGATGGCTCCGGGTACTCCATACGATAGGGGCTTTCCCCCAGCGGTGTCAAGAAAGTAGAACGCGCCGCGAATGCCTCGCATTCCGCCGCCCGGTCCAGCGCAGGACACGTCGGCCCCGTCGCCCGTTCCCCGCCGCACGGGAACGCGTGCCTTGACAACCGGCAGGGGGTTACCTATATTTTCGCCAAAGATGTCGCGGATGGAGTGCGTTCGTCCTGGCGCAATCGGGTGCGGCCGCGCCGCACGTCGGCCGCCCGCCCTCTCAGTTCCGGCCACGGCCCCGTTTGGTGGGCCCGTCCGCGGCTCGCCGGAAACGGCGCGCGTGCGTGGAACCCATGCCGGCCGGTGCGCCGTCTCGGCGTTTATGAGTCTTCCGGCCGGTTCGCCGGGAGGGAGGGTGCCCGAGTGATGGAACCCAAGGTCCCCGACACCAAGAGCTGGGGGAAGCCCGACTGGGGGATTCGGGTGACCCCCCGCACCGCGTTCGGCATCGATCTCCGCGATTGCTTCGTGGGCCGGGCGGGCGAGGTACCGGAGGAAGCCCTCCCCGAGTGGGGATTGGCGCAGCGCGGCTCGATCATCGACCCCAGCACACCGCCGTTCGACTTCCCCGTCAACAAGAAGGTCGAGGTGTGGACGGACAGCATCGCCGACCTCGTCGAGCAGGCCAAGCTCGGGCAGTGGAACGCGGCCACGGCCATCGCGTGGGGGGACCTCAAGCCGCTGGCCCCAGAGCTGGAGCAAGCGGTCTGTCAGATCTGCACGTTCATGATCCAAAACGAGTACCTGGCGCTGTATCTCCCGGCGAAACTCCTCACCAAGGTCGATCCGCGCTTCAGCGAAGTCGTCATGTTCCTCGCCAGCCAGGTCGAGGATGAAGCGCGCCACGTGGAAGTGTTTACGAAGCGCGCCCTCGCCAACGGCGGAGGCCTTCAGTATGTCTCGGCGGCGACGGAGTGGTCGCTGAAGAGCCTGCTCAGTCAGGACGACTTCACGGACGCCTCGTTCCTGCTCCACCTGCTCGGCGAAGGCACCTTCATGGACCTCCTCATCTTCCTCGAAGACATCTCCCCGGATCCGGTCACGGCCTCGATCTTCAAATTGGCGCGCCAGGATGAAGGGCGGCACGTCGGCTATGGGGTCTCCCACATCGCCTACCATATGAAGCACGACCCCACCCTGGCCGGGAAGCTGCACCGGGCGGCCGAGGGTCGCGCGGCCTTTCTCCAGCACGCGTCCGGGGCCAGCCCGTTCGTCCAGCAGGCCATGGCCGTGCTGGCCGGCGGCGGATCGGCTCCCGTCCAGCTCGCGCGGGGCCGCGAACGGATCGTCGAGTTGTACCGGGAGATGCATGCCACGCGGGTGAAACGGCTGGTACAAGTAGGATTCGATCGGGGCGTGGCGGAACAGATCTCCGGGTTGCACGGCGGGGCCGTCCCCAACTTCATGTAGCAAAGGACGGGACATGGGCGTCGTCCACCGACAGCGCGCGCAGCCGGGCAGCGTGGCCTGGGACGGGGTGGAGGTGGAGCCTTACCGCGGCGGCGGGGCCACCGAGGGGAGCTGCCGCGCGGTCCTCGTGGGCCCCAAGGATGGGGCGGCGCACTTCGCGATTCGCTACTTCGAGATTCCGCCGAAAGGACAATCCTCGTTCGAACAGCACGATCACGATCACGGCATCGTCATCCTTCGGGGCCGCGCGCGGGTCCTGCTGGGGTGGGAGGTTCAGGAGGTCGGACGGGGTGATGTCATCTATATCCCGCCGAACGAGCAGCACCAGTTCGAGAACATCGCCGATGAGCCGTTCGGATTTCTGTGCGTCATCCCCTCCAAGGAGCTGATCCAGAAGCTGCGGTGAGCCGAACAGGACGAGGCCGCGCGTCGCTGACCGTCCCCTGCGGGCGTGTTACGTCGTCGTGGCCTTGTGCGCGACGAAGTCGTACCGCTCCCTAGGAGTCTGGAGAATCACGAAGCAAAATTCGTCTCCCTGGCACGAGACTTCATGCGGCGTCTCCGGTTCCACCAAGAACACCGTGCCGGGTTCAATGGAGTGGTCCCGGACGGTTTCCCCGGAGTCCCATGTGCGGATCCGACCCTCTCCTCGCACGCAGTAGAATATATCGTCGATGAAATTGTGCGTGTGAGCAGGGATGCGTTGCCCGGGCCTGAGCCGATAGAGCCTCGCTCGGGAGCGCGCTGTCTCGAACAGCGGAACAAAGGCGATTTCCGGGTTCGATTCGCTCCGCCCCAGCTCCCTGTCGGCGGCGGCGCCGTCCTGTTGCAGCCGCTTGATCGCTTGGTTCAGATCGAACCGGGTTGCAGCCATCTCACTTCCCTCCCTTAGTTTCTTCTCTTCGGACCTCAAGGGTGCACGATGACTTTGAGGGCGGCGCCGCCGGCCCGGACGAGGGCGTAGCCGCGGCCCACGTCGTGCAGCGGCAGCCGGTGCGTGATCAAGGATTCGACCGGCAGCCCATCCGCGAGGAGGCGCATCGCCTCCCGCATGTCGGCCGGACCGGCGGAGTAGGACGGGACCACGGTCGTCTCCCTGAAGAACAGATCATGTACCGGCACGGGCCAGACCTCGTCGGGCGGGGTGGGGGCAAAGACCGCCAGCGTCCCCCCCGCGGCCACCGCCCGGCGGCCCGCCTCGAGGGCCTCGACGCTCCCGGGGCACACGATGACGACCTCGGCGCCCCCGCCGTCCGCGAGCCGGGCGACGCCCTCCTCCACCGTGGCGCGTGAGGTATCGATCACCGCGTCGGCCAGCCTGGCCCCGTGCGCGAGACGCTCGGGCACCCGATCGGCGGCAAGGAGGTGACCGGGCCGGGCAACGGCACGCAGCACCAGCAGGTGCAGCAGGCCCATCACTCCGAGACCGACAACCAGCACCCGGTCGCCCGCGCGCACCCCGGCGCGGCGGACCGACTTGACGACGCAGGCCAGCGGTTCCACAAAGGTCGCCGCATCGTCGGAAAGCCCGTCCGGCACCCGCAGGACGTCCGAGGCGACGGCCGGAGGCTGGACGATCGCGTACGTGGCGAGGCCCCCCGGCACCAGCCGCCGGGGCCGCCACGTCGGGCAGTGCACGAAATCCCCGCGCGCACACTGGCGGCAGGTCAAGCACGGCGCGTGGTGGTGCACCGACACACGGTCTCCGGGCCGGAAGGCGACCCCCGCCGTGACGTCGACGACCTCGCCGACGGGTTCGTGGCCCAGCGGGAGGGGGGCCTTTCGCACCATGTACCAATCCATGATCTCGCCGGGGCAGAGGCCGCACGCTTTGACCCGGATCAGCATCTCGCCCTGGGCGAGCGGGGGCAGCGGAAGCTCCTCGAGGCGCAGATCGCCGGGAGCATGATACACTGCCGCGGTCGTCGCGTCGGGGGGCGTCATTCCCAGCCGGATCCCGCGGGGATCACAGCGTACTTTGTCCCCGCGCCCCGATCGAGGTCCTGAAAGACCCGGACGATCGAGGCCAACGAGCGGGTCTCGGTGATCAGATCCCGGGGCCGGCACGCCCCCGACGAAAGGAGATCCAGCGCCGCGCGCGCGTCCTCGGTGCAATAATGGAACGCGGCGATCAAGTCGACTTCCCCGTAGTGGAGGCGCGTCGCGTCGAACGCCGGCATCGTGCCGCCGGGCAGGCCGCCGAACAGGAGCACCTTCCCTCCGGCGGCGACCCACGAGGGCGCCTTCTTCCAAACTTCCTCGGATCCCGTGCACTCGATGACCAGGTCGGGGCCCTCGGCCCACACCGCCCTCAGCGCTTTGCCGGGATCTTCGGCAGTCGCATCGACCGCGTGCGATGCTCCCACCCGCCTGGCCTGCTCACGCGCGGCGGCCCGCCGGCCCACGACGGCCACCTCGAGGCCGCGGCGGCGCGCCTCCAGAATTTGCAGGAGCCCGATCGGACCGGTCCCGATGACCGCGACGCGACGGCCCGGCGTCTGGCCGAGGCGCCGCCAGCCGTGCACGATACACGCGAGCGGTTCTAGAAACGCCGCCTCCACATACGAGAGTTCCTTCGGCTTCGGAAAGAGGTGGCGGCGCACGATGCGCCGGGGGATGCGGATCGCGTCTCCGTACGTCCCGACGGCGATCTCGTCGAACAGCGTCTCACAGAGATTTTCGCGTCCGAGACGGCAGGGCCCGCATCCCCCGCAGGGGGCCGTCGGCATAAACACGACGCGATCCCCAACGGCAAATCCCGGGACCCCGTCACCCACGGCGATGATGTCTCCCGCGCCCTCGTGGCCGAACGGGCCGAAGGGGATCCGGGGGTGGCCGCGTCGATAGGTCTTGAGGTCGGTGCCGCACGTCAACGCCGCGCGGACACGGACGACGACCTCGCCGTCCCCGGGCGTGGGGACCGGGACATCCGCCAACTCGAGCTCGTACGGCGCCCGCAGGCGCGCCTGCCGCATGGTCCGAGGGATTTCCACGTCACCGCCGAAGGTCACCCACCGTCCCCTCATTCGCATCTCCCCGCTCGCTGGCGACGGATCGTCCGTCAGCTGAAGCGTGGGGGGGCGCGAAGATTCTTTGACCCTCCGAACGAGACTCCTGCCTTGGGCACGCTACGTCTGATGCTATAATTGACGGTGGCCCCGCCCGACACCGCGGCCCGGCATTTTGAGGAGCCGCGAGGTCAGCGGCACCGGGGATTCTGGGCATAGTACAACCGGAACGCCAGACACGGAGGGAATTCGGGAATGGCGGAAGATCTGTACGATGTGACGATCCTGGGCGGCGGCCCGGTCGGCTTGTTCGCGGCGTACTACGCGGGCTTCCGGACGCTCCGCACCAAGATCGTGGAAAGCCTCAACGCGTTGGGTGGGCAAATTACGGCCCTCTATCCGGAGAAGCAGATCTTCGACGTGGCGGGATATCCGCGGGTCCTTGGCCGGGAACTCGTGGACCGGCTCACCGAACAGGCCGTGCAGTACCAGCCCACGATGTGCCTGGGGGAGACCGTGCGCGCGCTCACCCACGCCGAGGGGGGCCACCTGGAACTGACCACCGAGAGCGCGACCCACGCCACGCGGGTACTCTTGATCACGGCGGGAATCGGCGCGTTTCACCCGAAGACGTTCAAGAATCCCGCGATCGACGGGTTCGACGGGAAGGGATTGTACTATTTCGTTCGCAGCTTCCAGGACTTCAAGGACAAGCGCGTCCTGATCGTCGGCGGAGGGGACTCCGCGGTCGACTGGGCCCTCGGCCTTCTGGGCACCGCCCGGTCGATCACCCTCATCCACCGCCGGGACGAGTTCCGCGCCCACGAGGATTCGGTCCAGAAGATGCTCCACTCGCCGATCCAGATCAAGACGTTCTACGAGCTGCGCCGGCTGGGAGGGACGGACCGCATTGAGCGGGCCGTGATCTACCAGAACAAAACGAACGTCGACGAAACGATCGACGTCGATGCCGTGATCGCATCGCTGGGGTTCCTGAGCACGCTCGGTCCGATCCAGGACTGGGGGCTCGACCTGGAGGGAGACAGCATCCGGGTCACCACGCGGATGGAGACCAACCTTCCCGGTGTGTACGCGGCGGGCGACATCGTCACCTACCCCGGGAAGGTCAAGCTGATCGCCACGGGATTCGGGGAAGCCGCCACGGCCGTCAACAACGCGGCCGCCTACCTCAACCCCAAGGCGAGCCTCTTCCCCGGCCACAGCAGCTCGAAGGCCGTGCACGACAAGGAAAAGGCCGCGGCCAAGACGTAACCGGCAAGACGGCGGAAGAAATTTGCACGACGTCCGGTTCTCGCGCCGAAGAGGCGCCGCACACGCAGGAACGGACTGGGTTACGCCCGCGGGGGGGTTCCCCTGTAGAGCAAGTCAAACCAGTTGAAATCCGCGTGATGGAACTCATGGTACAGCACCACGTCGAACTGATGGGGCTCCAAGACACGGGATAGCTTCTCGAGATCGTAATATTCCGCCCAGGGCGTCCCCTCACCATCCGTCTTCTCGCCCCACCGCTCGAAGGGAAGGCGTCCCTCGCGCTCCCACCGCGTCTTCGGGTAGGCGAACTGCAACCACCGGCCCCCACCTTCAAGTGGCCCAGCACCGCGTGGGCCTCCTGTCGAATGACCTGCGACGGTGCGTGGTGGAGGGAGCCGATCGCCATGATGACGTCGTAGTCATCCTCAAGGACATTCAGCGAACTCGTGTCCTCCATCACGAGAAACTTCACGTCCTTGAGATCCAACAGGCGGCAGACGCGCCGGACAATGCCGATATTTGGCTCGGCGATGTCGAGAAAAGTCATCTTGGCCCCGTGCTGGGCAAAGGTGACACTGTCAAGCCCTAGGCCACATCCAACATCCAGGACCTTCTTGTCGCGGAGAGCTTCAGCATACAGCGCGTGGTACCATCCACGAACGCTGAAGCCTTCTCCCGTCGTGTTGGCGTGACGTGCCTTCGTCCAGACATCCAGCAGCGCGGCGTCGGGCAAGGCGAGTAAGTCCACGGTCTTTGCCCTGGACTCGAGGCCAATTGGAACCTCAACCCACTTCTTGCGAAGCGTTTCAAAGGGCCTTCCCCATTCCCCCACCCTCGAAACCCCCCGCCAGAACCCCGATCTGGCCATCACAGTCTGCTGCTCCCGGAATCTTGACGATCCCAGCCACTCCCGTGCGGGAGCGGAAAGAAGATCTTCATGCTCGGTTGATCATCGCCCGAACGTGTCGGGCTTCACGTCCACCCCATCCGGCTCGCGCAGATGCCCGGCGGAGCTTCCGGGGACCCCGGTGACCCCGTACTGCCACAGGATCTGCTTGGTGCTGCGGCTGATCACGATGACCCGGTGGTTGTAGTCATCGTTGAGGAGAAAGTTCCCGTTGCGAAGCTCGAGGGCCAAGGAGGGATGATCCAGCCGGCCTGGACCGGCCGCCGGCGCATACGACCACACGGTCGCTCCCGCGCGCGTGACGACGACCATCTTTCCCGGGCGGGAGTAGTCCACGACCAGGTACTGGCCCGCCCGCGTGGGCTGCGTGTCCGACGGATAGGCGACCGGGAGAGGAACGCGATAGAGCAGCCGGCCCGTGGGCAGCTCCAGCTCGGCCGCACTGCGCGTGCCGATCTCGGTGATCAGGAGGTTGCCGTTCGCCAGCGGCGTGTCCCCGTTCGGGTACAGGAAGTGTCCGGGGGCCGCCCGGCAGTCTCGGGTGACGCCGAACTGCTGCCGGATGTGGTGCGCGGGGGGCGGGTCGAACACGAGGATCCGGCAGTTCTTGATGTCCGCCACGACGATGCGGCCGTCGCCCAGCTGGTAGGCATCGTCGGGGGTGTTCAGGTAGCCGGGCGCGCCGCCCGCGTGGCCCGGGTGCCCGTATTGCCAGATGATCTTGTGCGCCGCGTAGTCGATGATGGTGATCGTGTGGTTGTCCTCTTCGTTCGTGATGATGCTGCGCCCGCCGGGCGTGTAGAACGCGTCATCGGGGTCGATGAACAACTGCCCCGGGGCCAAGTCTCCGGGTCTCGGGAACTCCCACACGATCTCCTTCGCGGGGGTCACTTCGATGATACGGTTGTTGCCCGCATCCGCGATCAGCACGTTGGCGGGAGGCCCGGAACCGTCTCCCGCCGGTCCCGCCAGGGCCGCTCCGATGGGCCCGATCCCGCCCCACGGCGCGAGGAGCGCCAGCCCGATCAGCAGTGCGGCGGCGCGTACGGCGTGCAGGCGCTGCAGGGTGATCACTCCTTCTCGAAGGGTCGCGGGAGGTCAGACGGCCCCGGCCCCAACCGCCTGCTCGTCCGCGTGATAGCTGCTGCGCACCAGCGGCCCGGACTCCACGTGGCGGAAGCCCATCGCCACCCCCTCGGCCTTGAGCGCGGCGAACTCGTCGGGATGATAGTAGCGGGCGATCGGGGCGTAGTCTCTCCCCGGGCTCAGATACTGGCCGATCGTAAGGATGTCACACCCGACGGTGCGGAGGTCGCGCATCGTTTCGAGCACCTCGTCCGTCGTCTCGCCGAGCCCGACCATGATCCCGCTCTTCGTGAGCCACCCGCCTCCGCGCGCCCGGGCGCGGGCGAGCAGCTCGAGCGACCGCCGGTAATTGCCGCCGTGGCGGACGGCGCGGAACAACCGCGGCACCGTTTCGATGTTGTGGTTCAGAATGTCGGGGCCGGCGTCCAGCACGGTGTGAAGTGCCTCGAGGTCGCCTTTGAAGTCCGGGATCAGCACTTCCACCGAACAGCCCGGCCGGCGCTCGCGGAGCAGCCGGATCGTCTGCGCGAAGACCCCCGCGCCGCCGTCCCTGAGATCGTCCCGGTCCACCGAGGTGACGACGATGTGCCGGAGTCCCATCGCCGCGGCCGCGGCGGCCACCCGCGCCGGCTCCTCGACATCGAGCTCGGTCGGGAGCCCGTGAGCGATGGCGCAGTACGCGCAGTGCCGGGTGCAAACGTTCCCGAGGATCAGAAACGTGGCGGTGCGGCGCTCCCAGCAGTCGCCGATGTTGGGGCAACGCGCCTCCTCGCACACGGTGTGGAGGGCCTGAGTGCGCATCACCCCCACGAGTTCGCGGAAGTTGGGCCCTGCCGGAAGCCTCACCTTCAGCCACTCGGGCCGCCGCTCACCGGTCATCGGTTCCGCCCGCACACGCGTCAGGACGTCTGGGCACCGCTAGAGCTCCGGGGAATCTCCGGCCGGCGCAAACCCTTCAAGCTGCCGCTTGATGTGGACGAGAAACTGCACGGCGACCGCGCCGTCGAAGATGCGGTGGTCGAAGGCCAGGCCGAGGTTCATCATCTCGCGGATCGCGATGCCTTCCCCCACCACCACCGGCCGCGCCACGATCGCGTCCGTCACCAGGATCGCCGCCTGAGGATAGTTGATGATCGGCATCGACGTGATCGAGCCAAACACGCCGGGGTTGGTCAGCGTGAAGGTCCCCCCGGACACATCCTCCAGCGTCAGCTTCCCTTCTCGGGCCCGCGCCGCCAGCGCGGCGATCTCGCGCGCGAGTGTCACGACGCTCTTCTGGTCGGCGTGCTTGACCACCGGAACGATCAGTCCGTCGGGGATCGCCACCCCCACCCCGAAGTGGATCGCGTGCTTATAGAGGATGCCGTCCGGCGTAAACGTGGCGTTTACCATCGGGAACGCCCTGAGGGCGCGGGCGGCGGCGCGGACGATAAACGCGGTGATCGAGATGTTGACGGCCTCCCGGGCCTGCCAAGCGGCCTTGTGGGCCTCCCGGTGGCGGACCAGCGCCGTCATGTCCACCTCGACGATCCCGTAGGCGTGGGGGATTTCGCGCGTGCTCCGGGTCATCCGCTCGGCGATCGTGCGCCGGATCGCCGACAACGGGTGGAGTTGGTCCTCCGCGATCGCGGCGGGCGGGGACACAACCCCGGCGTGCGCGGCGGCGGGAGCCGCGCCCTGGTTCCCGAGATACCGGAGGGCGTCACGGCTGCCGAGGTACCGGAGCACGTCTTCTTTCGTGATCCGCCCGCCCTCGCCGCTTCCCGTGATCTTCGACAACTCCTCCAGTCCCATCTGGTGCTCATCGGCCAGGCGCCGGACCAGCGGCGACAGCCGCGCGGCCCGGGCTTCGGCGCCCGCGGGGGCTGACGCGCGTCCCGCGTCGCGTGCGCTCGGCGCCGCGGGAAGCGGGGCGGTCACGGCCGGAGCGGGCGCGGGCGTCGGCGCCGCGGGAACCGTGCGCGGGGCGGCCGCCGCACCGGCGTCGGCGGCGGATCCCGCGATCAGGGCGATCGGGGTGCCGACCGCCACCGTTTGGCCTTCCTGGACGAGGATCTTGTCAAGCACCCCGGCGAACGGAGACGGCATTTCGACGTTGACCTTGTCGGTGATCACTTCGACGAGCGGCTCGTACTTGGCGACCCGCTCTCCCGGGTGCTTCAGCCATTTGCCGACGGTCCCCTCGTGCACGCTTTCGCCGAGCTGGGGCATCTTGATTTCGGTGGACATCCCGGCCTCGATGCTCCCCCGCTAATAGTCGACCAGCGCGCGCGCGGCCGCCGCGATCTTCTCGGGGGTGAGCATGAACCACACTTCGAACGGGGTGGAGAAGGGAACCGCCGGAATGTCGGGCCCGCAGAGCCGGGTCGGCGGTGCATCGAGGAACCGGAACCCCTCTTCCGCGACCGTGGCGGCCACCTCCGCCCCGAACCCCCCGAACCGATTGTCCTCGTGAACAATGAGCGCGCGGTTCGTGCGCTCGACCGACGCTAAAATGGTCTTCGTGTCGAGCGGGCGGAGCGTCCTGAGATCCACGACCTCCGCGTCGATGTCCGGGCTGAGCAGGTCCGCGGCGCGCAGCGACTCGTGCAGCGCGAGCCCGTACGTGAAGATGCTGAGGTCCCGTCCGGGCCGCCGGATCTCGGCCGGGCCGATCGGCACGGTTACGTCGCCCTCGGGCACCTCCCCGCGCACCGAGCGGTACATCTTCTTGTGCTCGAGGTACAGCACCGGATCGGGGTCCCGAATCGCGGCCTTGAGGATCCCTTTGGCGTCCGCGGGAGTGGACGGGATCACGACCTTCAGCCCTGGAATGTGCGCGTAGAACGCCTCGATCGACTGCGAGTGGTACAGTGCGCCGTGCACGCCTCCGCCGTACGGCGTCCGGATGACCAGCGGACACCCAAAGTCGTTGTTCGAGCGGTACCGCATCCGCGCCGCCTCGCTGAGGATCTGATCGAACGCGGGGTGGATGAAGTCGGCGAACTGGATCTCAGCGATGGGGCGGAGCCCGTTCACCGACATGCCGATCGCCACGCCGACGATGCCCGCTTCGGCGAGGGGGGTGTCTATCACCCGCGCCTCCCCGAACGCGTCGAACAGGCCCTCCGTGACTCCGAAGACTCCGCCCTTCACCCCGACGTCCTCGCCGAGGAGTACCGTGGACGGATCCCGCGTCATCTCCTCGTAGAGGGCGTCGTGAATGGCGTCGATGTACCGCTTGTCGGCCATGGCTATCGGCCCGGCCCGGGCGGCTCGAAGTAGACGTACCGGGTGGCGGTGGCGGGGTCGGGCAGCGGGGCCGCCTCGGCGATCTCCGTCCCCACATCCACCTCGCGCTGGATGCGGGCGCGGATCTCCTGCTCCTTCGCGTCCGTCAGCACGCCCTGAGCCCGCAGCTCCTCCGTATAGACGTGCACGGGGTCGAGCTGCCGCACGCGGGCGATCTCCTCGGCCATCCGGTACGTCTCCTGCCGGTCATCGCTGCTGTGCGCGGTCAGCCGCGGGACTTTCACCTCGAGAAGCGTGGGCCCATCGCCGGCGCGCGCGCGCGCCACCGCTTCGCGCGCGGCCGCGTACACCTCGAGCACGTGGCTGCCGTCGACCGTGACCCCCGCCATGCCGTAGCCGGCGGCCCGGGACGACACGTTCTCGACGGCCATCTGCTTGCGCTGGGGCACCGAGATCGCCCATCCATTATTCTCGACGACGAAGATGACCGGCAGCCGGTGGATGCCGGCGAAGTTGAGCGCTTCGTGAAAATCGCCTTCGCTGGTGGCGCCTTCCCCGAGCTCGGTCTCGCAGACCTCGCCCGTCCCGCGGAGTTTCGCCGCGTAGGCGATTCCGGCGGCGTGCACCACCTGGGTCGCGACCGGACTGCTCGTGGACAGAATCTTGTGGCGGGAGTGTCCGTAGTGGCCGGGCATCTGGCGCCCGCCGCTGCTCGGATCCGTCGCCTTGCCCAGCTGGATGAGAAAAATCTCCGCGGGGGGCATCCCCTTGATCAGCACCGAGGCGACCGAGCGGTAATACGGCACGAGCCAATCCTTCTCGCGATCCAGCGCGTACACCGTGCCGACCTGCGCGCCCTCGTGCCCCTGGCCCGAGATCATGAAGGCCGCCTTCCCCGATCGCTGCAGCGCCATCATGCGCTCGTCCACGGCGCGGGCCAGGCACAGGAAGTAGTACATCTCGAGCAGGTGGGAGGGCGGCGGTCCTTCCGCCGTGGGGGAAGCGGGGCCGCGAGCTTTCACCGTCTTGGTGTCTTTTGCGCTCATCGAGCCTCCCCTCTTTGGACGCTGCGGGGGATGAGCTTCCGCGGAGTTTTTCCCCGCGCCACGGGGACGCTCCTCCCCCGCGTGCGCGGCCGCGGCAAGTTGGAGAACTCGCGTCTAGAGAATACCCCCCACGCCTCGAGGTTAGCCATGCACGGCGCGGCCGAGCGCCGCGAGCGCGGCCTCCTTCACCGCCTCGGAGAGCGTCGGGTGGGCGTGCACCGCCTGGCCGATTTCCAGGACGGTGGCCTCGAGGGCCTTGCCCAGGAGGCCCTCGGGCAGCAGCTCGGTGACCTGCGGTCCCACAAGATGGACGCCGAGGATCTCGCCCAGCGAGCGATCGGCCACGATCTTGACGAGGCCCTCCCGGTGGCCGATGATCGCGGCGCGGGCGTTGGCGGTGAACGGAAAGCGGCCCACGGTGACATCGTGGCCGCCCTGCCGCGCCTCCTTCTCCGTGAGCCCGACGCTGGCCGCCTGCGGGATCGAATAGGTCGCGCGCGGCATCAGGGTCGGGTCCAGCCGCGGCGGATCCTGCCCCGCGATCGCTTCCACCGCCGCGACGGCTTCCGCGGACGCCACGTGGGCCAAGAGGAGGCCGCCGATCACGTCTCCCGCCGCGGAGATCGACGGCACGCTCGTCTGGAACCGGTCGTTGACCAGGATCCCCCCGCGACCCACCTCGACTCCCACGGTCTCGAGCCCCAGCCCGTCGGTGAGCGGAGCACGCCCAACCGCGACCAGCGCGTACTCCGCGTCGAGCGTGTCCTCAGACTCCCCCTCCAGCATCGTGATCCGCACGCCATCGCCGGACGAGGCGACCGCGCTCACGGCGGTGCCGGTCCGCACCGTCACGCCCCGCTGGCGCAAGGCTTTGGCGATCACGGCGGCGACGTCCTCGTCCTCGAGGGGGAGGATCGCGGGCATCATCTCCACCAGGGTGACGGTGGCGCCGAACGCGGCGAAGATGCTGGCAAACTCAACCCCGACCGCGCCGGCCCCCAGGATCGCGATCGTCCGCGGGACCGCGGAGAGCCGAAGCGCTCCCGTGCTGTCGAGCACGCGCGCGTTGTCGATCGCGACGCCCGGCAGGCTCCGCGGGCGCGAGCCGGTGGCGAGGAGGATCGATCGGGTCTCAAGGTCGACCTCGGAGCCATCCGTGGCCGCGACGTGCACGCGCGTCGGGGTGAGCAGGCGGCCGTCCCCCGGAAAGACGGCGACACCGTGCTTGCGCATGAGAAACTCGACCCCGCGGAAATTCGTGGTGACCACGCGATCCATCCGCCGGCCCACCTGCGGGAAGTCGAGCCGGATCTCCGTCGCCTGCACGCCCATGTCCCCGGCAGCGCGCAAATCCTCAAGCAGCTCGGCCGTGTGCAGGAGGACCTTCGTCGGGATGCACCCGTCGTGCAGGCAGGTGCCCCCCACCTTGTTGCGCTCCACCACCGCCGTCCTGAGTCCGAGCTGAGCGGCCCGGATCGCGCCGACGTATCCTGCCGGCCCGCCCCCGATGACGACAAGATCGTAGGGCTCACGCGCCTGGGCCATTCACGCCTCCTCCAGAGGGAGCCGCTCGATCGGCTTGCGCCCAGCGTACCCTTCGTCGGTCCCGTGCCAGAACTGGATGGCGGGTTCACCGTGGCGCCAGCAGAGAAACACCGTGCCCCCGCCGCGGGCGCGGAACGGGAAATCGACCAGTCCCAGATCGACGTCGCGGAGGATGCAGCCGGTGGACTCGATGTCTTTCGCGGTGCCCACGAGGCGGGAGGTCAGCTCGTCGAGCTCCCGCTGCTCCGCCCCGAGCGTGCTCAACACCGGCTCTCCCGCCCCGAGACGCTGCCAGAGGCGGTCGATCTGCCCCTTCTTCACGACCGCCTCATCGCGCAAGTGGCGGAGCCCGTCGATCAACTGTGTGAGGCGGGGGAGGAGCTCCGTCGCTTCATCGAGCGAGAAGCGGTGCATCGCCACGGCGGCGAGTCACCCCGCCCTGCGCACGGGCCGCCGGACGCGCCGAATGAGCTGGCCACCTTCCACCCGGTCGATGAACAGCACGCCGTTCAGGTGGTCGATTTCGTGCTGAAGGACCCGGGCGAGGAGGTTTGCGCCCCGGATCACGATGCGCCGGCCCAGCGGGTTTTGCCCGACCACTTCCACGCGCAGCGCGCGCCTGACCTCCCCGTAGATCCCCGGGATGCTGAGGCAGCCTTCGATCCCCAGTTGGCGTCCTCGCCACACCCGCACCCGGGGGTTCACCACGGCCACCGGTCCGGCGCCGACGTCGGCCACCAGCACCCGCAGCGGAACGCCGATCTGGGGGGCCGCCAGTCCCACGCCGCTGGCCCCGCGCATCGTCGACAGCATGTCGGCGATGAGCTGGCGGACCGAAAGATCGACCACGCGCACCGGCCGGCTCCGCCGCCGCAGCACGCCCGCGTCGGGATCCCGAAGCGTCACGATCCGCCGGCGCCGCCGGCGGATCCGCGCGAGACCAGGCAGCGGACGCCGAGCGGCCGCGGGCTTAGCCACGTTCCCTGAAACGGAGCGCCCCCTGAACACGCTGAAGCCTTGGGGGGGCGCAGCGGGACGGATGCATCGAGGACCTCCCGGGGGGCGCACATGGAACCGGCCCCCAAGGACGGTATTCTTGGTGGCAGACCGGGGAAACTCCTTGCCGCGCTCCAGGCCGGACCCGGCGCGGAATCCGCTGGCGTGCGCTCGGTTATCCGAAGTGCACGCGCACCTCGTGGTACCCTTGCCCGCCGTCGGGCAGCGTCGCCTTCGGCTGCACGGGCTGAAGGGTCCCCTTCCCGTCGGTCGCGCGCACCTTGATCGCGTAGTCTCCAGGACCGGGCGGCGTCCACGTGGCCGACCAGAACTGCCACGTGTTTTCCCCGAGCGCCTCCTTCACCGCGGCGGGCAGCCACGTCTTCCCGTTGTCGGGGCTAAACTCCACGAGCGAGATCCCGCGATTGCCGGCGAAGGCCCATCCGCCCAGCTCGAGCGTGGTCCCCTCCTTCACTTCGACGCGAAACGCGCTGTTGACTTTGACGATCGCTTCCTGATCCCACCCCTGCTGCTCCCAGTATCCATGGGTCTGCGTCTTGTAGTCTTTGTCGGTGACCTCGATCGACGTCAGCCACTTGGGCTGCTTCATCCCGTATCGGTTCTCGATCAGCACCCGCACGGGCGCGCCGTGTTTCTGCGGGATCGGCTCGCCGTTCATCTCGTAGGCCAGCATGGTGGTGGGGTCCGTGGCCACGGACAGGGGAAGCGATTCCGTGTACCCGTCCGCGGCGTGCCAGATGATCGTCTTCGCCTCGGGCTTCGCGCCGGCCAGCGCCAGGAGATCCTTCACCCGAACACCCTTCCACTTGGCGTTGCTGATGAGATCGCCGCCGACCTCGTTGCTGATGCACTCGAAGGTCTGATACCGCTCCACCGGCGGCGCGGCCTTCATGAACTCCTCGAGGGACAGCTTCAGCGGTTTGGTCACCAGCCCGGTGACCTCGAGCTGCCACTTCGCCACGTCCACCGTCGGGTCGAAGAAGTTCTTGGAGATCTGGTAGAACTGGGCGTTCGGGGTCACCTCGGGGGGCATCCCCTTGATCAGCATGAACGCCTGGGCGGCGGCCGCCGCGACCCGCGACACCGCGCGGTCGAGCCACGCGGCCGACCGGGTTCCCGCCGCGGCGGCGAGCACGATCAGCGCCGAGCGGCGCAGGGCCTCGCGTCGGCTCACAGGATCGTTGGTGACCGGCCCGCCGTCCCGCGCGCCGCGGAGGCTCCGCGGGCCCGAGGCGGCCGGAAGATCCCGCACCCGGCCCCCTTGATCGGCGTTCGGCCGTCCGAAGAGCGCGGTCAGCAGGAAACCGTAGACCACGCTCGCCAGGGCCATCGGCAGCGCCGGGGCCGACACGACGGTCGTGAGCGGGACCCCCAGGAGGCCGCCCTGGATGAGCGGCAGCACCACGAACATCAGCACGAGCCAGGTGACCACCGCGACGATCGCTCCGAGCACCGCCGGCGACCGCTGGCTTCGCCGCGCGACCCACGCGTAGACCACCCCGCCGAGGCCGAATCCGATCAGGCTCGTGATGATCGCCATCACGAACCCCAGCGGCTTCGCGAGATGCTGGAGCTTGGCGAGCACGAGGGCGAAGACCTGATAGGGAAGCAGCCGGATCATCCGCTCGGCCAGGGCCTCGGGAAGCGTCGGCCTCCCGGTCGCGAACCGGTACGCGAACAAAATCGCCAGCGCCGCCAGCCCGCCGGTGGCACCGGCCCAAAACCCCCGCCAAAACCGCTCGCGCGTCACGACGTCACCTCGCATCGTTGTCCAGCCATTCCAGAGGACCGCACCCGGCCGGCCCGATCGTACGCGGACCATGTAAAGCTCTGATAAAGTTTATGTGGCGGGCGCGTACGGCTAACTCCGCGACCCACGGCCCTCCCACTCTTCTCCGGTGGTGGCGATCTCCCGCTGGCGCTGCGTCGCGAGGTCCACGAGCCACTGCGGATCCTGGTACACGTAGTCCTTGCGCAGAGGATGCCCGATCCAATCGGGGCTCATCAGGAGCCGGCGGAGGTTGGGGTGGCCCTCAAACGCGAGCCCGAAGAGATCGAAGGCCTCGCGCTCGTGCCAGTCGGCCCCCCGCCACAATCCCGTCATCGACGGGACGCGCGCGTCGTCTTTCGGCACCGGCACTTTCAGCGTGATGCTGTAGCCATGCCGCAAGGAGGCGAGATGGTAGACGACCTCGAGGCGGTCCGGCCAGTCGATCGCGGACACGTACGAGAGGTAGGTCATCTCGAACTCCGGGTGGTCGCGCAGCCACCGGCAGACGTCGAGGATCTCTTCGCGCAGCACCAGGAAGGTCGGGTCGTGGTAGCGGTAGATGTGGGACTCCTCGCGCTTGAGGGGCAGCGGAGCCGGTTTCCCCTCCGCCTTGGCCTGCTCCACGGACGCCTGCCACTCACGCTCCCGGGCGGCCCACTCCTCGTCGGCCTTCGCCTCTTCGGCCTTCTGCTCCGCCCCGAGGTCGCGGATCCGCGGGAACCGTTCCAGCAGCTGGGCGATTCGCTCGGGCGTCACGGCTTCATTCCCCCGAAGATGCCGCGTGCGATGGGCTCCTTCGGCGCCGCTTGGTGGAGGTCATCGAGATCGTACAGGAGGTTGCTGCGGTTGTAGGTCGAGGTCTCGTAGTGCGGCACGAAGACGATCGCCTCGGTGGGGCAGACCTCCACGCAATAACCGCAGTAGCAGCACTTGTCCATCTCGATGTCAAACCGGGTGAGGACCCGCTCCTTCCCTTTCCCTTCGGCCTCGATGTGGATGCACCGGTCGGGGCAGATCCGCTCGCACTTGAAGCAGATGATGCAGAGGTCTTTTCCGGTTTCGGGGTCGACCGGCAGGGCCAGAAGGCCGTGGAACCGGTTCGAGATGTTCAGCTTCTGCAGCGGGTACTTCACCGTGACCTTCCGCTCGAGCATCAGCTTAAAGGTCAGGCCGAGCCCCACGGCCAGCGCGGTCACCCCGCGCGTCAGTCGATTGAGCAGGCGCATCCGGGGCCCCCTACCGATCGACGTCGGACAGCACGATGTCGATGCTGCCCAGAATCGCGATCACGTCGGCGATCTTCCAGCCCTTCATCATCTCCGTGAGCGCGTACAGGTTCGTAAACGACGGCGCGCGGAGCTTTACCCGGTACGGGGTCTCCTCCCCGTCGCTGACGATGAAGACGCCCAGATCCCCGCGGGGCGACTCCGTACGCACGTACACCTCCCCACGGGGAGCCTTCATCGTCATCGGCACCCGGGTCCGGATCTCCCCGCCCGGCAGGTCGCGCAGGGCTTGCCGGATGATCCGCACCGACTGGCGCATCTCCTCCATCCGCACCAAGTACCGGGAGTAGCAGTCCCCCTCGGTGCGCACCGGCACGTCAAACTCCAGCCGGTCGTATACTTCGTACGGCGCCGCCTTGCGGACGTCGTAGGCGATGCCGCTGGCGCGGCCCACCGGTCCGGAGGCGCCGAGCGCGAGCGCGTCCATCCGGTTCATCTTCCCGACCCCCTGCGTGCGCGCGAGGAAGATCGGGTTGGCGGTGAACAGCTCGTCGTACTCGCCCACCCTGGGGAGGAAGTAGTCCAGGAACGCGCCGCACGCCTCGACCCATCCCTCGGGGAGGTCGGCGTACACGCCGCCGACCCGGAAGTAGACGTGGTGCAGCCGCCCTCCCGTCACCTTCTCGAAGAGGTCGAGGATCCTCTCCCGCTCGCGGAAGCACCACAAGAAGATGGTCGTGGCCCCGAGGTCGATCCCCCAGGTGCCGAGCCAGACGAGGTGGCTGGCGATCCGGTTGAGCTCGCAGAAGATGACGCGCATGTAGCGGGCGCGGTCGGGCACCTGGATGTTGGCCAGGGTCTCCACCGCCAGGCAGTACGCCTCTTCGTTGTTGAGCGCGATGAGGTAGTCCATTCCCCGGTCGACCAGGGCGACGTTCTGCACGTACGTGCGGTGCTCCATCATCTTCTCGACGGAGGAGTGGAGGTAGCCGATGTCCGGCTGCACGTCCGTGATGTTCTCTCCGTCGAGCGTGACGATGAGGCGCAGCACGCCGTGCGTGCTGGGGTGCTGCGGCCCCATGTTGAGCATCAGCTCTTCGGTGCGGAGTGCCACGGCGCTCCTCCTACCGCGCGGCCAGGCCGGCAGCCTGCCGCCGCAGGAAAGGCTCGCGCTTGATCTTTTCCTGGAGCTTCAGGATCCCTTCGATCAGCGCCTCGGGCCGCGGGGGGCACCCCGCAACGTACACGTCGACCGGGATGACCTGATCGATCCCCTTGAGGATCGAGTAGTTGTCGTAGTAGAACGGCCCCCCGCACGTGGCGCACGAGCCCATCGAGATCACGTAGCGGGGTTCGGGCATCTGTTCCCACAGGCGGCGGACGATCGGGGCGATCTTGAGCGTGGCCCGGCCGGCGACGATGATCAGGTCGGCTTGGCGCGGGGTCGCCCGCGGGATGACGCCCATCCGGTCGAGGTCGAACCGGCTGGCGAACGCCGCCATCATCTCGATCGCGCAGCACGCCAGCCCGAAGGTGAGCGGCCAGATCGACGCCGCCCGGCCCCAGTTGAGCGCCGCCTCGACCGTGGTCAGAATCAACCCGCCGCCGGGGAGGTTGTCCAGGATCTCCACGGCCTGCGCGATCGGGGCGATCTGACTCCTGGGGGTGAGTGGCTCTGGCCACGTGGCGCGGGTCTCATCGGATCGGGTCGACATGGTGCCTCTCCTCCACGATGATCTACGGCTCCGGCGTCACTGGTTCGCCCTGGACGGCGACGCGGTAGGGAGTGACGGACTGGCGGGCCTGGGGAGCGACGGCGTTTCCGGTGGCGAGGTCGAACTGGACTCCGTGCCAGGGACACGTCACCCGGCCCGTTCCCGGCTGGATCTCCCCCACTCGGGCCACGGCCCCGAGCTGGCTCACTCGCCCCCTCCTCGAGCTCCGCCCGTGGCTACGATAGCACGGTGCCCCGGGCGCCGCAAATGACCCGGCGGCCAGGCCGGCGGGTCACCGGCTGGCCAACTCGGCCAGCGCCTGCTCCAGCGTGATCCACCCGAGCGTGGCGCACTTCACCCGCACGGGAAACTTCCGGACGCCCTGCAGCGCCTCCAGATCGCCGAGTCCTTCGATGAGGTCCTCCCCGTGCATCATCGCCTTCAGGGCCCCGATCAGGCGCTCCGCCTCCTCGACCCGCTTCCCCTTGATCAGCTCGGTCATCATCGACGCGGAAGCCTGGCTGATCGAGCACCCCTTGCCGTCGAAGCGGACGTCTTCCACGAGACCGTCGCGGAGCCGCAGCGAGACCCGGATCTCATCCCCGCACAGCGGGTTGGCGCCCTCGCGGACGATGTCCGCCGGGTCCACCGTCCCCTTGTTTCGCGGGTGACTGTAGTGGTCGAGGATGACCTCGCGGTAGAGGTCATCGAGCGACACTAAAGAGCTCCCTCGTCCTCAGCAGCCCTCGGGCCAGCACGTCGATCTCCCCTTTGACCGTGTACACATAGAAACTCGCGCGGGCGGACGCGCCGATCCCGAGCTTGCGGTGGAGCGGCTTCGTGCAGTGGTGGCCGGCCCTGATGCACACCCCCTCGGTGTCGAGAACCTGTGCCACGTCGTGCGGGTGCACCCCGTCGATCAAGAACGACACCACGCCCCCGCGGTCCTCGAGGCCAGGCCCCAGGATGTGGAGCCCCGGAATCTCCCCCAGGCGCTCCAGCGCGTACGCGGTGATCTCTCGTTCGTGGGCGGCGACCGCGTCCATCCCGATCCGCTCGAGATAGTCGACGGCGGCCCCCAGCCCGATGGCATCGGCGACGTTCGGCGTGCCCGCCTCGTACTTCCACGGCAGCTCGTTCCACGTGGCGCGGTCCAGCCAGACGTCGCTGATCATCTCGCCGCCGCCGAGGAACGGCGCCATCTCCTCGAGGAGGGCCCGGCGGCCCCACAGCCCGCCGATCCCCATCGGTCCCAGCATCTTGTGGCCGGTGAAGCCGAAGAAGTCGACGCCGAGGGCCTGCACGTTCACCGGGCGGTGCGGCGTGCTCTGCGCGCCGTCCACCACCACGAGCGCGCCGCGGGCGTGGGCCGCCCGCGCGATCTCGGCGACCGGGTTGACCGTCCCGAACGTGTTGCTCACGTGGACCAGGGAGACGATCTTGGTCCGGTCGGTAATCAGGCGGTCGAGGCCGTCCAGCACCAACCGCCCCGTCGCGTCGAACGGGATGTGGCGCAGGCGAGCCTCCCGCTCCTGCGCCAGCAGCTGCCAGGGGACGAGGTTGCTGTGGTGCTCCATCTCGGTGACCAGGATCTCGTCCCCCGCCCCGATGTGCGCCCTCCCCCACGCCTGCGCGACCAGGTTCAGCGCCTCGGTGACGTTCCGGGTGAAGATGAGCTCCTCCGGTCCGTCGGCGCCGATGAACCCCGCCACCCTGGCCCGCGCGGCCTCGTACTCCGTGGTCGCCCGTTCGGCGATCGAGTAGACCCCGCGGTGGACGTTCGCGTTGTACTCCTCGTAGAACCGGACCAGCGCCTCGATGACCTGGCGCGGTTTCTGCGAGGTGGCCGCGCTGTCCAGGTACACCAGCGGCCGTCCGTTGACGCGCTGTCGCAGGATCGGGAAGTCCTCGCGGATCGAAGCCGGAATGTCCATGCGTCTCTCCCCTCGCCTACCGCCGGTGTGGCACGGCGGTGGACCGCTGGGCCTCGGAGGAGACCCAAATCTCGTCCCCCTCCACGCGCACCGGGTACACCGCCACCGAGCGCACGGCGGGGAGCGACAGCACCCGGCCGGTCTTCACGTTGAACCGGGCGCCGTGCCTGGGACACACCACCACCTCGCCGCTGAGGCCGCCCTCGCTCAGCGACGCCTCCTCATGACTGCACGTGTCGTCGATCGCGTAGAACTCCCCGCCCAGGTTGACGACGGCCACGACGTGCCCGACCACGTCCACCCGCTTCATCGTGCCGGGCGGCACCTCCGCCGTGCGGGCGACCCGGACGTACCCCGTCACGCGTAGTCCCCCATCTTGCGCTCGATCGTCTCGCTGAGGCGCTGCCGGATCAACTCCAGCGGGATCCGGTCGAAGATCTCGGCGAAGAACCCGTCGACCATCATCCGCACCGCGGTGGCCCGCGGCAGTCCTCGGCTCATCAGGTAGAAGATCTGATCCTCGTTCAGGCGGCTGGTGCTGGCCCCGTGGGTGCACCGGAGGTCATTGGCCAGGATCTCCAGCTTCGGCATGCTGTCGGCCCGCGCGCCCTCCGAGAGGATGAGGTTGCGGTTGAGCTGGAAGGCGTTCGTCTTCTGCGCCCCCTGGTCGGCCCGGATCAGCCCCGCGAACACGGACCGCGCCTTGTCCTTCAGCGCGGCTTTGTAGAGAAGGTCGCTTGTCGTATTGGGCGAGGCGTGCTCCTGCAGCGTGTGGTAGTCGTAGTGCTGGGTCCCGTCCCCGAACGCCACGCCGAGCATCTCCGAGGTGCCCCCCTCGCCCGCCAGGCGGCTCTCCACGTTCACCTTCACCAGCCCGGCGCCGAACGCCACCATCAGGCTGTGCACGGTGGCGTCGCGCGCGAGGACCGTGCGGACGATGCCGAACTCCCACAGGTTCCGGCCCCAGTCCTGGAGGTTGACGTACCTGATCTGCGCCCCCGTCTTCGGGATCAGCTCCACCGCGTAGTTCACGAACGTCCGGAGGGCCCCGGCGGTGGAGCCGGAGACGTCCACCAGCGTCACCCGGCTCCGCTCTTCGGCGACGACCAGCGTGTGCGGGAGGAACGCCACCCCGTCCCGGTCGAGCCAGGTTCCGGTGACGAGCTGGAGGTCCACCTCAAGCTCCTTGGGCACGTAGAGAAATGCCCCGCCGCTCCACAGGGCCCCGTGCAGCGCGCGGAACTTGTTCTCGTCGTCCCGCACGACCGTTCCGAGGTGCGCGCGGACCAAGTCGGGGTGTGCCGCGACCGCCTCGGACAGCGAGGTGAAGATCAAGCCGCGCTGCTGCAGTTCGGCCGCCACCCGGCCCTGGACCTGGACCCCGTTCACGACGAGCCGCAGCCCGGCCGCGGCGGCCGGATCCCCGACCATCGCCGCGAGCGGCGCCGGAGGCCGGCCCTTCTGGATCGCGAACGGCAGCACGCCGAACGAATCCAGATCCAGCGCCCCGATGTCGGTCCGCCGCCACTCCTCGTCGTTCGGGGAAGGCAGCGGCAGCCGGAGGAACGCCTCCCACGCCGCAAGGCGGCGATCGCGAAGCCACTGCGGCTCCCCAGCCGCGGCGCTGAGCTCCTCGACGAGGGCGCGGCTGAGGGCGGTGACGGGCGCAGGCGAGGTCTCGCTCACGCGGTTTCCTCCAAATCGTTATCCTCATCCATGACAGGCGGCGAGAGAGGGCAGAGCGGACGCCCTGCCCTCCCATGCGTTCGGCGCTCCACCGACCGGCGGTGCAGCGAGGGCGGCCGCCGTTAGCCGACCGACCCCTCCATCTCCAGCGCGATCAGCCGGTTGAGCTCCACGCTATACTCCATCGGGAGCTCCCGGGAGATCGGCTCGATGAATCCCCGCACGATCATGTTCATCGCTTCGTCGGCGTTGATGCCGCGGCTCATCAGGTAGAACAGCTGCTCGTCGGAGACCTTTGATACGGTGGCCTCGTGCGTGACCTGCACGTCGTCTTCGTCGATCTCCATCGTCGGGTAGGTGTCCGACCGGGACCGGTCGTCCAGGATCAGCGCGTCGCACCGCACCGCGCACTTGCTGCCGCGAGCCCCCGGGTACACCTTGACGAGCCCGCGGTACCCGGCCCGCCCGCCGCTCTTGCTGATCGACTTGCTGACCACCGACGACTGGGTGTGCGGGGCCGCGTGGATCACCTTGCCGCCGGGGTCCTGGTGCTGGCCCTCGCCGGCGAACGCGATCGAGAGGATCTCCGCCTTGGCGCCCGGCTCCAGCATGTACACGCTCGGGTACTTCATCGTCAGCTTGCTGCCGAGGTTCCCGTCCACCCACTCCATCGTGGCATCCCGGTAGGCCACCGCGCGCTTGGTCACCAGGTTGTACACGTTCTTCGACCAGTTCTGGATCGTCGTGTACCGGACCCGGGCCCCTTCCTTCACGATGATCTCCACCACCGCGCTGTGGAGCGAATCCGTGGTGTAGGTGGGCGCGGTGCACCCCTCGACGTAGTGGACGTAGGAGCCGGGCTCGGCGATGATCAGGGTCCGCTCGAACTGGCCCATGTTCTGCGCGTTGATCCGGAAGTACGCCTGCAGCGGGATGTCGACGTGCACGCCCGCGGGCACGTACACGAACGAGCCGCCGCTCCACACCGCGCTGTTGAGCGCGGAGAACTTGTTGTCCTCCGGGGGGACGACCGTCCCGAAGTATTCCTGCACGATCTCGGGGTGCTCGCGCAGGCCGGAGTCCATGTCGAGAAAGATCACGCCCTGCTTCGTCCACTCCTCGCGCAGGCTGTGGTAGACGACCTCGCTCTCGTACTGAGCGCCGACGCCGGCCAGGTACTTCTTTTCCGCCTCGGGGATCCCCAGCCGGTCAAAGGTCCGCTTGATGTTCTCCGGGACCTCGTCCCAGGTCTTGCCCTGATTCTCCATCGGCTTCACGTAGTAGTAGATATCGCCGAAGTCGATCTGCGAGACGTTCCCGCCCCACGTCGGGGTGGGCTTCTTCTCAAACACGTCCAGCGAGTGGAGGCGGATGGCCCGCATCCAGTCGGGTTCGCCCTTCATGTGCGAGATCTGCTCCACGATCGGGCGATCGAGGCCCTTCCGGGACTTGAACGCGTACTCCTCCGGATCCCGAAACCCGTACTTGTACTGATCCAGGTTGATGCCCAGCGGATTTGCGACGGCCATGTGACCGGTCCCCCCTCGCTAGTGCTTCACCCAAAAGACCTTGCCCGCGCTGCGGACTTCGCCTTCCCCGGCGACTTCCGCGGCGACCTGCTCGTACTGCGCTCTGATCCCATCATAGCCGATTTGGTCGAGTTCCTCGGCGAGTTCGGCCTCCCCTGAGGTCACGATCCGGCCGTCGAACATCACGTGCACCCGCGTGGGCTTGATGTACTTGAGAATCCGCGGATAGTGCGTGATGACGAGCGCGCCCATCTTCCGGCCCGACGACTCGTACATCCGGTTGACCCCCGCGGCCACGATCTTCACCGCGTCCACGTCCAACCCTGAGTCCGTCTCGTCCATGATCGCGATCTCGGGCTCGAGCACCGCCATCTGCAGAATCTCGGCCCGCTTCTTCTCCCCGCCGCTGAACCCCTCGTTGACGTACCGGCCGAGCACCGCGGGGTCGACCTGCAGTTCCTCGACCTTGGCCCGGACCAGCTTCTGGAACTCCGCGAGGCTCATCAGGGCGTCCTTGTCGTATCCCCGCCGCGCGCTCACCGCGGTCCGGAGAAAGCTGGCCATCGTGACCCCGGGGATGCTCACCGGGTACTGAAACGCGATGAACAGCCCCTTGCGGGCCCGCTCGTCGGGCGCCATCGCCAGTAGGTCCTCGCCCTTGTAGAGTACCTCCCCCTTCACCACCTGGTAGAACGGGTTCCCCATCAGGACGTTGGCGAGCGTGCTCTTCCCCGATCCGTTCGGCCCCATCAACGCATGGATCTCACCCGACCTCACGGTGAGGGAGGCGCCCTTGAGGATGACCTTGTCCTCGACCTGCGCCACGAGGTCCTTGATCACAAGCTCGGTGTCCAACCGGATCCTCCGCTCGACCTTGCCCGTCACGTGGGGCCGGGAATAATTCTGGACTGAATTACTCATCTATTATTTTATGGTCGGGCCCGCCCAATGTCAACCGGCCGCTTGCGTAAGTATTTCCCCCCAGGGGTAAAGGGGGCCGGCGCCTGCCCAAGAAATAGCCCGAAGCCGCACCTCACCGAGGAGGCCGCCAAGATGCCCACCCCTCCCGCCGACCTCATTCGGACCGTGGTTGGACGACGCGTGTACGACCTCGAGCAGCCGCGGACCGCCGAGATGCCGATTCACCCCAACCACCGTCCGGGCTACCTCTACCAGCTCCACCGCCGCCACCGCGATGGCTACGCCCCGGAACGGACGGGGCCGCGGAGCGGAGCATCGGGCATGCTCACCATGATGGAACACACCGGCACCCACATCGACGCCCTCTCCCACCAGGCGACCGATCTGCGCCTCTACGGCGGAGCGGAGGTCACGCCCCAGGTCGAGACCTCGCGCGGGTTCACGATCCACGGGATCGAGACGATGGCCCCGATCATCGCCCGGGGCATCTTGCTCGACGTCTGCGCGGTGAAGGGGCAGGATCCCCTGCCCGAGCACTACCGCATCACCCCCGGCGACCTTGAAGCGGCCGCCCGCCTTGGAGACGTCGAGGTGCGGCCCGGGGACGCCCTGCTCGTGCGCACAGGCTACGCCAAACTGTGGGGGGATGAGGCGCGCTACCTCGCGGCGGCGGGGGTGGGGCGCGAGGCGTCAGTGTGGGTGGCGGCCCGGCGGGTCTCCTGCGTCGGCGCCGACAATATGAGCTGGGACGAAGCCGATGAACGGGATCCGCAGTCGGGCTCGACGCTCTTCGGTCACCTGCATTTGATCGCGCGGTCGGGGATCCCGATCATCGAAAACTTGACGCTCGAGGCGCTCAGCGCCGACCGGTGCTGGGAGTTTTTGTTTATCTGCATCCCCCTGAAGTTTGTGGGTGCGACGGGCTCGCCCGTGCGGCCGGTCGCCGTGGCTCAATAGGCCGCGGGCCCCCCCGCGCGTCACGGTCCCTCGATCGGCCACCCTTCGAGGTCGTACAGCGAGACGAACCGGAACCCGGCCGCCTCGATGGTTTCCCGGGCGCCCTCGCACCGGTCCACGACCGCCAAGACGAGCAGCACCTGACCCCCGGCCGCTTCGATTTGCCGCGCCGCCCGCACGGCTTGGGCTCCCGTCGTCACGACGTCTTCAATGACGACGACGCGGTCTCCGGGCGCGAGGCGTCCCTCGATCGTCCGGGCCGTGCCGTACTGCTTGGCCTCGCCGCGGACGATCACGAACGGCATTCCGGTTTCGAGGGCCACCGCGGTGGCCAGCGGGATGCCGCCGAGCGCCGGCCCCGCGAGCAGCGTGGCCTCCGACGGGAGGAGGTGCGCGAGCAGGCGGCCCACGTCGCGGAGGATGTCGGGACGGGTTTCAAACAGATACTTGTCGATGTAAAACGTGCTCCGCCGCCCGGAACTGAGGACAAAGTCCCCGCGCAGAAACGCGGCGTGGGTCAGCCGGCTCCACGTGCGCTCGCGGAGCCCCGCGACGGTCGCGGGGAGAGGATCGGGTCGCGCAGGCGGCACCGCGGGCGCGTCAGCGGGACGCGGCGGGAGAGCTCGTAAATCCTACGCTGCGGAGCAGAAGCTGGGTGAGCGGAGCCAGCACCTCTTCAAGCGGATCGGGCTTCCCGGTGTTGAGCCATCGCACGACCACCTCGCTGATCGCCCCGATCCACACGTACACGGCGGTCTCGGTGTCCTGGGGAGCGATCTTTCCATCTTCCACGGCGCGGTCGAGGTACCCGCGCAGCACCTCGGCCAGCATGGCCTTCAGCGCGATGCGCTTCCCCTGAAACTCCGCGCCCACCGCCAACCAGTCGACGAGCAGGATCTTGGCGAGATTCCGGTGGGCCTGAAAGTTCCGAATGAGGCTGGCCACGGCCGCCTCGACTTGGGCCACGAGGCCGCGCGTCCGCTGGAGGGCCAATTGGATCTCCTGGGCCAGCGAGCCCGTGTACTCTTCGACCAGGGAAAGAAAGATCTGCTCCTTGCTCTCAAAGTAGAAGTAGACCGCCCCCTTCGAAGTTCCGGAGGCTTTCACGATGTCGTCAACGACCGAGTTGTAGTACCCTTTTGCTGAGAAAACCTGTTCGGCGGATTCGAGGATTTTTCGGCGGGTTTCTTCGCGTTGCTGAGTCTTGCTCAACCGATCAACACTGGTGGCCATCCCATCCCCCAGACTGACCAGTCGGTCTGCGGAGCATTATACGGCGAGTGGGTGAGGATGTCAACGTTACAAAGAGAAGGACAGGCCCTAGGGCTCATCCCGCGGGACTCGCCCTCATCTCCATGGATCGCCCTGCCATGCGGGGCCGGCGGTGCCGCGCGGACCGGGCTATTCGTCCGCCGCCTCCGCTTCCCAGGCCTCCATCTGGTCGTCGGTGAGCCCGAAGTGGTGGCCCACCTCGTGGATCACCGTCTTCCGTACCTCCGCCACGACCTCGTCATCGGTCCGGCAGATGGCCTCGATGTTGCTCTGGTAGATGACGATGATCTCGGGGAGCTCGTACGGGGCCATCGGAGACTGCTCGGCCTCGCTGGCCCCCTGGTACAGTCCGAGGATGTCCCCGCCGAGTTCCCCGGCCACCTCGCGCGACGGACGCGCCTCAACGATCACCGCCACGTTTCCGAGCCGCTCGGCAAACCGCGGAGGAAGTTCGTCGAGCGCCCGGGCGACCAGGCGCTCGAACTGAGCTCTGCGCACAGGCCCTACGCTCCGGCGAGGTGCCGCCGGATGAGGGCCTCGGCCTGGCCGACGACGGGGTCCCATTCAACCCCGTCCTGGCGGGTCACCGTGATGAAGTCGTTGAGGAAAAATACCTGGCGCACGCCCGGGATCGCGAGAAGGTCGCGGGCCAGCGGGGACGCGGCCGTGCTCGCGTCGGTGAACGTCTGGCTGCGCCCCTCGGTCATCCGGCGGTTGAGCACGAACTTGAGCGCGTTCACGTTCGGGGTCGCCTGGACGGTCAGCGTGAGCGGGTCGGCCACAGGCGGTCTCCCCTTAGTGGAGTCGCTGATTCGCCGTGAGCCCCGGCAGCTCGGTCGTCCAGGACGCCCGGCGGGCGAACGTGATGATCGGCGGGAGGTACCCGCGGATCATCGCGATCACCCGCTCCGGAACCATGACGCCACTTCCGGTGAGCAGGGTCCATCGCGTCTCCACCATCGCCGCCAAGTGCAGCGCCAACTCCATGGGGATGATCCCGGTGTCGGCCAGCGGGAGAAACACCTCCCACCGCCGGCTCGGGCGGGCGATCCCGAAGGTCGTCAGCATCGCTTTGGCGATCCCCGTCGCGGCACCGCTGGCGTTGCCGAACACGCCGATGATCTGGGTGACCCGCTCCGCGTCCTGGGCCACCGCCTCGACGTCGCGCGTGAACATCTCGATGATCGGCACGGACGTGAGCACCCGGCCGAGGCGCCAGCCGATCCGGACGGGGTCGAGCGGGCGCGCCGGCTGCGGCACCGTGGGCACCGGCTCCCCGGTCGCCGGCAGGCCGAAGGTCCGCGCCTGCATGATCGTTTCGTGCGCCTCCTCGAGGAGCCGCGGGCGCTCCTGCTCCATGCGCTCGGCCGTCCGCTTGGCGAACGCCTCGCGCTCCGCCGGGTCGTTGTCCGCGAGCACGCGCCCCCACGTCAGCACCTCATAGATGACCGGCAGGATGTGGGCGTTCAACGCGAACGGTAGAAGGATGCCCGGGGACGCGCCGAGCGGATTGTTGCCGGCCAGGCCTTCCAGGTACTCGGTGGCCGCCTCGCCGCCGACCGCGTCGCGGAGCAGGATGCCGATTTCGATGTCGGAGTCCGGCCAGGTGCGCTCGGATGCGGGTTGACCGTAGAGGTAGGCCGCGGCGACCTCCGCTTCGCCGCTGAAGAAGTTCGCCAGATGTTCGACCGCGGTCATGAGCGAGTCCCTCAGCCCAGATTGTAGCACACCGCCCGGGGCGGAACCCGCTTCCCCAAAGGGCCAGGGCCCTGCGGGCAGAACTCTCCTGGGATTGGCGCCGGAGTTAGATCGTGGATTCGGTGTGGAGCGGCGGATGGAGATCGTCCTGCTCTCGATCGTCTACGCGTTTGATCTCGTCCTGTTCGTCCTCGTGTTTGTGATCGTCCGCCAGCGGCGGGTCAGCGCGGAGTGGAAGGTGTTCATCGTGTTCGCATCCGCCGTGATGTATCTGGCCAGCCTCGCGGTGTTCATCGCGCTCGCGTCAAAACGCTGACCCGGATCGAGGAAGCGGGGGCGTCCGAAGGAGACGGCGGGACGTCGCGTCAGTTCTTCTGGCTGCGCTCCTGCTCGACGCGCGCGGCGGGCGTTGGCGCCGGCACGGCGCGCGGGGTGATTTTCCAGAACCGGCCGGCCCATCGCTCCCACTCGTCGAGGATCTCCTGTCCGCGACGGCTGCCGGTGGCGCGGACGTGGGCGGCGATGAGGTCGCGCAGTTCCCGGCCGTCCTCGCCGGCCTCCATCCGCCGGATGCCGACGAGCGCGGGGTTGAACCGGCGCTCGAACGTCCCGTCCTCATCCAGCGCGTAGGCGATCCCCCCGGTCATGCCTGCGCCGAAGTTGCGTCCGGTCTCGCCCAGGACGGCGACGATGCCGCCGGTCATGTACTCACATCCGTGGTCCCCGACGCCTTCGACGACCGCCACGGCGCCGCTGTTGCGGACCGCGAACCGCTCCCCCGCCCGCCCCGCGGCGAACAGCCGGCCCCCCGTCGCCCCGTACAGCACCGTGTTCCCGACGATCACGTGCTTGGAGGATTCGGGAAGCAGGTCCTCGGGAGGGCGGATCACGATCTCGCCCCCGGTCATCCCTTTGCCCACGTAGTCGTTGGCCTCCCCGGTCAGGATCAGGCGCATCCCTCCGACGCACCACGCCCCAAACGACTGACCGGCGCTTCCCCCAAACCGCAAGGTGATCGTCCCGTCGGGCAGGCCGGCGTCGCCCCGGCTTCGCGCGATCGCGCTGGCGATGCGCGCGCCGACGGTCCGGTCGATGTTCCGAATGGCGAACGTCCGGTCGACGGGGCGGCCGGCGATCAGATCATCGCCGATCTCCACCAGGATGCGGTCGTCGAACGGCTCCCCCGGCCGGTCGTTCCGCTCCAGGACATGGCGCCGCGCCCGCGTGCCCGATGGATCGGGGTCGGCGAGCACCGCGTCGAGCACGAGGCGCTTCGCGCGCGGCACGGGGATGTCGCCGCGCACCCGGAGGAGGTCCGCGCGCCCGACGATCTCCGACACCGCGCGGAAGCCGAGCGAGGCCAGGATCGTGCGGACGTCTTCGGCGATCGCCAGAAAGAAGTTGACCACCCGCTCGGGGGTTCCGGGAAACTTCGCCCGAAGGTCGCCTCGCTGGGTGGCGATGCCCACCGGGCAGGTGTTGAGGTGGCACTGGCGGGCCATCACGCACCCCAGCGCCACCACGGCCGCGCTGCCGAATCCGAACTCCTCCGCCCCGAGCGTCGCGGCGATCACGACATCCCGGCCGGTCTTCAAGCCGCCGTCCACCCGGACGCGGACGCGCCCCCTGAGGTTGTTCGCCACGAGCGTCTGCTGCGTCTCAGCGAGCCCCAACTCCCAGGGCACCCCGGCGTTTTTGATCGAGTCGAGGGGAGACGCCCCGGTTCCGCCGTCGCACCCCGAGATGTGGACGGTGTCGGCGTAGGCCTTCGCGACGCCCGCGGCGATCGTCCCGACCCCGGCTTCGCTGACGAGCTTGACCGAGACCCGCGCGCGGGGATTCCCCTGCTTGAGATCGTAGATCAGCTGCGCGAGGTCCTCGATGCTGTAGATGTCGTGGTGGGGCGGCGGCGAGATCAGCGAGATTCCCGGCTGCGCGCGCCGGATGCGCGCGATCTCTCCCGTCACCTTGGGCCCGGGAATCTGTCCCCCCTCGCCGGGTTTGCTGCCCTGCGCCATCTTGATCTCGAGCTCCTGCGCCGCGACCAGGTATTCGGTCGTCACGCCGAACCGCCCGGAGGCCACCTGCTTGATCGTGCAGTTGGCCGAGTCGCCGTTCGCACGCGGGGCGTATCGTGAGGGGTCTTCCCCGCCCTCCCCGCTGCTGCTGCGCGCCCCCAGGCGGTTCATCGCGATCGCCAGCGTCTCGTGCGCTTCCTTGCTGAGGGCTCCGTGCGACATGGAGGAGACGACAAACCGCCGCGCGATCGCCTCGGCGGGCTCGACGTCCTCCACCGGGACCGGAGCGCGGGGGGTGAGCTCGAGGAGGTCTCGCAGCGCCGTGGGCGGCCGGTGGGTCACGCCCCAGGCGTACGCCAGGTAATCGGCGGCGCTGCCGCTCACGGCGAACTTGTGCAGGGCCCGGACGACGTGGGGATGAAACGCGTGGTACTCCCCGTCCTTGCGGAACCGGAAGAACCCGGGGTCCCCCAGCGCCTGTGCACGCGCATCCCCGAACGCGTTCCGGTGCCTGCCGAGGACGTCCTCGGCGATCTCCGCCAGGCCGATCCCGCCGAGCCGCGACGGGGTCCCCGTGAGGGCAAACTCCACGAGCGCATGATCCAGCCCCACGGCCTCGAAGATCTGCGCGCCGTGATAGCTGCTGACCGTCGAGATTCCCATCTTGGACATGATCTTCAGGAGGCCCGACTCGACCGTGCGCCGATACTTTGCCAGGGCGTCGGCAGGCTGGCCCCCCGACCGTGCGGCTTCGTCTGCCACCAGGTCGTAGACGAGATACGGGTTGACCGCGCTGGCGCCGTAGCCGACGAGGGCGGCGATGTGGTGGACGTCGCGCGCCTCGCCCGTTTCGGCGATCAGGCTGGCCCGCATCCGTACCCCGCGGCGGATCAGTTCCTGGTGCACGGCGCCCACGGCCAGCAGCATCGGCATCGGGGCGAATCGCGCGTCCGTCTCGCGGTCCGAGAGGACGAGCAGCGCGGTCCCCTCCTCCACCTGATACGCCGCCTCGTCGCAGAGGCGGATCAGGGCCCGTTCCAGCCCTTCCGTCCCTTGGGCCACGGGGAAGACCGCCCGGAGGGTCCGGGCGCGAAACGCCTCGCCGGGCAACGCGCACAGCTCGGCGAGTTGCGCGTTGGTCAAGAGCGGGCTGGGGA
>Ga0187846_10000143_pt1 | contig 42818 bp, 44 predicted proteins | sample TC_taG_FD_161473 | JGI IMG/M metagenome (GOLD analysis project Ga0187846, IMG submission 161473) | Biofilm microbial communities from the roof of an iron ore cave, State of Minas Gerais, Brazil - TC_06 Biofilm (v2) | ecosystem: Environmental > Terrestrial > Deep subsurface > Cave > Wall biofilm... | reverse complement strand
GCAGCGGGTCGGGGTGGGCTGGTTCAGAAGGCATCCATCCATCGCTATAGTAATCACGCGATGGCGACCCGGTGCTTATTTTGCCTCCGTCCAGGTGCTGGAACCGGCCAGCTTGACGGCCACATTCGAGAAGGAAACGTGCACTGGCTTGTCGTCTGCCGTTCCGGGATGATCCCGTGAGACGAGCAACGGTCCAGCCTGCTTGTAGTCGGCCCAGGTCGCGATCACAGTACTGGGCTTCTTTGGTCCTCCGCGATGATAGACCATTTCCTGGATGCGGCCGTCGGCACCGACGTAGAGGTCCCAGGTGTCACCGGGCGAATAGCCGCCATCCGAAGGATACTTCACCACGACCTTCTCTGCGGACCCATTCCCCAGCGGCAGTTTCTGCACGCCGGCATCTTGCACGGTAGCGCTGGTGTCCCAAGAAACATGAAATGGCAGGAGCAGCCAGTACTGATCGTTTAGGAAATTCGAATCAATGTTCTCCTGAACTTCAGCCGACTGGCTGCCAAGCTCGGAGCGCCGGTAGGTAACCTTCACCGGCTTGCCCGACTTGTCATTGCCCTCGAAGGTCACCTGGTCGGTCTTGGGCTCCCAGGTCCATGATCGAGAAACCTTGATTCCCGGCAACTCTGCGTTGAAGGTATAGCGGATTGCGTCGATTTGCCCAAAAGACTCGAGACCATAGGTCTTGGCGAGCTTTTCAACGATAGGCGGGCGCTGCTGCGCCAAGGAGGTTGCAGCAAATATCACCACTCCAACGAGCGGCAGCAGACGAAGCGCAGTCCTAAAACGCAACTTTGTCATGGAGGTCCTCCTTGATGAATTCAATGGTGCATGTCGGATGGCGGCAGGGCGGGCCCCGGCAGGAAGCCCTCAGAGGCACGCCGCCAGCCCGGCGCCAAGGTGCTTATTTACCACAATATGGATGTGAGCGATCCGCGGTGGCACATCGACCGCTCTGAGGCCGAATGCCGGGCTCGATCCGTAGGTTCTCAGGCCGATATTGTCACCTCGCCCTGCGCCGCCAGCCAATCGACAAAGCGCGCCGTTTGCGGATCGGTGCGCTCACCTACCAAGATAGCCGCGCCTGGGTGCCGCGGCGCCCAGCCGAGCTCGACCCGCCCTGGTCGGAAGCTGCGCCAAAACCTGTATTCGAGTGGCAAAGTTGCTCCGAAACTTCTAGAATATAACATAAACATGACTCGCCCCACCCATGAGCACGAACGACTTAGTCCGCTTTCCAAAACCGAGCAGTGGCAATAGACGCGTTGAGAAAGCTGATGCTGCTGACTCACCCTGAGACAAGACCGACTCTCGCCCACCCAGCGCATAGCAGCGGCGCGGCGTCAGTTTCGGTCATCTCGACGGTGCCGTCGGCGGGGACGGCGCGGTGGAGGCCGGAAAACAGCTGGACGTGGCTGACGCCATGCGAAGCGCGCAGGCGCACCGGCGAGCCGGGCATCTGCCCGCGGCGGAGCTCCTCGGCGCGCCGCCGGGTGAGTTCGAAGATCCCGGCATTGGAGCGGGGGCCGCCGCCGTCTTTGAACCAGTCGAGCATTTGCGCGGTCGAGTCGACCTGATCGTCGTGCCGGCCATTGGGAAAGACCGTCATCTCGTCGAGGTACTGCGCCAGCCACGGTGCCTTCTCGGGCACCCGGACAAAGCCGTTCTCGATCATCGCCGTCTGTGCGTGCATGCGCATGACTTTGTCGGATTGCGGCTTGTAGCGGGTGACCGCGTAAAGGCCCTCGCGGTCAGCTCCTGGATCAGCTGGGTCCCCGAGGCCTTGTCCTCGATCAATACGACACTGGGCCGGAACCGCTCGTATTGCTCGCGCACCGCGCGCTTCAATTCCGGATATTCCAGGCGTTTGCGCAATACGTCGATCAGATAGAGCTCCTTGCCCTTGATCCCCCAGCTCGTGCACACGCTGAAATCGCTGAGCTCGCTCGCCTTGTTGGCGGTGTCCCAGCTCTGCACGACACGGTCGAAGCTCTGCGGCAATTCACTGAACGTGTACTGCGGAAACCAAGCCGGTTTGACGAGCCCGCCGCCCAGCGGTGAGGGAGCCTGCTGGTACTGGCCGGCGGCCCCCGGAACGAAGTGTCCGGGGGGTTATTCGCCGATCCCCGGGGTAAACCCGGGGACCCGGCGGATTTGCTCGATCACAAAGGTCTCGTCCTCCTCGGCGATCGCCGCTCGAGCGCTGCTCGACCAGCGCCGCCAGTGCATCTCAGCCCATTTTGACTATCGCGCCGACACCGGCTCGAACGCAATCCGCAGCCGCATCCCGGTTGCCTCCGCCAAGCGTTCGAGCGTGCGCGTCGACGGCTTCGCTCGGCCGCTTTCAAGGCGCGCGATCACCGCTTGCGTGGTGTGCATGCGCTCGGCCAACTGCTCTTGTGTGAGGCCGGCATGGGCGCGCGCCTCGATGATAGCCGCAGCCAGCGAGAACTCGTCCTCGAGCGCGTCGTAGGCCTTCACATACTCCGGGTCGGTGCGCCAGGCGGCGAAGGAAGTCTCAACGGGGATCATTTTCCTGCTCATGTCACCTCCGCGGCACGCCTGCGTGCCAGCTCAATCTCGCGGCGCGGGATCTTCTGCGTGTTCTTCGCGAACGTGCGCAGGATCACCGCCCTCCTTCCGGTCGCCGTCACATAAAGGGCGCGAGCGATCCCGTCCCTGCCCCGCAACCGCATCTCCCAAATCCGGCCTTCGATATGCTTGATGTAGGGCTCGTGCACCCGTTCAAGCCCGAAAGCTTCCACCAGCCTCACGATGCGCTCCAAGTTCGCGCGGGCATCCGGCGGGAGCGCATCGAGCTCCGCCCTGGCCTCCGCATTCACAAAGACAAACGACCATGTCATACGATAATATATCTTTTTTGCAATAGTCTGCAACTCCCGGCGTTGATCTACGCCGGTAGATTGTCAGCCTCCACACGCACCCACCCGTCCCGCAACAGCGGCGCGGCCTCGGCTTCGGTCAGCTCGAGCGTGCCGTCGGCGGCCACAGACCGAATTGGCCCGCCAAGCGGCTGGACGTGGCTGATGCCGCGCGGGGCGCGCAGGCGCACCGGCGGGCCTGGCATCTGCCCGCGGCGGAGCTCCTCGGCGCGCCGCCGGGTGAGCTCGAAGATCCCGGCGTTGGAGCTGGGCCCGCCGCCCTCCTTGAACCAGTCGAGCATTTGCGCAGTCGAATCAACCTGGTCGTCGTGCCGGCCATTGGGAAAGACCGTCATTTCGTTCAGGTACTGCGCCAGCCACGGTGCCTTCTCGGGCACCCGGACAAAGCCGTTCTCGATCATCGCCGTCTGCGCATGCATGCGCATGACCTTGTCCGATTGCGGCTTATAGCGGATGACCGCGTAGAGGCCCTCTCGGGTCAGCTCCTGGATCAGCTGGGTCCCCGAGGCCTTGTCCTCGATCAGCACGACACTGGGCCTGAACCGCTCGTATTGCTCGCGCACCGCGCGCTTCAATTCCGGATATTCCAGGCGCCGGCGAAACACGTCGAGCAGATAAAGCTCCTTGCCCTTGATCCCCCAGCTCGTGCAGACGCTGAAATCGCTGAGCTCGCTCGCCTTGTTGGCGGTGTCCCAGCTCTGCACGACGCGGTCGAGGCTTTGCGGCAATTCACTGGGCGTGTATTGCCGGAACCAAGCTGGTTTGACCAGACCGCCGCCCAATGGCGTCGGGGCCTGCTGGTATTGGCCGGCAAAATTGTATTCGCCGATCGTCTTGCGGATCTGCTCGAGCATCTCGGGCGGCTCGCGCGCAGGGTGCAAGGCGTCGCCCGGCCGCCGCGTGCACCGCCGCGGTCCCCACACAGTCTCGACTTCCCAAATCTCGTCCGCCTCGGCGAGCGCCGGGAAGCGCACGACCTCCCAGTCCTCCTGGCTCATCACATGGCCGACGAGATCATCCTCGTGCAGCCGGTGCATGATCAGCACGATTGCACCCTTCCGCTTGTCGTTCAGCCGGCTGTAAAGCGTATGGTCGAACCATTCGTTCGCCGCTCGCCGCTGGGCTTGCGACAATGCCTCCTCGGGCTTCAACGGATCGTCGATGATGATCAAATCGGCACCCCGGCCGGTCAGCACCCCGCCGACCGAGGTCGCGAGCCGGTAACCCTGCGCCGTCGTCTCGAATTCGGGTACGGCCTGACGCTGAGGCGACAGCCGGGCCGGGAAGGCCCGCTGATACCAGTCGCACATCATGATGCGCCGGCAATCGCGCGCCAGCTTGTCGGCGAGATCCTGCGCATAGCTGACGCAGAGTATCTGCGTGCCCGGCCGGCGCCCGAGGCACCAGGCCGGAAACGCGACCGAGCCCAGCAGCGATTTCAAATAGCGCGGGACATTGATAATCACTCGCCGGATTTGGCCTGCGCGCACCGCAGCGAGCTTTGCCGCCATGACCTCGACGTGCCAGTTCATTGCGAACGGGGTCAGCGGGTTCAGCTCGCGAAAGCAGCGCTGCGCAAAGGCGGCGAAATCGAGCCGCAGCTGCGCGTCCTCCTCGCGCCGGGTCAGCAACTTCCCCTCACCCCACCCCTCTCCCCGCGCACTCGCACACGGGGCGAGGGAGCACCATCGCCGTCATTTCCCGGCGGCCATCTCATCGCGGATGGCACCCTCGAGCCGCTCCTTGAGCTGGGCCAAAACCTCCTCGTCGTCGGGGCCAACAGCGGGAGTGGTCGGGGCCGCGGCAGACCGCGCTCGCGCCTCGAGGTTCAGCATCAGGTCGAGCAGGATCTTCAGCGAGCGCGCCTCGGCCGAGGCCGATTTGTTGACCAGCTGCTTGATGACCGCCTCGCGCTTGGTGATCTTGCGGCGCCGGCCGTTCTCGGTGATCGTCACCGTCTCGTTGAGCGCGTCGTTCAGCAACGTCGTCAGGTTTTTCGAACCCGGCGGCCGCCCGTGCGGGTTGCCGGATTGGCCCTTCTTGAAGCCCCAACCGCGTGGCGGCTTGCCGTAGCCTATCTCGTAGTCGTTCTTCGCTCGGGTCGGCATGTCGTCCTCTGATTGTCGGAGAGGACTTGATATAGCCGAAAAAGGCTCCAATTGTCAATTACAAAATTGCTATTATCGTACCTAAATTTTTCTATTGTTATTCGATTGCTAACCCTCCGAATTCAGTTGATCGGTGCGAAAAATTCCATTGTTCGGCCAGAGTAGCGAATTTGCGTTCCAACTCTTTGATCTAGCACACGGTTTTTGTCGACGAACCGGTCGCTTCGGGGCGAAAATCGCGATTTACGCTGTATTTGGCCCGCAGCGAGTCGCTAAACGTTGAACCTGAACCGCATCACGTCGCCGTCCTGGACGACATAATCGGCCCCTTCGAGACGCATCCGCCCGGCGTCTCTTGCCCCTTGCTCGCCGCCACACGCGGCGAAGTCAGCAAAAGCGATCGTCTCGGCCCTGATGAAACCCTTTTCGAAATCGCTGTGAACCTTGCCGGCCGCTTGCGGCGCCTTGGTGCCCTGCTCGACGGTCCAGGCATGCGCCTCCTTCGGGCCCGCGGTGAAAAAGGTCACCAGGTGAAGCAGCGCGTAACCGGCGCGGATGACGCGGGCGAGACCGGTTTCCTCGAGCCCGAGGGAGGCGAGGAATTCACCCTTCTCGTCGGCATCGGCCAGCTGCGCCAATTCGGCTTCGATCGCCGCCGATATCATCACCGAGCCCGCGCCGCGCTCCGCAGCATACTCGGCGACGCCACGGCCTTCGGCATTGCCCGAGGCCGCACTCGCCTCGTCGACATTGGCGATGTAAAGAACGGGCTTGTCGGTCAGCAGCTGCAGCGCGGCAAGGGTCCCTTGCTGGCCGGGGTCGATGATTACCTCACGCGCCGGCTTGCCCTCGCGCAGCGCCGCCAGCACCGGATCGACGACGCCAAGCAGCACCTTTGCCTCCTTGTCGCCGCCGCGCGCGCGCTTGACCATATGCACGGCGCGCCGTTCGAGGCTCTCAAGGTCGGCGAGCATCAGCTCGGTCTCGACCGTCTCGGCGTCGCGGATCGGGTCGATCGAGCCCTCGATATGGGTGACGTTGCCGTCGGCAAAGCAGCGCAGGACATGCGCGATCGCGTCGACCTCGCGAATATGCGATAGGAACTGGTTGCCGAGCCCCTCGCCGCGTGCGGCACCACGGACGAGCCCGGCGATGTCGACGAATTCGAGCTGCGTCGGGACGATCTCGGCCGACTTTGCAAGCCGGGCGCAGATCGCGAGACGCTCGTCCGGCACCGCAACGCGGCCGACATTGGGTTCGATCGTGCAGAACGGATAATTCGCTGCGTCGGCCGCGGCGGTCGCGGTCAGCGCGTTGAACAGCGTCGATTTGCCGACATTCGGCAACCCGACGATGCCGCAAGTGAATCCCATGCGCGATTCGTCTAAGACTGTTCGGAACTGTCCGCCGCCTCGAGATCAGGCGGGGTGAAGCGGCGCGCCACCTCGCTCATAAAGGCGTCGGGCGCGCCGGTCAGCAGGAGTCCGATCGTCTCCGCCACCGCTTCGAGCAGTGGTGCCACCCACAGGGTCACCTCGTCGCTCGGGAAATTCTGCAAAACATAGGGCTGAACCAGCTCCTTGATGCCGGGGTGGCCGACGCCGATGCGGACCCGCCAAAAATCCGGTCCGAGCAGCGCATCGATCGACCGCAAGCCGTTGTGGCCGGCGGTGCCGCCGCCGCATTTCACCCGGAGCTTGCCCGGCCGCAAATCGATCTCGTCATGGAACACGACGATTTCCGCCGGCGAAATCTTGAAGAATCGCGCCGTCTCGGCGACCGACTCGCCGGAATCGTTCATAAAACTCTGCGGCTTCAGCAGCAGCCGTCGCTCGCCGCCGATCACGCCCTCCGCGAGCTCGCCTTTGAAACGGCTGCGAAAGCTCGAGAAGTTATGCCGCCGGGCGATCAAGTCGACCGCCACAAAGCCGACATTGTGTCGGTTCCGGGCATAGCGGGAGCCCGGATTGCCCAGGCCGACGACGAGACGCATCACTACCGATCGAAAAAGCGCTCAACCCAGCCGGAGAACTCAGGTTGCAGTCGCGGCAGGCTGTTGTTCTGGCTCAGGAGGTGCCGTTGCCGCGGCGGCCGCTTCCTCACGCACGGCGGAGGACGCGGCGATGCTCGCGATCGTGAAATCGCGATCGGTGATCGCCAGCCGTGCGCCCGGGGGCAAAGTCACCGCGCTGATATGGACACTGTCGCCGATGTCGAGGCCGTTAAGGTCGACGACCAGCTGCTCTGGGATGTTGTCCACCTGACACACCAGCGCGACCCCATGACGGACGATGTTGAGGATGCCACCGCGGCGCAGGCCAACCGACATTTCGTGGTTGGTGAAAGCGACAGGCACGGTGACGGTAACCTGCGTGTCGACACCGACCCGCATGAAATCGACATGCAAGGGCTGATCGGTCGCCGGATGGTATTGCACCTCGCGCGGCAGCGCGCGATGGACGACATCATCCACTTTGACCTCAATGACCGTCGCGAGAAACCCTCGCTTGCCGAGAACGCGGGACAATTCACGCTGTTCAAGGCTGATCAGCATCGGATCAAGATCGCCGCCATAAATGATCCCGGGGGTGCGCCCCATGCGTCGCGTCGCCCGGGCAGCTGCTTTTCCGGCTCGCGCGCGCCGCTCGGCGCCGAGAGTCAGGATCTCAGGCATCGATTTTCGCTCCTAATCGCGAGGCTCAATAAAATAGGCTGGAGACCGATCGCTCCTCACTGATCCGCCGGATCGCCTCGCCCATCAGCGGCGCGATCGTCAGCTGGCGGATATTACGAGCGCCGCGAACCGCTTCGGTCGCGACGATGCTGTCGGTGATGGCCAGCGTCTCGATTGGTGAGGCGGCGACGCGCGTCACCGCAGGCCCCGAAAGCACCCCATGGGTGACATAGGCATAGACCGCGGAAGCGCCAGCGTCCACCAAGGCTCTTGCGGCATTGCATAGGGTTCCGGCGGTGTCGACGATGTCGTCGATCAGGATGCAGCGGCGTCCGGCGACATCGCCGATGATGTTCATGACCTCGGAGACGCCGGCGCGTTCGCGGCGTTTGTCGATGATGGCAAGGTCTGTGTCGAGCCGGTCCGCAATGTCCCGGGCGCGCACGACGCCGCCGACATCGGGCGAGACAATGATCAGATCCTGGGTGGAATGATGGTCCCGGATGTCCTTCACCAGAACCGGCGCGGCGATCAGATTGTCGGTCGGGATGTCGAAGAAGCCTTGGGTCTGCATCGAGTGCAGGTCGATGGTCAGCACGCGGTCGGCGCCGGCCGCGGTAATCATGTTGGCGACGAGCTTGGCCGAGATCGGGGTGCGCGGGGCGGACTTCCGATCCTGCCGCGCATAACCGAAGTAAGGGATCACCGCCGTCACCCGGCGGGCTGAACTGCGCTTCAATGCATCTAGGCTGACGAGCAGCTCCATCAGATGGTCGTTCGCCGGATACGAAGTCGACTGGACCACGAAGACATCCTCGCCGCGCACGTTTTCGTGAATCTCGACAAACACCTCCATATCCGAAAATCGGCGCACGCTCGCCTTGGTGAGGGGCAGATCAAGATAGTTCGACATCGCCTCGGCAAGCGGCCGATTGCTGTTGCAAGCGAGGATCTTCATTGACCCGTCAACAGGCGTCCGCGCCGTTGGGTCCCACCCAACGGCTTCACGTATTTGCAATGTAACCACGCACCCTGCGGTTGGCAATCTCCCGGCTCAGGACTTGCCCGTCGATGGCGACGCGCCGCGCGCCACGAGCTGCATGATGCCATCCTGCGCCGAGACAGCCACCATGTAGGCGACGTCGCCCCATGCGCCGTCGAGGAGCCCGACCGGGACGTCGTTTTCCTGTCCCACCGTGCCGATCTCGCCACCGTCCTTGCGACGCACCCGCCACACGATCTTGACGTTCTGCTTGCCCGCCTTGGGGTTCGCGACGACGACATCAGCGTCGAGGACGAGGTCGGCCTTTGCCTCCGGGTCGGTGACGATCGCGACATCCTGCCGCTTCAGGATCTCGGCAATGGCCCTCGGCAACGACTGCCCGCCGTCCCCCGGAGCACCCTCGACGCTGCCGATCAGCAGCCGCGTTTGCCCGCCGACTTCGGCCTCGGCCGGGGTGTCGTCCTGCAGCAAGGCGGCGAGCCGGTCGGCGCTCGCCGCGGCGAGGCGGGCAACCACATCCTCTTTGCCCTGCTCCCAATCACCCGACGCGGCCTCGAGGCGTTCGGTGCACTCGCCGAGCGACCGCCCCGAAGGATCGTGCAGTTCCCAGACCGCAATGAGCGTGATCTGGTCTCCCGACGACGGGGCCTCCTCGATCTTGCCGACGAGTTCGTAGCTGCCGATGCTCGCGGTCTTGTCGCTGGCAGCAATCTCGCGCTTCTGCAGCGCGCTCGCCATCGCCGGACCGAGCTTCTCGGCGGTTTCCCGCGGGGTACCGTCGATCGGCGCGATCGTGACGCTGGCATTGTCGCGCAACGTCAGGATCGGCGAACCCGGCGGCGGTACATCGTCCGCGAATGGGTGCGGCAGCGGCTGACAGGCCAGCAGCATGATCATTCCCACGATTGCCGCGGCGCGCAATGCGCGGTACGGCAATCGGAGCGCCATCACCGTTAATCCTCGAGCACGATTGCCGAAAGCCCGCGCCCGTAGGAGCGTTCGCCGCGCAGACAGGCACGTCGATAGCTGAAGAATTGCCCCTTTTCGGCGACCGTATCACGCGGGACAACCTCGACCGTCGCGATTCCCGCCCGTGTGAGGCGGTGCGCGATATAAGCCGCGAGATCAAACAGAAATCGGCCAGAGTGCGTTGCCGGCGCAAAAAAGCGCATATTGCCGGGCTCTTCTGCGATAAAGGGCCGCGGGAACTCCGGTCCCACATCGTAAGAGCGCCGGGCAATGCACGGACCGATCGCTGCACGGATCCGCAGGCGGGCGGCGCCGAGTGCCGCCATCCGCGAAATGGTGGCATCGACAACACCGCCGAGGGCGCCACGCCAGCCGCCATGAGCTGCGCCGATCACTCGGGCAACCGGGTCGTGCAATAGGATCGGCGCACAATCGGCCGCCAGCACGCCGAGCGCAACGCTGGGAACCGACGTTACGAGACCGTCCGCCGAGGGTGCCTCTTCGCGCGGCCACGGCCGCTCCACGATAACGATCTTGGCGCTGTGGATTTGGCGAAGGGTCACCAGCCGATCAGCGGGCAGGCCGAGCCGCGCCATCGCGATCTCTCGGTTGGCCGCGACCCGCTGCGGCGCATCGCCGGAACCGAAGCCGCAATTCAATGTACCGAACAGGCCCTCGCTAACACCGCCATGACGGGTGAAGAATGCGTGACGAATACCAGTATCGGCGCATAGCGCGGCCGATGTGATCACTGTTTCAGTCTCGTCCATCAAAGGCCGGCCTCAAAACCGGGTGGCGTCGGTAGCCCTGGAGAAGCCAACGCTATGGCCTTGAACAGGCTGCCCATCCCGCCGGGGTCTAGCAAGCGCTCGACACCGCTGTCGAGCGTGCGCTGCTGGCTGGGCGTGGCTCGCGGGCGCAACACGGCAGCGCGCTCCGCGGCCCCGAGCGCGGCGAGCAGACCACCCTGCGGCACCGGCCCGTGGGTTTCGGCGCCGCCGGCGCGAGCAGCCTCGGCGAATGCCGCAAAATCGACATGGGCGCTGAGATCGGCGGTTCCCGGTGCGGCCAGCACGGATACCGCGCGATGCCGATGGAGCGCGCGGAGTGTCGGGCCTGGCGCGCTTGGAAAATACCCGTAATCGATGAACAGCGCGACACCGGCCTGATGGGAAAAACGAGCGCCCAATGCCGCCGCGAGGCCGACGGCAGCAGGGCAAATCTCGACAACCGCACCTTCTGGGGCGCTGTCGCGCAAGCCTTCCGGAACGAGCAATCTCGCGACCGGGCTTGGCGGTCCTTCGACGAAGACGAAGCCATTCTCGTCGTCGAGCGTCACCATTCGCTCCGACCAGTGTGGGCCGCGGCGCACGAACTGCCTAATCGGCAGCGCGTCCAGAAACTCATTGGCGACGAGCAGCATCGGGCCGTCCGGCAAGTCCTCGAAACGCGGCACCCATCTTGGTTCAAATTGCGAGAGGTGCTGTTGCTGCGCGGCGCGGAAACGGGCACTCGCTTCGACCAGATGGAGGCGCAGCACGCTGCGAAAATCGGGCACCGTTGCGGCGGCACGCAACAGATCACTGATCAGCACGCCGCGGCCTGGTCCGAGTTCCGCAAGGATCACGGGATCGGGTCGGCCCAGTTGATGCCACACCACGGCACACCACAAACCGAGCAGCTCGCCAAACACTTGGCTGATCTCGGGCGCAGTCAGGAAGTCGCCTTGCGCCCCGATTGGGTCATGCCGCGCATAATAACCGCACTCGGGGTCGTGCAGTGCCATCGCCATATAGGCGGCGACCGAAAGCGGGCCCTCGGCGCCAATGCGGCGAGCAATCTTTTGGCAGAGCCCCTCGGCGATCAAGGCCGCGCAGGAACAGGCGCCCGCTGCGCCCGGAGGACGATAGCGACGCCGGCTATCAACAGCGGAACCGATAGAAGCTGACCCATTGTCATCCCGAACACCAGGTAGCCGAGCTGAGGATCCGGCTGGCGAAAAAGCTCCCCCGACATACGGGCGACCGCGTAACCCGCGAGGAACAACCCGGTGACTATCCCGGGGCGCTGCCGCACGCCGAGGCGTTCGGCGGCGAAGAGCAGCAGGAAGAGCAGGATGCCCTCGCAAAAGGCCTCGTAGAGCTCGCTCGGATGACGCGGCATCGAACCGCCGTTCGGAAACACCATCGCCCAGGGAACTTGGGTCGGCCGGCCGAACAGCTCGCCATTGATGAAATTTGCAATCCGGCCGAAGAACAGGCCGATCGGGATCGCTTCGGTGATGATGTCGGAAAACGCGAAGAGCGGAATCTTGCGCGCGCGGGTGAACCACACGATGGCGATCGTCACGCCGAGCGCACCACCGTGGAACGACATCCCTCCATGCCAGACGTAGAGCGCCTCGAGCGGGTGAAAAACATAATAGCCGGGCTTGTAGAACAAAACGTAGCCGATCCGCCCACCGAGGACGACACCGAGCGTCGCCCACACGAGAAAGTCGTCGACGTCCTGACGGACGACGAGATATGGCGGCCGTCCGGCGAGCGCGAGACAATAGCGCCAGCCGATCAGCAGCCCGACGATATAGGCGAGCGCGTACCAGCGGATCGCGATCGGGCCAAAGGAGATCGCGACAGGATCGATCGCCGGAAACGGGATCGCGAAAAGCGGCATCAGCCTGTCAGCATACCAGGACAACCGGCATGGGTCGTTATAGGCGCCCGCTATGGGATCGCCAACCACGCCCGGCGGCGTCGAACGCATGGCGCCTCCGGACCAAAAACAACGAAAATCGCGACGACACCCCGGAATCACCCCGGTCTGTCGTCGAGAAAATTCGCCAGATCAGTAGGTTAGATCTGAATCTGCAGTGCGAAAAAACAACGAATTCGGCATCGCCGATCAACGAATTCCGCGCAGCCGCTGAGAGAGCGAACAACAGCGCGATCGGGCACCCGTCGTTCGTTGTTTAGTGGCGCGAGCTTGGCCGATGGGCCTCCCTTGATGTCGGCCCGTTCCGCCGGCGAAAAAGCCCCGTAATGCCCGGTAGGTTTCGTCCGGCGCTTCTTCCGGGGGAAATGGCCGCTGTCGATACCATGGCCGGAGACCGTCTCAGCGTGGTCGCGCTAGACGGCGATCACATCGTAGCCGCTACCTTACGAGCTGGCCCGACAACACAAGAAGCGGGATGGTCAGCTTGCGGGCGCCCGCTGCGGCACCGGGCCAATGAGATCTTGCCTTCGCCTGGGGGCCGTGCACAAATCCTGCTCCGGGTGGCGGGTCGTTCAAGCCGACGGCCGGTTCAATGGGCGAGGACGAGATGAAGGCGCTGGTCGCGGTCAAACGGGTCATCGACTACAACGTCAAGATCCGCGTCAAGGCGGACAAGACCGGGGTCGAGACCGCCAACGTCAAGATGTCGATGAACCCCTTCGACGAAATCGCCGTCGAAGAAGCTCTCCGGTTGCGCGAGGCCGGCACTGTCAGCGAGATCATCGCGGTCTCGCTCGGTGTGGCACAGTGCCAGGAGACGATCCGCACGGCGCTGGCGATGGGCGCCGACCGCGGTGTGCTGGTCGAGACCAATGCCGAACTGCAGCCGCTTGCCGTCGCCAAGCTGCTGAAGGCCGTCATCCTTCAGGAAAATCCCGAGATCGTAATCATTGGCAAGCAGGCGATCGACGACGACTGTAATCAGACCGGCCAGATGCTGTCGGCCTTACTCGGTTGGCCACAGGCGACATTCGCCTCCAAGCTGAAGATCAGCGACGGTCATGCCGAGGTGACACGCGAGGTCGATGGCGGGCTCGAAACGGTCGCGATCAAATTGCCCGCGGTGATCACCACCGATCTGCGGCTCAACGAGCCGCGCTACGCCTCGCTGCCGAACATTATGCGGGCCAAGAAGAAGCCGATCGTGACCACGACGCCGGAGGCGCTCGGTGTCGATGTGACGCCGCGCCTGATCGTGCTCAAGGTCGAGGAGCCGGCGAAGCGACAGGGTGGGCACAAGGTCGGTTCGGTCGCCGAACTGGTCGACAAGCTCAAAACCGAAGCGCGGGTGATCTGATGGCTGCCCTCGTCGTCGCCGAGCACGACAACAGCACGCTCAAGCCCGCGACCCTCAATGCCGTTGCCGCCGCCAAGGAGATCGCCGGCCAGGAAGTCGATATTCTAGTCGCCGGCAAGAATTGCCGCGCAGCGGCGGAGACCGCCTCCGCGATCGCCGGGGTGCGCAAGGTGCTGCTCGCCGACGACCCTGCCTATGACCATGGGCTCGCCGAAAATTTGGCACCGCTGCTCGTCAAGCTCGCCCCCGGCTACGGTCATCTGCTGGCGCCGGCGACGACCTCCGGCAAGAATTTGATGCCGCGGATTGCAGCACTCCTTGACGTAATGCAGATCTCGGATATCAGCGCGATCGTCTCACAAGATACCTTCGTGCGACCGATCTATGCCGGGAACGCGCTGCAGACGGTCCAATCCACCGACCCGATCAAGGTCATTACAGTGCGCGGGACGGCCTTTCCGCCCGGGGAAGCGACGGGCGGCTCGGCGCCGATCGAGCCGGTCGAGTCGACCGGCGCGGCCGGATTGTCGGAGTTTGTGCGGGCGGAGCTGTCAAAATCGGAGCGTCCCGAGCTGACCAGTGCGCGCGTCATCATCTCCGGCGGGCGCGGCATGCAATCCGGCGACAATTTTCACCTGCTGGAAAAGGTCGCCGACAAGCTCGGGGCCGCGGTCGGCGCCTCGCGTGCCGCCGTCGATGCCGGCTTTGTCCCTAATGATTATCAGGTCGGCCAGACCGGCAAGATCGTCGCACCAGAGCTCTATATCGCGGTGGGGATTTCCGGTGCCATTCAGCATCTCGCCGGCATGAAGGATTCAAAGGTGATCGTGGCGATCAACAAGGACGAGGAGGCGCCGATCTTCCAGATTGCCGATTATGGTCTTGTCGGCGACCTGTTCAAGATTCTGCCCGAACTCGAGGCCGAGCTCGAGCGCCGCCAGTGACGGCCGGATCGATGTCGTTGGACCGGTTGCATCGCATCGGTGTAATCGGTGCTGGGCAGATGGGCGCCGGCATCGCCCATGTTTGCGCGCTCGCAGGTTTTGAGGTGGCACTAACCGATCTCGGCGAGGCAGCGCTGCAGCGCGGCCGCGAAACCATCGATCGCAACCTGTCACGCCAAATCACCCGGGGGAAGATCCGGGAAGAAGACAAACTGGCCGCGCTGGGGCGCATCAGCACCGGGCTCGATTACGCGCTGTTCGGCGATTGCGACATAGTGATCGAGGCCGCGACCGAGAAGGAGGAGATCAAGCGCGAAATCTTCAAGAAGCTGATCCCGACGTTGAAGCCCGAGGCGCTGATCGCGACCAACACCTCGTCGATCTCGATCACTCGGCTCGCCTCGTCGACCGATCGGCCCGGCAAGTTCATCGGCATGCACTTCATGAACCCGGTGCCGGTGATGAGCCTCGTCGAGCTGATCCGTGGCATCGCCACCGACGAAGGAACCTTTGCGCTGACCCGCGACCTCGCTCTCAAGCTTGGCAAGACGCCGGTCGCCGCGGAGGATTTCCCCGCCTTCATCGTCAACCGGATCCTGTTGCCGATGATCAACGAGGCGGTTTACACGCTCTATGAGGGGGTTGGGTCGGTCGAGGCGGTCGACACCGCGATGAAGCTCGGTGCCAACCACCCGATGGGTCCTCTCGAACTCGCCGATTTCATCGGGCTCGACACCTGCCTTGCGATTATGCAGGTGCTCTACGAGGGGCTCGCTGACAGCAAGTACCGGCCCTGTCCGCTGCTCGTCAAATATGTCGAAGCCGGCTGGCTCGGCCGCAAAACGGGCCGCGGGTTTTACGATTATCACGGAGAAAAGCCGGTACCGACCCGCTGAGCTGCGAAATCTTGTCCGGCTTGTCTCCTCAGGGTCGATCCGTTATCAAGCGGTCACAATCGCGTGCTATTCCGGCCCGCGAGCGAGGATAAGCGGGACGGGTTTTGCGTGACCGTTTGCCTGGATAATTGCCCGGCTCTGGTGCTCAACGCCGACTTTCGGCCGTTAAGCTATTTCCCGCTGTCCCTGTGGTCCTGGCAGGACGCGATCAAGGCGGTGTTTCTCGATCGGGTCAACATCATCGATCACTACGACGTTCACGTGCACAGCCCGTCGTTGGAACTGCAATTGCCGAGCGTGGTCTCGTTGAAGGAATACGTGCCGGCGGCGCGGCATCCGGCATTCACCCGGTTCAACGTGTTTCTGCGCGACCGGTTTACCTGCCAGTACTGCGGGGAGCCATACCCGTCGCACGATCTGACCTTCGACCATCTCGTCCCGCGGTCGCGCGGCGGGCGCACGATCTGGACCAACGTCGTCACCGCGTGCGCCACCTGCAATTTGTGGAAGGGCAACCGTCTGCCGCGCGAAAGCGGCATGTACCCGCGCCGCCGTCCGGTCCAGCCGACCACCTATATGCTGCAAGAGAACGGTCGCGCGTTTCCGCCCAATTATCTGCACGAGAGCTGGCGCGACTATCTCTATTGGGACACCGAGCTCGATCCGTTCTGAGCCACAGCACGACCGGCGTTGGTGCGGACGGCGGGACTCGAACCCGCACCCTCTGATGAGGAGCAGATTTTAAGTCTGCTGCGTCTACCTTTTCGCCACGTCCGCTTTGGTCGGCCCGCTCGCCTCAATGTCTGTCTCAGGGACGCAGCAGGCCGCTGATTGCCTGCGCCTCACGCAAGACGGGATATGCGATCGCGCTGGCGCGCTCCGCGCCGCGCTGGAGCACCCCATCAATATACCCCGGATCCGCCATCAATCGGCTCATCTCCTTGCCAATGCGGCCCAGTACCCCGACCGCGATCTCGGACAGAGCCTCTTTGAAGTGGGAGAAATTTCGGCCGGCGAAGCGGACGAGCGCCTGCTCCCGCGAGAGCCCGGACAGAGCGGCATAGATGCCGATCAGATTGTCGGCTTCGGGGCGGAGCTCTAGATCGGCCAGCGTCTCCGACAGCGGTTCGGGGTCAGTCTTGGCCCGGCGGATCTTTAGCGCGATCACATCGGGGTCGTCGGTCATGTTAATGCGCGAATAATCGGAGCTGTCCGATTTCGACATCTTCTTGGTGCCGTCGCGCAGGCTCATCACCCGCGTCGCCTCACCGAAGATCTGCGGCTCGGGCAACGGGAAGAATTGGCACTCGTAACGGCGGTTGAAGGCACCGGCAATGTCGCGCGCGAGTTCGACGTGCTGCTTCTGGTCTTCGCCGACCGGCACGTGTGTCGTCTTGTATAGAAGAATGTCGGCGGCCATCAGCACCGGATAGGCGTAGAGGCCAAGGCCGGCCGTCTCGCGGCTCTTTCCCGCAGTCCTTTCCTTGAATTGCGTCATGCGGTTGAGCCAGCCGAGCGGGGTCAGGCAGGCGAGCAGCCAAGCGAGCTCGACATGCGCGCTAACCATGCTCTGGTTGAAGATGATGCAGCTTTCGGGGTCGATTCCGGCAGCGATGTAGGCGGCGGTCACCTCGCGCGTCGAGGCGCGCAATTCATCGGGGTCTTGCGGCTGAGTGAGCGCATGCAGGTCGACAATGCAGAAGATGCATTCGTAGTCGTGCTGCAACGCGATCCAGTTACGAATGGCGCCGAGGTAATTGCCAAGATGCAGGTTGCCGGTCGGCTGGATGCCGGAAAAAATGCGGTTCATCGGACCCCGAATTGGCAATCACTGCCGGCGCTGTTACCTCTCCAGAGAGGTACCGGTCAAGCCGGTTGGCGGCGGCGGCGCCCCAACAATTCGCGCCAATCCGCGATCCCGAAGCCAAGCGTCAAGACTCCGAAGGCGGCGAGCCCGGCGCAGACCAGCACGGCGAGGGCGCCCACTTGCAACATCGCGTGACCTGTGAGCACCGGCGCCAGAGCGATCCGCAACACGGCCAGGACCACGCCCATACCGAGGGCGGCCGCACCCACCCGCGGCAGATTGCGCCGCGCACGCTGATCGAAGCCGAAATGCCCGCGCTGGATCAACAGCGTGAGCAGCGCCAACGCATTTAACCAGCCGGCCATTGTCGTTGCGAGAGCGATCCCGACATGTGCCAGAACCCGCATCAGAACCAGCGTCAGACCCAGATTGACTGCCATCGCCACGACCGCGACCTTGACCGGGGTCGCCGTGTCCTGCCGGGCGAAGAAGGCGGGTGTCAGCACTTTGATCAGGACAAAGGCCGGGAGGCCCGCTGCATAGGCCGCCAGCGCGGCGGCGGTCGCCGCGGTGTCGGTCGGGCCGAAGGCGCCGCGCTCGAACAGCACCGAGAGGATCGGCGTCGCGAGAACCGCCAGCGCGACCCCCGCCGGCAGGGTCAGCAGCAGGGCGAGCTCGATCCCGCGATTTTGCGTCGCCACTGCATCGGGAAGATGTCCGAGCCTGACCTGACGCGACAGCGACGGCAGAATAGCGGTGCCGACGGCAATGCCGACGACGCCGAGCGGCAACTGGTTTAGGCGGTCGGCGTAGTAGAGATAGGAGACTGAGCCGCTGGGCAGGAGCGAGGCGAGCGCTGTCGAAATCACCAGATTGAGCTGCGTAACGCCAGCTCCGATCGTGCCTGGTGCCATCACCGCCAAGGTGCGGCGCACCCCCTGCGTCAGCCGAGGCAAAGGCAACCGCAACGCGAGCCCGGCGCGCTCGCAGGCGAGCAGCAGCCACAGGAATTGTGCAAACCCGGCGGCGCTGACGGCCCAAGCTAGGGCTCGCCCGTCATGCCAGCCAAACTGCCGCATCAGCAACAGCGCTATGATCAGGAATAAATTCAACAAAATCGGGGTTGCGGCGGCCGCGGCGAAGCGCTCGACAGAGTTCAACACCCCGCCTTGGAGCGCGACCAACGCGATAAACAAGAGGTACGGAAAGGTGATCCGAGCGAGCTCGACGGCGAGCTCGAACTTCTCGGGCTCCCGCCGGAAGCCTGGGGCGATCACGTCCATGACCGTAGGCATAAAGATCTCACCAAGGAGGACGAAGCCGAGAAGCGCGGCGAGCAGCACGGCGAGTGCATCCTCGGCAAAGGTTCGGGCCGGCTCCTTGCCATGTTCGGCCATGGTCCCGGCGAAGAGCGGGACGAACGCGGCGCTGAAGGCGCCCTCTGCAAACAAACTGCGGAACAGGTTTGGTAGCCGCTGGGCCACAAAGAATGCGTCGGCTACCGGCCCCGCGCCAAGAATCGCTGCGGTCAGGACGTCGCGGATAAAGCCGAACACCCGGCTTATCGCGGTGTAGGAACCGACCGTGGCGACGGAACGCAGCAAGGCCATATTGCGCTGGTGTAGAGGAAATCGACCGCCGAGAAAACGCTCGATCGGGCTTCGGCTCTAAACCGGCCTGGAAAACAAACCGCGCCCGCGGGCTACTTGTCTTTTGGACGGCGATCGGTAACCGTTCCGTCCCCAAGAATACGGAGACGGAGCATGGCCGGGACCAAGATCGGCGTCGTGGGCTGCGGCGGCCGGATGGGGAGGATGCTGGTCGCCGAGGTCGCGGCGATCGAAGGCTGTACCATTGCCGGCGGCAGTGAGGCGCCGGGCAGCGGCTATGTCAACCAGGATATCGGCGAGCTCGCCGGGATCGGTCGCATGGGTATCGCGATCGGCGAGACCGTCGAAAAGCTGATCCGCGACAGCGATGTCATACTCGAATTCACGTCGCCCGCCGCCACCGTCGAGCATGTCGTCCTCGCCGCCAAGCTCGGCAAGGCGATGGTGATCGGCACGACCGGCCTCTCGACAGAGCAAGGCGAAGTGGTCCGGCAGGCGGCGCGCAGCATCCCGATTGTCTGGGCGCCCAATATGAGCCTCGGGGTCAACGTGCTGTTGAGCGTGGTCGAGGAAGTCGCGCGCCGACTCGGGCCCGATTGGGATGTCGAAATCATGGAAATGCACCACCGCGGCAAGGTCGATGCGCCTTCGGGTACCGCACTCGCCCTCGGCCGCGCAGTGGCGGCGGGCCGCGAGGTGGGGTTCGAGGAAGCGCAGCAGCGCGGGCGGGACGGCATCACCGGCCCCCGGCGTACTGGCGATATCGGGTTCGCGGCCTTGCGCGGTGGCGATGCCGTGGGCGACCACCATGTGATCTTTGCCGGAGCCGGCGAGCGCCTCGAGCTCATTCACCGGACGACGACCCGCGCAGTTTTCGCCAAGGGCGCCGTGCGGGCCGCGCGCTGGGTCGTCGGGCAGCCGCCCGGGGTCTACGGGCTCGACGACGTGCTCGGTCTCTGACGCGCTGCCGCGCCCGCGGGATTGAGCGCATCTCGCCAGCGTTTGAGTGCCTCCCGGATCGACGCCGCGAGCTCGCGCCGGGCGGCGGGTGTCACGATGTCGCCAATCACCAGGCTGCGGCCGTGAGAGGCGAGTAGCAGCCGGTTCCACTCGTCCCCGCGCTCTTCGAGGATCACGCGCAACCAGAAAGGCTCGAACCGCCACGTCCGGCGCTCGCCCCGCACACTTACCCGCTCGACTGTGAAGGAGTCGCCGGCAAGCCTTATCGTCTCGCTGCGGCGGGCGCCGCGGTAATTGATACGGAATGCGAGATATACGATGGCGACGTCGAGGCCAAAGAACCCTATCACCGGCCAAGCGCCTATCGAGACGAACCCGACGCCGACCGCGAGGCTGATCATACCGAGGGTCAGCATCAGGAGATGAAAGCCGCACCGGGGCAGGCTGCGATGCGGCAACAGCACACGCTCGAAAGACGGAGCAGGGGCGAAGGCGCAACTGGGGCTGGAGTTCATCTCATCCCGAGCATAGCGGCGGGAGCAGCGCGCCGTAAAGCAGCCCAATACGCGGTCGCGAGGTTTGTCGTCGGGTGCAGTTCCCTTTAGACTCGGGCGTGATGCGCACTTTCTCGAAACGCGAGGTCCGGGAGTTTTACCGGCGACTGGAGGCAACACGGCCGATCCCGCAGACCGAACTCGAATTCGTCAGTCCATTTACCCTGCTCGTCGCCGTCGTGCTGTCGGCGCAGGCGACCGACATCGGCGTCAACAGGGCGACCCCAGCGCTCTTTGCCCTCGCCGACACCCCCAGAAAGATGCTGGCGCTGGGCGAGGAGCGGCTAGTGGAGCTGATCCGGACGATCGGACTCTTCCGCACCAAGGCAAAGAACTTGATGGCGCTGAGCCGAATCCTGGTCGAGCAATATGATGGGGTGGTTCCGAGCGACCGGGCAGCATTGGAGGCGCTCCCCGGCGTCGGGCGCAAGACTGCGAACGTAGTGCTGAATGTCGCCTTCGGCGAGCCCACGATCGCGGTCGACACGCACATCTTCCGGGTCGCCAATCGCACGGGTCTGGCGCCAGGGAAGACGCCGCTCGCGGTCGAGCTCGCACTCGAGGCCTGCACGCCTGCCGAATACAAACGTTATGCGCATCATTGGCTGATTCTGCACGGGCGGTATGTGTGCAAGGCCCGCAAACCCGAGTGTCCGGACTGCGTCGTGGCCAGCCTCTGCCGTTATGGCGCCAAGACCGGCCCAGCCGAGGTGATCGCGGCGCGCGCTGCTATCTCCGAGCCGGCGGCGCTGGCCGACCCTCCACCCGCCCGACGTATCGGCCGCCGCGCGACTCGGGAGCCGAAAAAGTCCGGGGTCAGCTCGCGGCGCGGGCCGCCACCACGTCGACCATAATCTCGCCGGGCTCGGACGACGGCTGGGCCTGGATGTCGCCCGAAATCTGACCGCCGCACTCGATCTCGATCTGGCCGTAGCGGATCGTCCCCGAGACGCGTCCGCTCGCCTTGATTAACAGCCGCTTGCGCACGACGAGATTACCTTCGAAGCGGCCGTGGATCTCGGCATCCTCGATCGAGGCGGAGCCTTTGAACAGGCCACTCTCGGCGATATCGACATCACGGCAATTCGTCAGGTTGGCCTCGACACTGCCTTCGACGATCAGCTTGTCGCAGGAAGTGATTTCACCCGAGAGCGTGATCTCGCGGCCGACGATCAGCTTGCGCACCTCGGCTTCGTTGCGTCGCGGCTGACTAACCGGTTCGCCAGGTCGGCGCGGCAGCTCGGGAGTCCGAGCCGCGTCAGTGGCGCGCACCAAATCGGGTGCGCGCGGCGGCATCGCGGGGGCCTTGACAGGAGCACCGACGCCCGGCCCGGGCGGCCGGGCGGGCTTCATCGGAATGCCCAAATCGTCAGACGCATCTGCCATTTTGCGGTCCTCTGCCTCGGTTCTCTTCCGACTAAACATGGATTGGACACCCGATCGACATTGTTGAGAGGAATTACACCGCAGACCGGGTCAGGGGATGCGGTTCGACGCGCCGCAGCGCTTCGAAGACATGCAGCATAAACGCCGTAGCGATCACCGGTGCTACGAGGTTGACGAGCGGCAGGGCGAATAAGGCTGCAATCACCACCCCCCCGAGGAAAACGCGAAGACCAAAACGGCTGAGCACCGCCCTGGTCGCCGCGGCATCGAGCCGTCTGAGCGCAACGGCCTCGAAATACTCCCGACCGAGAAGATATCCGTTCAGCGCCAGGAAGAGAAACAGATTTATCCCGGGGACCAGCAGATACACTGGAAGCGCCAATAGGTTGAGCAGCAATGATAGCGCCGAGAGGCGCAGCATCGCTCCGAGGGTTTCGCGAATCGGCTGCCGGCGCGGCGGGCCATTTCCGGGATAATCGAGCGCCTCGACCGCGGCCGCGATGCGTTCGAGAAATAAGCTCATGATCAATGTTACGACCGCCGGGAAGAAGAGCCAGCTCAGTCCGAGCACGGCTAATCCGCCCATCAGGTCGACCAGCCAATTAAGCAGCCGCCAGTCAAAGGGCGCTATGTTGTAAAGAAGGCCGCCGACACCGAGCCATAGTAACGCGAACGTCAGCAACGAAAGCGCGAGGCTGAGAGCAACGACCCGCCGCAGAAGCGGCGTCGAGAGCGCGAATAAGGCGCGGCAGAGCGCGGTCAACATAGTCCGGCTTATAACGCAACGGTGCGCACCGGCCGAATTGGGTTTTTCGAAAGGCTTATGAGAGTTTCAACTCCCCCAAGTAGGCGTGGCGGATCAGCTCGTTTTGGCGCAACTCGGCGGCCGGGCCGCTCAACACCACCCGGCCGGTCTGCAGGACATAGGCCCGGTCGGCAATCGACAGCGCCATATTGGCGTTCTGTTCGACCATGAAAATGGTGACACCCTGCCGGTTGATAGTCCGGATGATGTCGAAGACCTGCTCGACATAAGCGGGCGATAGGCCCATGGAGGGCTCGTCCATGCACAGGAGCTTGGGTCGGGCCATCAAAGCCCGGCCGATCGCGACCATCTGCTGCTCGCCGCCCGACAAGGTGCCGGCGATCTGGCCGAGCCGCTCCTCGACCCGGGGAAACAGAGCGAACACACGCGCCAGGTCCTCGTCGAATTCGGGCCCGCGCCGACGCGTATAGGCACCCATCTCGAGGTTTTCGTATACCGTCATGCGCGGGAAGAGCCGGCGCGCCTCGAGCACTGGAGCGATGCCGCGCCGGACCCGCTCGGCGGTGCCCACGCCGGCCAGCGACATACCCTCGTAGAAGATGTCGCCCGATGTCGGCCGAACACTTCCCATGACCGCCTTCATCGTCGTCGACTTGCCCGATGCGTTGCCGCCCAACAGGCAGACGATCTCGCCGGTCGCGATCCGGTAATCGACAGATTTCAGGACGTGAAGGTCGCCGTAATGGGTGTCGACCCCGGTAAATTCAAGCATTGGGTGGAGATCGAGCATCTCAGGCAAAGACCCTAGCTCGGCCGAGATAAGCGCGGATCACCTCTTCGTCGCGCCGCACCGCGGCGGGCGTCCCCTCGGCGATCTTCTCGCCATGGTCGAGCACGACCACCTTGTCGGCCAGCATCGCGACGACGTCGAGCTTGTGCTCGATCAGCAAGATCGTCAGGCCCTGCTTATTGAAGCTCCCGATCTGGTCGGCGAGCTCCAATGTCTCGGCCGGGTTCATTCCGGCCGTCGGCTCGTCGAGCATCAATAGCTTGGGCTGCGCGGCGAGCGCGCGGGCGATCTCGGTGCGCCGCCGGTTGGCGTAGGAGAGGCTCGCCGCGGGATGATCGGCGCGCGGCAACAGCCGGTTGCCGAAGAGGGACAGAATTCGGAGTGCCTTCTCGCGCGCGGCAGCTTCCTCGTCGCGGCTAGCCGGCAGCCGTAGCACAGCACCGACCGGACCCGTAGCCAGCCGCGCATGCATGCCGATCATGACGTTCTCTAGAACGCTGAGATTCGGGAACAGGCGGATGTTCTGAAAGGTGCGGGAGATGCCGCGCTCGAGCACCCGATGCGGTTGCAACCTGCCGATTTCGTGGCCGGCAAAGCGGATCGTGCCGTGATCCGTCGGCACGAGCCCGGTGATCGCGTTGAACAATGTCGATTTACCTGAGCCGTTGGGTCCAATGACGGCGACGACCGAATGCGCCGGAACACTCAATTGGACGGACTGCAAGGCGACTAGCCCGCTAAACCGTACGGTCAGATCAGCGACCCCGAGAAGTGGTAGTCGCGGGTCATGGTCGGTCGCCGCCACATCGGTGATGCTGCTGCGCGCGGGTTGCACTGTCTCCTCCTCCGCGCTTAGCGCCCTCGTACGCCGGGCAGCTGGGATCAATCCCTGGCGGCGATAAAGCATCATCACGACCAGGATCACGCCAAAGATCAGCTCGATCGACGAGGCGAGCTCGACATGCTGCAGCGAATCGATGCCGCCGAGACGGCCGAGCGCGTGTAGCCAGCCGGAGAGGTCTTCGAGAAACCACGATTGCAGAACCTGCAGGAGCAATGCGCCGACAACGACACCCCATACGCTGCCGATGCCGCCGAAGACGACCATGACGAGGATCATGACCGAGACCGGAAACATGAACATCTCGGGGGTCGCCGTCTGCAATTTCGCGACGTAGAAGGTGCCGGTCGCGCCGGCGAAAGCGGCGCCGATCGCAAAGGCGAGGAGCTTGTAGCGAACGCGGTCGACGCCCATCGCCATAGCGGCGACCTCGTCTTCGCGGATCGCCATCCAGGCGCGGCCAATCCGCGAATCTTTGAGCCGCTGGCTCGTGAAGATCAGAAAAGCGACGAGCGCTACCCCGACATAGTAATAAGGCGTCGCGTCGATCCCGAAGTCGAAACCAAAGAACCGGGGTGCGGCGACGCCGTTGAGACCCATCGCCCCATTGGTGACCGATGGAATGTTGCGCGCGACGATCGGCACGATCTCGCCGAAACCCAGCGTCACGATCGCGAGATAATCGCCCCTGAGTCTTAGGGTCGGGGCGCCGAACAGCACCCCGAAAAAAGCGGCGATTGCGGCGGCGATCGGCAGCATCAGCCAGAACGAAACCTGAAAGTGGACGACGTCGCCGCCCGCCGTCTGAAAACGACTGACTAGGTCGAGCCATTGGAAAGGTTCCCAGAAACTGCTCCACGCTGGCTGCACCTGCCATGAGCTCGCCACGCCATAGGCATATGCGCCGATTGCGAAGAACGCGGCATAGCCAAGGTCGAGCAATCCGGCGAAGCCGACGACGATATTGAGCCCGAGCGCCAAGGCGGCGAAGGCCAACGCATTCGCTGCCGAATCGATATCGGCGTCATTTTGGATTACCAGCGGAAACAGCAACGCCGCCGCGGTGACGCCGAAAACGGCGAGGCGGGAGCGCGTCCTTGTCACTGGGGCGTTTTACGATTTCGTCGGGACCGCGCGGCCGAAGAGGCCGGTTGGGACGAAGACGAGGACCAGAATCAGGATCGAAAAGATGATCACATCGGTCCAGCGCACGGCGATCAGCTGGCCGCCCAGGGTCTCGATCAGCCCGATCAGGACGCCGCCGACCATGGCACCGGGGATGCTGCCGATGCCGCCCAGCACGGCAGCGGTGAAGGCCCGTAGCCCCGCGGTGTAGCCGATGATGAAGCTCGTATAATTGTAATAAAGACCGAAGATCAGCGCCGCCGCCCCGGCCAGCGCCGAGCCAAGAAAGAACGCGGTGACGACGACCCGATCGACATCGATCCCCATCATGCGGGCGGCCTCGGCGTCTTGCGCGGTGGCGCGCATCGCCTTGCCGAGGCGGGTCCGGTTGACGAAAAGATGGAGTGCGATCATCAGCGCCGTGGCCACACCCCAGATCAGTAACGTCTTCAACTCGAGCGTGACCTCGCCGAATTGCCAGCGCACCACCGGCAGGGGGTTCGGGTAATTCTCCGACCCCGCCCCGACGGTCAACAGGATGACGTTGAACAAGATGTAGGAGACGCCGATCGTCGTGATCATCGCTGCCGTGCCGGGGACGCCGCGCAACGGCCGCAATGAGAGTCGCTCGATCGCGACCCCGAGCACGCCGCCGGCGAGCATCGTAACGCCAAAGGCGAAGACCAGCGCGCCAGCCAAGGCCAATCCGGTCAGGACATGCCCCTGACCAGAAATGCCGAGTAGCTGGAGCGCCCACATCCCGACAAACGAGCTGACCATAAAGACGTTGAAATGCGCGAAGTTGATTAGCTCGAGGATGCCGTAAATCAGGGTGAAGCCCAGGGCCAACAGGGCGTACATGGCCCCGAGGCTAAGCCCGTTGATCAGCTGCTGGAGCAGCACGCCATAGTCGGACACGGCGAGCGCCCGACGGCTTATGAGCTTTGCGGTGCCACCCCGAGATACTTGTATTGGTGCAGCACATCGTCCGGCGGATACTTGTCGTCCTTGACGATGCGGAACACGCTGATCACCCGGTTCTGCAGATCGCCGTTTTCGTCGAAAGCGATTTCGCCCTGGATGGTCTTGACATGGCCCGTCTGCATGGCATCGCGCACTGCCTCGCGAGTGACCTCCTTGCCCGAGCCCGCGACGCGCTTGATCGCATCGAGAATGACGAGCGCCGCATCATAGGCGGTGATCGAGTAGTTTTCCGGCTGCTGCCCGTATTTCTTGGCGAAACTCTCGATGACCGGCGCTGCCTCCGGATTCTCCAGGATGTTCGGCGCGGCGATCGTCGCGTACCAGCCCTCGGCCGCGGGAAAACCGGCGCCGCGCAAGATCTCGGCACCGTAAAGGCCGTCGCCGCCGCCCTTGATCATCTTGGGGAGGATATCGGAGGCCTGCTTGACGACCTTGACCCCGGCCTGCGCCACCCCGCCGTAATAGAGGGCATCGGGATTGAGCGATTTTATCTTGGTGAGTGTGGTCGTGTAGTCGGTCTCCTTGGGATTGAGCTGGTCGCGGCCAAGCACCTTGATCCCGCGCTTTTCGGCCTGCGCCTGAAAGGTATCGGCGATCCCGACCCCGTAGGCGCCGCTGTCGTCGAGCACATAGACCGATTTGACCTTCAGCACGTCGGCATAATAATTGGCCATGTTCGGGCCCTGGAAGGCGTCCGTGGTCACGGTCCGGAAATAGATCGGCTTGCCTTTGGGCCGGTACTGCCCGGCGAATTTCGGGTCGGTGATGTCGGGGTTGGTCGAGCTCGGGGTGATCGTCGCGAGCTCGCCCTGGCTCAAGATCGGCGACATCGCCTTGCCCGAACCGCTCATTTGCGGACCGATCGCCGCGACGATCTCTTTGTCGGCGACCATTTTGCGGGCATTGGTCGCCGCCTGCGCCGGATCGTACTGCCCGGCGGTGGCGGTGCCGTCGTCGAGCAACAGGACGTCGATCTTGTAGCCGGCGACCCCACCCTGCGCGTTGGCTTCGTCGATCGCCAGCAAGGCCCCGTCCTTGATCAATTCGGCGTCATGTGCGTCTGCCCCGGTAAAGGGCAGGTTTATTCCGATTTTGACCGTTTTGTCGGCCGCGGTTGCGTAGCGAGCGTGCGCCGCCAGAGTGCCGAGGAGCGCCGTCGACGACAGCTGGAGGATCAGAGACCGACGTGACAGCATGAATTTTACCTCCCTAGACTGAGCCTTCGCCCGGCGCGTCGGAGCAAATGTCGTGCCGAACCCGGCGCGACCGAGCAAGCGAGATTACCCGATCTCGTGCCGTGGATCAGCTATCCTACACAGGCCATTTTCGCCTCGCGGACGGCGATTGCGGCGTTGCGCTCGAGCAGCAGCCGGGCGCGCTCGGCAACCGGCACGTCGATCATTTTGCCGTCGACCGTGACCGCGCCGACGCCTTCAGCAAGCGCCTTCTCGTAGGCGGCGACGACGCGGCGGGCGTGATCGACCTCCTCGGCGCTCGGCCGGAACTCCTCATTCAGAATAGGTACTTGGCTCGGATGAATGACCGAGGCACCGATAAAACCGAATCGGCGCGAGCGGCGGATGGTCGAGCGAAAGCCGTCGAGATCATGGAACTCGGCGACCGTGCCGATAAAGCCCAATGGCATGATGCCGGCAGCGCGGGCGGCAAATACAGCCATTTGCTTCGGCATCGACAGTGCCTCGGCGTCTGGTGAGATGCCGGCCGAGGTGGCGAAATCCTCGGCGCCGAGGTTGAGGGCGCACAGCCGCGGGTGGGCACGAGCGATCTCGGCGATATGGAAAAAGGCAGCGGCGGTTTCCACCATGGCGATCAACCGCGTCGACCCCGGCGCCACGCCGCGCTCGGCTTCAACCTCGTCGACAATCTCGGCGATCAGCCGCACATGCTCGGCGCTGTCGACCTTGGGCAACGCCAGGGCAAGTACGCGCGGCCCGACCGCCGCCTCGATGTCGCGCACTGCAAGCCGCGACGGCCGGTTGATGCGGACCACGACATCCGCACCGCCGCGGGACACGATTTCGGCCGCCTCGGGAACCAGGGTGCGCGCCCGTGCCTTCTCCGAGGCGACCACACTGTCTTCGAGGTCGAGAATGATCGCGTCGGCGCCGCGTCTCGCCGCACCGTCGACAAAGCGGCGTTGCGTGACCGGTACGAACAGCAGCGAGCGCCAGACCGGCAATGTCGAGGCCGTCAAGACCTATTCTCCGGCGAGGCCGATGACGCCGTCGCGCGCAAGTCCGGCAATCGCCGCACCATCGAGCCCGAGCGTGCCCAGAATCTCGGCGGTGTGCTCGCCCAAGGCCGGCGCCGGGCGGCGCAATCGGCCGGGTGTTGCCGAGAGGCGGGGGATCACATTGTGCATCGGCAAATGTCCCATCTCGGTGTCGGGAAGGTCGACGAGGATCTCGCGGGCGATCACGTGCGGGTCGGTCATGAATTGGTCGATGTCGTAGACCGGTGCAGCGGTGACCTCGGCGCGCGCGAATACATCCATATTTTCGTCGAGGGTGCGCGCGCCAATGAACTCGACGATCGGTGCCTCGCACGCCGCTGCGTTACGCACCCGGTCGGTGTTGGCGCGAAACCGCGGGTCGGCGAGCATGTCCTCGCGGCCGATCACGCGAAACAGCCGCTCGGCCATCGCCTGGATCGAGGCGGAGATACCGATGTAGCGCCCGTCCTTGGTTCGAAAGACATTGCGCGGCGAGGTCGTCTCGGACCGGCTACCGGTGCGTTCCCGAACCTCCCCGGTCAGACGGTAGATACCCGCTTCGGTGGCGATAAACGAGAACAGCGGATCGAGCAACGGCAGGTCGATGACCTGACCCCGCCCGCCTTTGGCCTCAACCTCGCGCAACGCGACGAGCACCGCCATGGCACCGTAGAGCCCGGCGACCATGTCGGCGAGTGCCGTCGGCGGCAATGCCGGCTCGCGGTCGGCAAAACCGGTGCGCGCAGCATAGCCCGACATGCTCTCGACCAATGTCCCAAAGCCGGGGCGGTCGCGATAAGGGCCGTCCTGCCCCCACCCGGAAACCCTGACGATGACGAGCCCGGGGTTGCGCCGGTGCAGGATCTCCGTGCCGAGACCCATCGCCTCGAGGGTCCCGGGGCGGAAATTCTCGATCAGCACTTCGGCGGTTGACGCAAGGTCGAGGAGCAGCTCGCGCCCCCGTGGTTCCCTGAGGCTCAATGCCACGCTCTTCTTGTTGCGCGAATAGACCTTCCAGTGGACGCTGACACCGTCGGTCTGCCAGGGGCGCAGCGGGTCGCCTTTTTCGGGTCCTCGATTTTGATCACCTCGGCGCCGAAATCGGCGAGTTGGAGGCTGATCATGTTGCCCGAGACGAGCCGCGACATGTCGACGACACGCACACCGTCGAGCGGACACGCCGCCTCGGGCTCGAAGGATTTCTCGGCGATGCTCATCGGCGGCCCGCTACGGTTTCTCGCCAGCCGGTGGCGTCACGGTGCGCCGTGGGGCGATCGGTGCCGCACCGATGCTACCGAGGTCGATCTCCGGCATCGGCGTGTCGAGCTGCTTCAGCACCGCGCTCGCGAGCTCATTGTAGTCCCCGAAATTGCGGCGCAGCCAATGGCGCCAGTTGGGCATGCCGCCGCTAGCGTGATTCTCGAAGGCCGATTCGCGCGCGTCGAGTGCCGATGAGACATGGTCCCAGGCGAGCTGCAACAACGCCGCGCGCTGCAGTGCTGTGTACCCGCCGCCGCCGAACGACTCTTCGAGCCCGGCCGCCATCTCCGGCGTCGCGAGATCGCGGTCGGACGGCGCGACGACGAGCGAGGAGCCGGGCAGGATCCGCAGGATCTCGGACATGCGCTGGCGCGCCTTGAAGAGGGCGATGCCGCCGCCGGCGAGATGGGCGTGTCTCGGGAAGCAATAACCAGCCGGGGTGTAGTCGGGGTCACGCTCGGCGGCGGTCAGACAGCTGCGGACGGTCTGCACCGGGATGACCAAGTCGATCAGGTATTCGATGGTCTGCTCGTGCTCCTTGAGACCCATCGCATGGGTCAGGGCCAGGCCGAGACCCAGGGTGAACTCGGCCTTGGCCAGCCAGCCGTAGAGGTGATGCCAGCGCAGCCAGCGCGGGATCGCCTCCGGCGCGGGATCGACAAAAAAGACCCGCTCCCACGGGATGAACACATCGTCGAGCCACATCTGGCCATCGAGCTCGTCGTAGCGGCTGCTGAGCGGCGCCACGAATGGGTTCTGGTCGCGCGTCGCGATCTTGCGACACAAGGTGGTGACCCCCGGGGCGTTGACCGGCACGATAAAACCCGTCGGATGCCCGCCGATCTCCAGGCGCGACAGGGCGCCGACATAAACGTCTTCAACATAGGCCGGGCTCGTATGCATGCCGAGCTTGCCGCGGATCACCATCCCGGCATCGGTCTCGCGGACAAGCTTTAGCGAGACCCGATCCTTGGGGTCGGGGCGCATGCGTTGGCCGATGATCGGGGCGCCGCCGCAAAAGGTCAGGAAGCGGCCGGTGCGGGCGATCTCCTCACGATAGGCCAGCGCCTCGGCAATCTGATGGTCCGGGGCGTTGACCGCTTGCGCAGCGGTCAGCACGCCCAGCTGGATCAGATTGCCATAAGCCGGGGTGTGGGTGATGTTGCCGGCGCTCAAGAACGTCGTCTTGGCAAAGGATCGGCCCATGCCGAGCAGATCCTCTGAGCTTTTCGGCAACAGATAACCCCACGGCACCCGCGCGCCCGCGGCATCTGGCGGCGCCAGCAGCAGTTCCTGCCACTCGGGGTCGAGGTGACGGTCATACCAGGCGGCATACTCCTCGACCATCGCCTGCGTCGCGGGGTGGGTGGTCACGTCCTCGACCCAACCTTCGCCCATAACCCAGACCCGCCGTCCGTCGCGTAGCGCCTCGCGATATTCGCGGCCCGTTCTCATGGCGCCTGTCCTGTCGCCGTCCCTTGCCCCCCTGCTAGAGGCCGGATAACAGGCCGAATTATCGTTTGCGCCTTGAAATTTGTCCGGATCATCCTTAGATAAAACCAATTCTATCAGATACTTAAGATACCGCCCCTAGCTCGAACAAGCAGGGGGCGAAACGGCCCTTGCAGGGGGCGGAATCGGGCTATCAGGGGAGAAACAGGGTGGCGCTCCCGGCATAGCCGTTGAGCGGAACGGGTCGGCCGCAGCCATCGGCCATGATAGAACCTCCCTTGGGTCGAAGCGCCGCGGCTCGACGCTGCTTCGCACAACGTCTCATCGAGCCGTGCAACCGTCAACCGGGAGGTCCGACCACATGGCGCAGGAAACCGTCCGGCTCGCCGAATATGCTGCCGCTCTGCGGTATCAGGATCTGCCCGCGGAGGTCGTGCGGCGCGCAAAGGAGTGCATCGCCGACACTGTGGCGGCGATCATTTGCGGCAGCGCAATGCCGTGGAGCCGGATCGTGATCCGCTACGCCGAGCGCACCGGGCCCGGCGGCCGGAGCCATATCCTCGGTAGCGATGGTGCGGCGGTCCAGGCGAACGCCGCGGCCCTCGCCAACGGGGCGCTCGCCCATGCTTTCGAGCTCGACAGCCTGACCCGCCCGGGTGCCGGGGCTCATCCGGGTGCGACGGTGCTGCCGCCGGCTCTCGCGATAGCCCAGGAGCAGGGCGCCGATGGCCGGGCATTGATCACCGCCTTTGTCGCCGGCAACGAGGTGATGATCCGCATCGGGCGCGCGACCGGCCACACCAACGAGGCACGGGGCTTTCACGCACCGGGCACGACCGGGCCATTCGGCGCCGCAGTCGCCGCGGGGCATCTCTTGCGGCTGGGGCCCGCAGCGATGACCAATGCGTCGGGTATCGCCGGCTCGCTCGCCGGCGGGCTGCTCGAATTCGCACGAGGCGATGGCGGCATGGTCAAGCGCTTGCACCTCGGACGGGCCTCGGAGGCGGGGGTTCTCGCGGCAAGCCTGGCCGCCGACGGCTTCGAGGGGCCGCGCACCGTGCTCGAAGGCGAGTTCGGGTTCCTCAAGGTGTTCTGCACGAAATGGGACGAGGCGGAGCTGACCCGCGGTCTCGGCGAGGAGTTTGTCGTCTCTTCGACGGTGCTGAAGCGCTATCCGTGCCACGCCACCGCGCATGCCGCGGTCAGAGCGGTGCGCGATCTGCAGGCCGCGCATGGCTTCAAGGGCGGGGAAGTCGAGGCGATCACGGTCACCGGCACGGACCGCATGGTCGAGCGCCACAACATCCTGGAGCCCGCCGATCTGATGCTGGCGCAGTACAGCATTCCGTTCTGCGTCGCGCTGGCGCTGCACCGCGAGGCGCGTGACCCCGAATCCTTTGACGAGACCGCCCTCCGCGACCCGCAGATCCGGGCCCTTTGCCGGCGCGTCCGGCTGGTGCCGGACCCGAGCGGGGGGCATGCCGGGGTGGGAAGCACGGTGACGATCGAGCTCTCCGATAGGCGCTGCCTCGAAGGCCGCGCCGAGAACGGCATGCTCGAACCCGGCGAGCTGGAGGATAAATTCCGCCGTCTGACCCGCCGCGCGCTTGGCGAACGTGTGGCGATGGCGCTCTACGAGCGGCTGCAACGGGTCGAGAACGAAGCGGATCTAAGCTGGCTCAGCGCTCAGCCGTAGCGCTGCACGCAAAGTCCCTATCCGGCACGCCGCAGCCGTGCCAATCGGGCCTTCAGCCGATCGAAATCGACCGGCTTGGTCAGGAATTCGCTGGCGCCGAGTTCACCGGCGCGACGGCGGCGTTGGTCGTCACCGTACGCCGTCACCATCATCACCGGCAGATCGGACTACTGCTGCTTGATCTCGGCGAGCAAATCCAATCCGTCCATCTCGGGCATGTTGATGTCGGAGAGGATCACGATCAACGTTGGCTCTATCCCGTTGCTCAGTAAGTTCGGCGCCTCGTCGCCCGAGTTGGCGAAATGCATCACGTAGATGCCGTTGCGTGCTTCGCGGCGAAAGCGCTGGCGGAAAAGGTCAGCCACATCCGGCTCGTCATCGATAACCAGGATGCTGACGCTCACGTGCTCCTCCCCGCCGCCTGAGCGTTGCGCGGCAGTCTGATCGTGAATTCGGTGAATTCGCCGGGACGGCTCGCGACCTCGATCGTGCCGCCATGCTGTTGCGTGACGATGTCCCAGCTGATCGAGAGCCCGAGACCGGTCCCTTCGCCGGTCGGCTTGGTTGTGAAGAACGGCTGAAACAGCTGGTCCCTGATTTCGGGCGGGATGCCGGGCCGTTGTCGCGCACCCGGACCTCGACCGCCTCGCCCAGATCGCGGGTCGACACCCCGAGGGTCGGGCGATAGCCGGCCTCGCCATTGCCGCGTGCGCGCTTGGTGGCGGCGTAAAAGCCGTTGCCGATCAGGTTCAGAAACACGCGGGTCATCTCCTGCGGCGCCAGCTCGATCGGTGCGACGGCGGGGTCGAGATCGCGCTCCAAGATGATGTTGAAGTTCGCGTCTTGGGCCCGCGCACCGTGATAGGCGAGGTTCAATGCCTCGTCGACGAGGGCATTGAGATCGACCTCGCGGCGCTCGCCCGACACCCCGCGCGAGTGCTCCAGCATGCTCTTGACGATGCCGTCGGCGCGCCGGCCGTGCTCGGCGATCTTTTCGAGATTGCCGGTCAACATGCCGACGATTTCGTCGAGTTCGGCGCGCTCGTCTTCGGCCAGCCCGGCGATCGCCGGTGCCGCGGTCTCCTTCAGCTCGTCGAGCAATTCGACCGAGAGGCCGGCAAAGTTGTTGACGAAGTTGAGCGGGTTTTTGATCTCGTGGGCGATGCCGGCGGTCAGCTGACCGAGCGAGGCCATCTTCTCCGACTGGATCAGCCGGTCCTGAGCGCGGCGCAGATCGGCGAGTGCGGCCTCGGCGGCGGTGCGTGCGCGGCGCGCTTCCTCGCCGCGGGCCATCAGTTCCTGAAACAGCCGCGCATTCTCGATGGCGAGCACGGCCTGTCCGGCGAAGGTTTGCAATAAGGTCGGGATCGTCGGGGCGAAACCGCCGGCCGTGCGCCGGCGGATCACCAGCCCGCCGACAACCTTGTCCTCGCGCAACAATGGCACCGCCAGAACCGCATGGATACCTTCGAGCAATACACCGCGGTCAGGGCCGAGCGTCGGATCCTGCTGCACATCGTCGACATGCACCGGTGCGCGCTCGACCGCGGCGCGGCCGAGATGGGTCTCGCCCAGCCTCACCCTGCGTTCGCGCAGCGCCTCGACCCGCTCGGCGCTCATGCCAAAGGCGGATTTGGGCACAAAGACTCCCTCGCTCTCGTCGAATTCGTAGATCGTGCCCTCATCGGCCTGCGAGAGCTGCGCCGCGCGGCTGATGATCGTCGCGAGCACGGTGTCGAGGTCGAGCGAGGAATTGACCGCGCGCAGCACCTCCTCGAGCGCCTGCAGTTCGCCGACCGAGCGGGTCAGCTCGTCGGTGCGGGCCTGCAATTCGTCGAGCAGCCGCGCATTCTCGATCGCGATCACCGCCTGGTCGGCAAAGGTGCGCACCAGTTCGATCTGCCGCTCGGTGAATGGCTGCACTCGTTTCCGGGAAAGCGCGATAACGCCGATCGGCTCGCTGTCGCGCAGCAGCGGCACACCGAGCATAGTACGTCGCCCGGACGCCACAGTCCCGGGTAGCGCGTAATCCGGGTCGGCGCGGATGTCCTCGACATGCACGACCCTGCCTTCGAGCGCCACCCGCGCGGCGATGCTGGTGTCGCGACCGGGGACAATTGTTCGCTGGCGCAAGGCCGCATGATACTCGGGCTCCGTTTTGACGGCGGAGAACGACATATAGCGGTAGACCTCGCCCTCGCGTATCCAGACCGCGCCAGTATCGCTGCTGCAAAGCCGGACGGCCGTCTCGACCACCGTGTCCAGCACCGGTCGCACATCGGCGGTCGAGCGGCTGATGACGTTGAGCACGTCGCTGGTCGCGGTCTGGTATTCGAGCGATTCTTCGAGATCGCGCGTGCGGGCCTGCAATTCGGTCAGCAGCCGCGCATTCTCGATCGCGATGACCGCCTGGTCGGCGAAGGTGCGCACCAGTTCGATCTGCCGTTCGGTGAACGGCTCGACTTGTTTCCGAGTAAGCGTGATCATGCCGATTGGCTCGCTATCGCGCAGCAGCGGCACCCCAAGATTGGTACGTCGCCCGGCCCTCACAGCCTCGGGCGCCGCATAGTCCGGGTCAGCGCTGATGTCCGCGACATGCACGACCTTGCCTTCGAGCGCCACCCGCCCGGGGACGCTGTTGCGACCGGGGACAATTGTTCGCTGGCGCACGATCGCCCAATACTCGGGCTCCGCTGCGCTGAACGAACTCGCCACCGGGCGGTAGACCTCGCCCTCGCGTATTGAGATCGCCGCGGAATCGGCTCCGCAGAGCCGGGCGGCCGTTTCGATTACCGTGTCCAGCACCGGTTGCACATCGGAGGTCGAGCGGCTGATGACGTTGAGCACGTCGCTGGTCGCGGTCTGGTATTCGAGCGATTCTTCGAGGTCGCGCGTGCGGGCCTGCAATTCGCCGAGCAGCCGCGCATTCTCGATCGCGATGACTGCCTGGTCGGCAAAAGTGCGCACCAGTTCGATCTGCCGTTCGGTGAACGGCTCGACCCGTTGCCGCGAGAGATTGATCGTGCCGAGCACAGCCCCCTCGCGCAGCAGCGGCACTCCGAGGATAGTACGTTGCCCGGACGCCACAGCCTCGGGCAACGCGTAGTCCGGGTCAGCGCGGATGTCCGCGACATGCACGACCCTGCCTTCGAGCGCCACCCGCCCGGCGACGCTGTCGCGACCGGGGACAATGATTCGCTGGCTCAATTTCGCCCAAAACTCGGGGTCCGCCGCTCTGGTCGAACTGGTCACATACCGGTAGACCTCGCCCTTGCGTATCGTGATCCCTCCGCCATCGGCGCCGCAAAGCTGGGCGGCAGTTTCGGCCACCGTGTCCAGCACCGGCTGGACATCGGCGGTCGAGCGGCTGATAACGTTGAGCACGTCGCTGGTCGCGGTCTGGTATTCGAGCGATTCTTCGAGGTCGCGCGTGCGGGCCTGCAATTCACTGAGCAGCCGTGCATTCTCCATCGCGATGACCGCCTGGTCGGCGAAGGTACGCACCAGCTCGATTTGCCGCTCGGTGTACGACTCGACCCGCTTCCGGGCGAGAGCGATCGTGCCGAGCACGGCCCCCTCGCGCAGCAGCGGCACCCCGAGAATGGTACGTAGCCCGGCTCTCACAGTCTCGGCTTGCGCGTAGTCCGGGTCCGCGCGGATGTCTTCGATATGAACGACCCTGCCTTCGAGCGCCACCCGTCCGGTGATGCTGTCGCGGCCGGGGACATAGGTTCGCTGGCGCAAGGCCGCCCAAAACTCGGCATCCGCTGAAATCGCTTGGCTGCTCGCCACAGCGCGGTAGACCTCGCCCTCGCGTATCGCGATCACTGCGGTATCGCTGCCGCAAAGCCGGCCGGCCGTTTCGATTAATGTGTCAAGCACCGGTTGCACATCGGCGGTCGAGCGGCTGATGACGTTGAGCACGTCGCTGGTCGCGGTCTGATATTCGAGCGATTCTTCGAGGTCGCGCGTGCGAGCCTGCAATTCGCCGAGCAGCCGCGCGTTCTCCATCGCGATGACCGCTTGCGCCGCGAAGTTCTCGACGAGCGCGATTTCCTTGTCGCTGAACGGTCGAATTTCAAGGCGGACAGCAGAGATCAGGCCGAGTAACGTGTCGTCTTTGCGCAGCGGTACAAAAAGACCTGTCCGTGCGCCGTAAGAATTGCCGATCTCGGCCAAATCGGGGACGTGGATTAACCGGGCGCCGTCGAGCAACGGAATGAGGTTCGGGAAGTCCGACGGCAAGAACCCCTGCCGCATCCGCTCGGCAAGCTCTTGCGATCGGGTGTTTATTGCGACGGCGCGGAACCTTTCGCCGTCATAAAGGCTCAAACTACCGTGTACGGCTCCACAGAGGACGCGCGCCTTTTCTAGTATCGCCTCGAAGACAGGGGTGCGATCGCCGGGCGAGGAATTGATGACCTGCAATATCTCGGCGGTCGCGGTCTCCCGCTGCAGCGCCTCGTCGCGCTCGGCTCTGCATTCGGCAAGCTGACGTTGCAGATCGGCTATGAGCTGTTCGGAATCGGCTAATGTGCTGTTGGGTGTCGCGCTCATTTGCGGACCTCGTCGGGACCGAGCTTCCGCATGGATCATACCGTGATCGACACGGGCCACCACAGGTTGTTGATCGGGATCATCGGAGTAGCGTCGGCGAATAACCGGTACCGGCCGGCTCCGTCGGTTGCGTTCGCCCGTCGAACGGCCGCTACTTGCGCGCAGCGGTCACTCAACGCCAGAGCCGCCCCCGCCGTGGCCGACGGTCCCACCACACAGGCGGACCCGCGGCCGCGGCGAGGAGTTTGTCGTCTCATCGACGGTGCTGAAGCGCGATCCGTGCCACGCCACCGCACATGCCGCGGTCAGAGCGGTGCGCGAGCTGCAAGCCGCGCACGGCTTCGGCGGCTCGGATGTCGAGCCGATCGCGATCACCGGTACAGAGCGCATGATCGAGCGTCACAACATCTTGGAACCTGCCGATCTGATGCTGGCGCAATACGGCATTCCGTTCTGCGTGGCGCTGGCGCTGCACCGGGAGGCGCGCGACCCCGAATCCTTCGACGAGACCGCACTGCGCGACCCGCAGATCAGGGAACTCTGCCGCCGCGTCCGGCTGGTTCCCGGAGAAGAGCATGACCGGAGCATCGTCACGATCGAACTCGCCGACGGGCGCCGTTTCGAACGCCACGCGGAGAATGGGATGCTCGAACCCGGCGAGCTGGAGGACAAGTTCCTGCGCCTGACCCGTCAAACGCTCAGCGAGCCCCGTGCCGCGGTGCTCTTCGAACGTCTGCAGCGCCTCGAAGACGAGAAAGACCTAAACTGGCTCGGTGCTCAGCCGTAGCGCTGGATGGTAGCCTGTACTCCGGACGGGCGCAGGAAGGCGCGCATTAGATCGCCGCGGGAGGCCACAATCTGCTAATGATCTGACCCCCGGAACAGGCAAGTCTCTGCGGCTCGGTCCTGCGGCGATGACCAACGCGCTGGGCATCGCCGGGTCACTCGCCATCGGATTGCCCGAATTCGCTCACGGCCGCATAGATATTGGCAGTGGGCAATCGTAACCTCGTCAGTCACGAACGAAGCAGCCGATAGATTTAGCTTCGCTGTTGCGACGGGGCCGCGGCAGTGTCAAAGCATCGGATGTGTCGGTTGCGAAATAGCACGATGTTGGCGCGGCGCATCTTGGTAGCCTTCATGATGCCCGTTACGGCTGCCGCCGCGGCACCCTCGGATGCGGGCAAGCCAGGTGTTGTCGTGTCGCTTGAAAGGCGAACTGTGCGGGACCTGATGCATATCGATGTTGCCGGGCCGTCGATTTCCAAATAGACCAACGAAAGCGGAGTCCGAGGTGGTTCGCGAGAACGAGATACGGAAAGCCGAGGTTGCGGTAGCAATGCCACCCGCAACCGACGCCGGTTTGGTATTTATCGGTCGCGTTCGCACGCCGTGGACCTCACGAATGGAAACGCCGCGACAGGGCCGGTCTGACGGGCCGCTTTGCCGCATCGAAGTATTCCAGCCGTGGGTTGCAGCGCTCGACAGCCTCGCTCAATTCGAGCGCATCGAAGTCGTTTATTGGCTGCACCTCTCTCGGCGCGATCTGGTGATGCAAAGCCCGGCAAACGACGGAACTTCGCGCGGTACCTTTTCGCTGAGATCGCCGGCCCGGCCAAACCCGATCGGTACGTCCATCGCTAAGCTGGTTTCGATCGAGGGTGCGATTGTGACGGTTCGTGGCTTGGATTGCCTGGACGGCACCCCACTGCTCGACCTCAAGCCCGATCGGACGCTGTTCACGCCGATTGCACCGCCACAGCCAGGAGATTTCCAAGTGGCTGACCCATAGGCTCGCCGCGGCACCCTCGGCGAGCTAAGTGCCACTCTTCGGCAGGCTACAGCGGGCTCAAGGACGAGAAAGACCTGGCCTCGCCGGGCTCAGCTGTAGCGGCGGATCGTCTTCTGCACGCCCGACAAACCCTTCCGCAAGTCATCGATAGTCATGACCGGCGCCAGCTCGATCTTGGCATTCAGGCCAAAGAACAGCCGCTCGGCGATATCGGCGATCTCCGATGAGTCGTGCATGTTGACGATAAAGAAGCCACCCCGGTCGCCGTCGACGGCGTGGAAATAGGCGGCTTCCGGCTTCAGATCCTCCGTCATTTGCTGGAAGACCTTCTCGACCTTACCGGTGCGAATGGCGGCGTTGCCGGCATCGACCGGAAACGAGAATCTCACCATAACCCGCATGACCTGCCTCCCTGACGCCCTCCGGATCGCCCAACGAGGGCCGCCCTGAGCAGATCGTGCGCCTTCGCCTATGCGCTCGCAAGGCGGATCGGCGGCAGCCCGAGGCGGGGAATTTCGATCGCCGGGCAGCGGTTCATGACCACCTTGAGACCGCGGGCTTCGGCGCGGGTGGCCGCGTCGTCGTCGCGTACCCCGAGTTGCATCCACACGATTTTGGCGCCGACAGCGATCGCCTCGTCAACGACCCCGCCGGCCGCCTCGGGCCTCCGAAAGACATCGACCATGTCGATCGGCTCAGGTACTTCGGCGAGCGAGGCGTAAACCTTTTCGCCGTTGATCATACCGCCGGCCGCATTCGGATTGACCGGGATCGTCCGGTAGCCGCGACGCTGCAGGTAGGCCATGACCCCGTGGCTGGGCCGCTCGCGTCTGGGGCTGGCACCGACGACAGCGATCGTGCGCGCACTCCCGAGGATGTCGCGCAGATAGTCCTCGGGATAGCTCTCGTGGTCCAATCTGCGCCTCAACGGTCGTGCCAGACCGGCTCGCGCTTGGCGAGAAAGGCGTCGATGCCTTCACCGGCGTCGCGGGCGAGCATGTTCGTCGTCATGACTTCGGCGGCATAGCCGTAAGCGGCGGCGAGGTCGAGCTCGGCCTGGCGGTAGAAGGCCTCCTTGCCGATCTTGACGGTCAGAGCGGATTTGCCGGCGATCTCGCGCGCGAGACCGTCGACCGCCTCACGCAGGCCCTCGCGCGGGACCACGCGATTGATCAGACCGATCGCTTGCGCCGTCTTGGCGTCGATGAGCTTCCCGGTCAGCAGCATCTCCATCGCCGCCTTGCGCCCAACCGCGCGGGTCAACGCCACCATCGGCGTCGAGCAGAAGAGGCCGATATTGACACCGGGTGTCGCAAATCGGGCATCCTCGGCGGCGACTGCCAGATCGCAGGTCGCGACGAGTTGGCAGCCGGCTGCTGTCGCTATCCCGTGAACCTCGGCGATGACTGGCTTCGGCAATCTGACGATCGCCAGCATCAGCTCACTGCACTGGGCAAAGAGGCGCTCGTAGGTCTCCCGCCGCTGATCGGCGCGCATTTCTCGCAAATCGTGTCCGGCGCAAAACGCGGGACCGGCACCGGCGATGACGACGACGCGTGTCTGCGGGGCATCGGCCGCGCGGGCGAGGGATTCGAGCAGTGCCGACATCAGCGCGGCCGACAGCGCATTGCGCGCGTCGGGCCGATTGAGGGTAAGACGCAAGACCCCCCGATCGTGCTCCTCGAGCAGAACCGGAGCGTTCGTCGTCATGCTCGGCATTGCTGTCTCACCTTTGCCAGCATCGCCTTCATGTTGGACTGTGGGCGGTCCGGCCGCAAGGAACTCCGCTTGACCGCGCGCGGCCGATCGCTTACATCAGCGCTCTTTCGCGGACCGGTCCGAGATCGGCCTGCCGGTAAGCCATGCTCCGAGCAATGAAGACCTTTTCCGCCAAGCCTTCCGATATCGACAAGAAGTGGCTGCTGATCGACGCTGACGGCTTGGTGCTCGGTCGGCTCGCCTCGATCATCGCCATGCGTCTGCGCGGCAAGCACAAGCCTTCCTACACGCCGCACATGGATTGCGGCGACAACATCGTCGTCATCAATGCCGAGAAAGTCCAGCTGACCGGCAACAAGCGCAAGGACGACATATTCTATTGGCATACGGGTTACCCCGGCGGCATCAAGGGGCGGAGCAAGGGTGCCATTCTCGACGGCAAGCATCCGGAACGAGTCATCGAGAAGGCGGTCGAGCGCATGGTGCCGCGCGGCCCGCTCGGGCGCCGAGTGATGCGAAACCTCAGGGTGTTTGCCGGGCCCGAGCACAAGCATGAGGCACAGCAGCCGGTCCCGCTCGAAGTTGCCGCCTTAAACCGGAAGAATGCGAGGGCCTTGTAAAGATGGCCGATAACGATCCGCCTCAGCGTCCGGGCTCTCAGACTTTTCAAGGTCTGGGCAGCCTGCGCCAGGCATTGCAGCAGGCGCGGCCGGCCGTCCCCCCGCCACCGGTTCCGACGGCGGTGCCGATCGATGTCGAGCCGCGACGCGACGCGTTGGGCCGAGCCTATGCCACAGGCAAGCGGAAAAACGCGGTCGCCCGCGTGTGGATCAAGCCCGGCTCCGGTAAAATCGATGTCAACGGCCGCGAAAGCCCGACTTATTTCGCGCGGCCGGTGTTGCGCATGCTGATCAACCAGCCTTTGGTGGCGACCAACCGGCTCGGCCAGTTCGATGTCTGGTGCACGGTCAAGGGCGGCGGGCTGTCCGGTCAGGCCGGAGCAGTGCGCCACGGCATCAGCCGAGCATTGACCTGTTATGAGCCGGGCCTGAGGCCGCTGTTGAAGCAGCAGGGGTTTTTGACGCGCGACAGCCGCGTCGTCGAGCGCAAAAAATACGGCAAGCACAAGGCGCGCCGCCGGCCGCAATACTCGAAGCGATAGCGCCATCCCGACCAGCGCCGCCGAAAGGGGCTTCGCCCTCGCCGTTCACGGTGGCGCCGGGACGATCGGTCGCGACCAGACGACCCTGTCCCGCATACCTTCCTATCATGCAGGCTTGCGCCGCGCGCTCGCGGCCGGCCGCAACGTGCTCGCCGCAGGCGGAAGTGCGCTCGACGCGGTGACCCGGGCGGTCGTGGCACTCGAGGACGACCCGCTGTTCAATGCCGGACGGGGTAGTGTCTTCACCGCGGCGGCAACGCAGGAGATGGACGCCTCAGTAATGGACGGGCGGGATCACCGAGCGGGTGCGGTGGTCGGAATTTTCGGGCCGCGGAACCCGGTCTTGGCCGCACGCGCGGTGATGGAATACTCGGATCATGTGCTGCTGATCGGCGAGGGCGCGATCGCCTTCTGCCACGAACAGGATGTGGCATTCGTAGAGTCGAGATGTGGCGCAGTGGCGGTAGGTCGAACATATCTGTAGCCGCCCCTTTCGTCTGGCGGTGCCTCACTGGTTCGGCCGTGGCTCCGTTTCCATCATCCCGCTCA
>Ga0187846_10000142_pt1 | contig 43182 bp, 36 predicted proteins | sample TC_taG_FD_161473 | JGI IMG/M metagenome (GOLD analysis project Ga0187846, IMG submission 161473) | Biofilm microbial communities from the roof of an iron ore cave, State of Minas Gerais, Brazil - TC_06 Biofilm (v2) | ecosystem: Environmental > Terrestrial > Deep subsurface > Cave > Wall biofilm... | reverse complement strand
TTGCTCGCCGTTCAAGTGCTGCGGCCCCTTCTTGAGGTGGATGTGCAAGTGGCCCCAGTTGTCATCGTAGTCCATGTTCTTCTCGACGTTCACGTCGAGCCCGCCGAGCGCGTCCACAAGGTTCTGCGTCGCGTTGATCTTGAGCACGATGTAGTTGTCGAACTGCGGCATGCCGAGGTTGTCCACGACGGTCTTCTCGGCGCGCACCGGTCCGGCGTCGGCGATGGCCTCGTTGATCTTGCCGTAGCCGGTCTTGGGGATGTGCACCCACAGATCGCGCGGGATCGAGACGATCGCCACCTGATGCGAGGCGAGATCGATGTTGACGCCGAGCATCGTATCCGATCTCACCGCGGTCGTGTACATCTGGTCTTTTAAGTCCCAGTTCTCATCGACGCCCATGACGAGCACGCGCAGCTTCTGCTTGCCGAAGATATCGGTCAGATCGGGCGACGCGAGGTTGAGCTCGGCCAGCATGTTGCGCAGGCCATGCTTATGATGGATGTACCAGCTCAGCGGTATCACGCCGATCAGCAGCGCGACCGCGAGCATCGCCCACAGCAACGTGCGCCGCGGTTTCGCCCCGCGCTTGTGCCAGCGTCCGCGCCGGAACGCAAACGGCGTTTGCGTACCCGGGCCTGTCGCAGGCACGTTCGGCGGCATGGGCTGGTCGGGCAAAATTTCTCTCCTCGGCTGTTTAGGGAGTCGAGCGTGCAGCCGTTACGTTTATCATCGGCGCGGGGCGAGCGGTCCGGTCGAATTCGGTGTGCCCGGTGGTGATTGCGCTCACGAACTCGCCGATCGGATGATCGCCTGCGACATACACCGCACCATCGACGCCCGGCGCTTCGCGCCGCGAGCGGCCGAACGCCGTATTCCGTTCGCCGAGTGCGCGCCGCAGCGGCGACGACGGCGGTAGCAGTCTCTTACCCTCGACGAGGACGTCCAAACGTTCCCCCGTGCGTTTCGACTCGATGCGGTCGCTGATCCGGCGCTGCACCTCTCGCGCTTCAGCGAGGCGCCTGCGCTTCTCGCGCACGGTCAGTTGGTGCGATGCGCCGTAGGCGGCGGTGCCCTCTTCGCGCGAGAATTCGAAAAACCCGACTCGATCGAGTTGCGCGCGTTCGAGAAACGTGAGAAGTGAATGAAAATGCGTCTGAGATTCGCCTGGGAATCCGATGATAAACGTGCTGCGTATCGTCGCCCCCGGCAGCGCACTGCGCAACTGGGCCAGCAGTTCGAGGTAGCGTTCAGGCTGGGGCGGCCGGCGCATCGCTTTGAGGATCTCGGGCGCGCTGTGCTGCAACGGCATGTCGACATACGGCACGACCGTGCGGGACCGGCGCATTGCGGCGATAAGTTCGGGCGTGACCGAGGTCGGATAGAGATACAGGATCCGCGTCCAGCGCAGGTGTTCGATTTCGTCGAGCGCTTCGATGAGCTGCGCAAGGCCGTGGCGCAGGCCGATGTCCCGCCCATAGTCGGACGAGTCCTGGGCGACGAGCACCAGTTCGCGCGCGCCCGCGGCCACCAGGGCGCGGGCCTCCTCCGCCAAGGAGGCAATCGTGCGGCTTTTCCCCACGCCGCGCAGCGCCGGGATGATGCAGAACGCGCATGTGTGGTTGCAGCCTTCCGAGATCTTAAGGTACGCGGTCGCGCGCGGCGTCGTCACGACGCGCGGCAGGAAACCGAGCCGCTCGACGTATTCGTCTCGGTCCTCGAGGTGCAACGGCCGGTCGCCGAGCTCGATCTCGCGCACGATCTCGGGGAGTTTGGGAAACGCGCCGGTGCCGACCACTGCGTCGATCTCCGGCACGAGGTCGCGCAACTGCGCGCCGTAACGCTGCGCCAAGCAGCCGGCCACGATCAAACGCTGGCCGGCGCGCTTGCGCGCGGCGTACTCGAGGATGACGTCGGTCGACTCCGCCTTGGCCGGGTCGATGAACGAGCAGGTGTTGACGATGACCGCATCGGCATCGTCAGGCTGCGCGGTGATCTCCCAGCCCTCGACCGCCAGGCGGCCAAGCATGACCTCGCTGTCGACCAGGTTCTTCGCGCAACCGAGACTGGCCAGGAACGCGCGGCGCGGCTTCACCGGTAGTTTACGAATTGGACCGCGTAATCGAGCGGCAGCTTCTTGACGAGGTCGATTGTCTTCTGCAATTCATCCTTCGACTTGCTCGTGATGCGCAGCTGTTCGTCCTGGATCTTCGTCGTCACCTTGAGTTTTGCGTTTTTGATCGCCTCGACCAAGTGGCGCGCGCGTTCGCTCGCAATGCCTTGCTGGCAGGTGACCACTTGGCGGATCGTGCTCTGCGCGGCCGGCTCGGGTTTCCCATAGCTCAGCGCCTTCAGGGGAACGCCGCGTTTCGCGCACCTCGTCTGCAAGATGTCGACGACATTGCGCAGCTTCATCTCGTCGTCCGCGATGATGGTGACCGTCATATCGCCGAGGTCGAGGCTCGATTTCGAATTGCGAAAATCGAACCGCGTCGCTATCTCGTGTTTGGCCTGGTTGACCGCGTCGGCGAGCTGCTGTTTGTCGACCCGAGAGACGATGTCGAAAGAGAACTCGCTACTCACGCGGTCCGATCGACGAAGCGCTGCCTTTGGCTGCGAAGAAGCGATCCTCGACTTGGCCGTGCTGCCCGAGCGTGCCCAACGGCTGCCCGTCGATGACGGCGTTCACGCCGCCGGCGTTGCCGGCGCGCAGCGTGATCTCGCGCGCGCCGTGGAAGTCGCGCACGGTGCCGGCGGGCAACGTTTCGTACAGGACGCGTTTGCCGTCGACCGTGACCGAGAGCCAGCTATCTTGCGTGAGCTGGAGCGTGAGGTCGACGCCGCTCTTCGACTCGGATGGTTGGGCGGCCCCGGCGCGGCCGCCGCTGAAGATCGCGTCGTCTTGCGGCGCAGGCGCGCGCGGGCCCGCGGATTGCGCCTGCGATTGCGCCTGTGATTGCGTCGCCACTTCGCGCGGCCCCGGCGCGAACGTGTACCAGGCGACTGCGACGACGAGGATCGCGGCGAGCATCGACATCGCGCCGAGCAGCCACGGATAGAAATGCGAACGGCCTTGATCGTTACGCGCGCGCTCCACCGGCGTCGGCTCGACGACTATCGGGCGCGGAGGCGGCGATGCCGGAGTTGCGTCGGCTGACCATACATCGGGTGCGCTGCGAGGGATCGCGGCGTCGAGCTGTTCTGTCAGTCCGTCCGACTCGATGCCGAGCAGCCGCGCGTAGTTGCGCACGAAACCGCGCGCGTAGCTGGGCGGGCCGAGACGCGCCCAATTTTCGTCTTCAATCGCTTGGATGAGCTCTGTGCGGATGCGCAAGCGCCGGGCGACCTCCACGGGAGTCAACCTGCGCTCGTTGCGCGCTGCGGCGATTCGCTCACCAATGCCGGACATACAGCCTTCCGAAAACCGCGTTGCTGGTCGAAGGAGGGAGGCTCACGCACCGCGCGCTCAAGTGGCGCGCGGGGCCCGACAGCACACGAATGGGGAGTGTACCGTTAGGGTGAATTGGAGAGGGATTTGGAAGCCCCCTCTGTGACGCCGATGCCGGAAACTGCAACTCTTAACCTACCCTCTCTACCAGACGTATCGGAGCGCCGCCGCGCGGCCGGAGGGGAATCGCCTGCGCTCGGCATGGCCTTGGCCGCCATGAGCGGGGGCGTGGACAGCGCCGTCGCCACCGTGCTGGCGACGCGGGCCGGCCAGCCGGCGGTCGGGGTCACCATGCGCCTGTACACGCCGGGCGAGGGAGAGCTATCCGAGCGGGCCCGGCAGTGCTGCGGGCCGACCGCGTACGAGGACGCGCGCCGGGCTGCCGCGCTCGCTGGCATCCCGCACTACGTCGTCAACTTCGAGCGGGCGTTCCAGAAGGCGGTCCTCGACTATTTCTGCCGCGAGTACCTGGCCGGCCGGACACCAAACCCGTGCGTCGCGTGCAACAATCTCGTCAAGTTCGGCGCGCTGCTCGATTTCGCGCGGGCGCTCGGCGCGCCGCGCATGATCACCGGGCACTACGTCCGCATCCTGCATGACGAATCCGGGCCGCGCCTCGTTCGCGCGGTCGACCGTGCAAAGGATCAGTCGTACATGCTCGCCGGGCTGCGGCCCGATCAACTGGCGGCAGTCGTCACGCCGTTGGGAGCGCTTACTAAGGAAGAAACCCGCGCGTTCGCTCGCCATATCGGCCTCGGCGTTGCCGACAAGCCGGATTCGATGGATCTGTGTTTCGTCGACGGCGACTACCGCGGGTTCATCGAGCGGCGCTTTCCGGATGCGGCGCGCGCCGGTCCGGTCGTCACCGTTGACGGTCGCGACGCCGGAGGGCATGACGGGGTGCTCGGTTACACGGTCGGACAGCGCAAGGGAATCGCCGGCGCGAGTCTCGGCGATGGACCGTGGTATGTCGTGCGCACCGATGCGCCGACCAACACGCTCGTGATCGGCCGGCGCGAAGATCTCGCGCGCAGCACCGTGGTGTGCAGCTCGGCCAACATCATCCGGCCGGCTGCGTTCGAGGACGGCAGCGCTCGTGGACTTGCCGTGTGCCGCTACCGCAGCAAGCCCGTTCGCGCGACGGCGCGAGTGGCCGGCAGCCGCCTTGTGGTAAACCTTGCAGAACCGGTGAGCGTCGTTTCACCAGGACAACTGCTCGCGATCTATGACGCGGCCGACGAAGAAGTGATCGCGTCCGGCATCATCGAGTCCGGCGAAGCAACCGAGTTGCGCGCGGCGTCGTAATTGTAGATGAGATGAAGCGAATCGTAACTGCGAGCGTGCTCGCGAGCGCCTTCATGGTTCTAGCTTCGCTGGCGGTCGCAGCATCATCAACGCTGCAATCGTTTGACGGCGGCATCGAGTGGATCAATTCCAAACCGCTGAGTCCGGGCGAGTTGCGCGGCCGCGTCGTGCTCGTCGATTTTTGGGAGTACACCTGCGTGAATTGCCTGCGCACGCTGCCGTACGAAAAAGCGTGGTACGCGCGCTACGCCGGCGACGGGTTTGTGATCGTCGGCGTCCACACGCCTGAATTCCAGTTCTCGGGCGAACCGGCCAACGTCGCAGCGGCGGTGAAGCGGCTCGGCATCACCTGGCCGGTCGTCGTCGACAGCAAGCACGCGATTTGGAATCGCTACGCCAACGACGTCTGGCCGCGCGAGCTGCTCTTCGATCGGTCCGGACGGCTCGTCGTCGACCACGCCGGCGAGGGCGACTATCCAGAGACGGAGCTTCGCATCCAGCACGCGCTGAGCGCAGGCCATCCCGGCGAAGTCTTTCCAAAGGTCATGGGCTACCTGCCGCAAGACAGCTACGCGAAGCCGGGTGCCGTCTGTTATCCGCACACGCAAGAAATGTACGTCAGCGCAATCCGCGACGACAGCGCTCTCGGCAACACGTCCGGTTACGCCGCCGGCCGCATGATGCAATTCACGGACGTCACACCGCATCGCGACGGACGCGCGTATCTGCAGGGCGCGTGGTCTGATGCCGGCGAGGCGATGGTCAACACATCAGGAAGCGATCGCATCGCGCTGCGCTATCACGCGATCCAAGTCGTCGTGGTACTGCGGCCGCAGGAGGGCGCGGTGCCCGTGATCGTGCTTCAGGACGGCAAACCGCTGCACAAGCACGATGCCGGCGCGGATGTGATGTACGACAGCACCGGCCGCTCCTTCATCACCGTGGATGCGGCGCGGGAATACGACGTCGTGATGAACAAGCATTTCGGCCAGCATGAACTGGAACTGCATCCGCAGCGTCCGGGACTGGCTGTGTACACGTTTGATTTCGAAGCGTGCGAGATCGGCGCAGACCGCTGACATCGCCAAAGCCATTCGCATAGCCGTTGCGGTCGCCGCGGCCGCTTCACTCACCGTCGCCGGTTGCGCTTCTAAGCCGCCGCCGGCGCTGTACAAGTCCGGCGCGACACCCGGTTCGAGCCGCAGCCACATCGAAGCGCTGCTGGGGAAACCAAAGGCGAGCATGTCGTTTGGGCTGCCGCACGTCCAGGCAGAGATCCTGACGTATCCGTTCGGCCAGGTGGCGGTCCAAAACGCAACGGCGATCGCCGTGATGATCGCCAGCGACCCAAGCTACGTCGGGCCAAACGGCGCACGCCTCGGCATGGCCGAAACAGCCTTGCGCGCCGCTCTCCATAAAGGCGGTCACCGGCATGGGCACTTGGACGCGTATGACGTGATCGCGGGTGACGTCACCACGCGCACCAAAGACCTGTACGATGAGACGGATTACGTGATGTACGAACTTGCAGCCGCCAATGCGAACGATCCCGAAGCGCCGTTTTCGATCATCAGCATCAACCTGGCCGATGCCGCCGGTTTCGATTTCTTGCAAGCGGTGACGAGCGCGAAAGTCGGCGGCTTGTATCCGGATCAGCGAGTCGAGAACTTCGTGTCGGATCCATGGCACACGTGAGCGACGAACCGCAAGCGCCGGCGAGCGAAGAGTACGACGTTATTCTGCCGCCTAACGCGCGGCTGTCACTGATGGAGTTTGATCCTCGAGCGCGCACGTTGCGTGTCTCATTTGCCGACGGCGGCAGCGAACGCACGCTGAACGCCGACGATATCATCGCACTCCACGGCGCGCGCATCCGTCACGAGACTGTGACAGCCACGCCGCGCAAGTTGAGCCAGCGTCTGCGCAGTCCTGAGGCGGTGGGATCGAGCCCATCGGCGGCGGTGAGCAGCATGACCGGCGAGATCGTTTCAACGGCTGAGGAGATGCACTTCGCGCTCGGACTGCGCGTCAACGGCGTACGCCAAGTGTGGTATCTCATGGCCAACTCGTTCAATTTTCGCAAGACGCTCGGACCGGATGCGACCTTTGCGACCGAGATCAACGTGCGCGCACTGGTGCGCAAACTGGCCGGTCTTGCCAACCGCGCGACGCAGGATGGGTTTTTCGCGGCGGTGATCGGCGGCGTTGCGCTGCCGCCCCCAGTTGGATCGCTGATCGAGTTCCTGCGCGTCGCGGGGAAAGAGATCTCCTAAGCCGGCGTTGCGAGCGGGTACTCGCGCTTTTTGAAATATGTATCGCGGATGACCGGAACGAAGCCGGCCTGGCGGATGGCGCGCTCGAGGTCGGCACGCGACGCGGTGTTGCGGCTGCCCGCCAGCGTCACGACCTTCTCTTCCAAGATCGTGCCGCCCATGTCGTCGCAGCCGTAGAGCAGACCGAGCTGCCCGAGTTTGATGCCGGGCGTGAGCCAAGACGATTGCAAGTGAGCGACGTTGTCGAGATAGAGCCGGCTGATCGCGAGCACGCGCAAGTACTCGAGGCCGCTCGCCTCTCTGCCTTTGAGGTACGTGTTGAACGGCACGTAGTACCACGGGATAAAGGCGGTAAAGCCGCCGGTCTCATCCTGCAACCGGCGGATGACGTCGAGGTGCAGCACGCGCTCCGCGTCGGTTTCGACGGAACCGAACATCATCGTCGCGGTCGTCGGCATGCCGAGACTTTGGGCGATGCGCATGACTTCGATCCAGCGATCGTCGTCGATCTTGCGGGCCGAGATGCGCTTGCGCACGCGCTCGACGAGGATCTCCGCGCCTGCGCCGGGCAGCGATTTCAGGCCCGCCGCGCGCAGCGTCACGAGCACGTCCTTGACCGCCATCTGCTCGCGCTTCGCGATGCCGCAGATCTCGCTCGTCGAGAGCGAATGGATGTCGACTCCCGGAAACTCGCGCGACACGGCTTCGAACAGTTCGACGTAGTAGCGGAGCGGGATCTCGGGGTTGACGCCTCCCTGAATCATGATCTGCGTCGCGCCCTGGTCGGCCGCATAGCGCACGCGTGCGAGCACCTGCTCGTGCGTCATCGTATATCCTTCGTGGTGTCCTTCCGGCCTGAAGAACGCGCAGAACGAGCAGTGCACATCGCAGACATTCGTGTAATTGATCGTCGTGTCGATGACGTACGAGACTTCGTTTGTCGGATACAAGTGCAAGCGGCGCCGGTGCGCGGCGGCGCCAAGATCATGGAGCGGCGCCTCGCGGTAGAGCACGACGCCCTCGTCGAGCGACAGCCGCCCGCCGTTCGCGGCACTTTCCAGCAGCTCAGCGACCGGCATAGTTCAGAACCTCGCGCGCCGCGCCGACGAGCGCTTGCCTGTCGAGCAATCCCAGCTCAACCGCGAGCCCGACGAGCGCACGCATCCCCTCCAGCCTGTCATCGCGCGCGGCACCGTCGTCGCCGGGCGTCGGGAAGCGGAAATCGAGATCGCGATAATACGCTTCGTAAAAACCCGGCGGTCGCGGACGCAGCGCCTGCGCAGACGCGATGACCTGCCGCATGTGCTCCTCGCTCCAGCGCAGCGCTTCGCGCAAGGAGCCCATCACTGCCGTGACCCGCTCGCCGTGCCGTGCGGCATACTCGTTGGTCGTCGCCCACACCGCGTAGACCATGCCGAGGCCGGTCAGCTCGCGCCACAAAGACCCCAGATCGAAAACGTGCTTGCCCGCTGCGTTCAGCGAGGCGTCAATCGCCGCGTCGCCGATGAGCACGCACGGCAAGCCATCGCGACGATGCTCGGCGTACGGATCGGCCGACTCATGGAACTCGGGAGCAAAGCCGTAGAACTTCCGGCAGATCACGTCAAAAAGCGCGCGTCCGGTCGCTGATTCGTGGGTGACCGCGACGCGTGCCCCGGCTAGCTCCCGGGGGTGTTGCTCGCTGACGCAGCACACGCTCCGCACGGGACCGTGCGCGCCGATGCAGACGAATGGCAGCAAACTGAGCTCGTTCGCGTGCTGCGCATAATAAAAGGAAGAAACCGGACTGATATCGAGCTCGCCCGCCGAGAGCCGCAGGTTGAGGTCTGCCGGGGTACCGGGATGCAACGTGCCCGGAAACTCCAGCGCTCCGGCGTCAAACGCGGCGTACACAGGAAGGTCGTTCGTGTAGTTGATGCGGCCGCAACGGGGAGATCCGTCCTGCACGGCTAGACCGCCTCGAGCACGTCGTACGTGAGGTTGCGGCGCACCGGCTCAAAGCCCGCTTCTTCGATCGCACGGCGCAGGTCAGCGAGCGGCGTGTTCTGGTCGGCTTTGCTGCCGGCATCGCGATAGATGCGCTGCTCGTTATTGACCGGCCCATCGATGTCGTCAGCCCCGAAGTGCAATCCCAGCTGCGCCATCTTGATGCCGTACGAGACCCAGTAGGCCTTGATGTGATCGACATTATCGAGCATGAGGCGCGAGACAGCGATCGTACGCAGGTCGTCGATGCCGCCGGTCCAGCCATATTCGGAAAGCTCGTTCTCCTCAGGATGGAACGCCAGCGGCACAAAGCACTTGAAGCCGCCGCTCTCTGCTTGCAGCTCGCGCAGCAGCGCGAGGTGCTCGACGCGCTCTTCGATCGTCTCGACGTGACCGTACAGCATGGTGCAGTTCGTGCGCATGCCGATGCGGTGCGCCACGCGATGCACCTCGAGCCACTCCTCCGCCGTCGCTTTGTGCGGGCACACAAGATCGCGCACGCGCTTGACTAGGATTTCGGCGCCGCCGCCGTTGAGCGAGGTGACGCCGGCATCGCGCAAGCGTACGAGTCCCTCTTCGTACGAGCAGCGCTCGCGCTTGCACATATAATCGATTTCCGCCGCCGTGAATAGGGCGAGCTGGACGTGCGGGATGCGCGCGTGCATCTGCGCGATGACGGGCAGCCAGAATTCGAAGCTCGTCTGTTTGGGATCGTGGCCGCCGACGACGTGCAGTTCGTCGTAATCGGTAGGCTGGGCGCAGGCGCGCTCGAGGATCTCCTCCGCGCTCCAGCGATACGCACGCGGGTCCTTCTCCCACGCCGCGAACGAGCAGAACTTGCAGTCCGCATAGCAGATGTTCGTGGGATTCAGGTAGCGCTTGAAGACGTAGTAGCCGCGCGTGCCGTTCTTGTGCGTGCGCAGCTCGTGCGCCAGCTTGCCGAGTTCGTGGAAAGGCGCGCCGCGATACAGATAGACGCCCTCGGCGCGCGTCAGCGGCTCGCGCGCGTGCACCTTTTCGCTGATCGCGTCAAACGCCCGGTCGGCCATGTTAGCGCGGTCGGTTCGACGGCACATCAGGTGCGGCCTGGGGTTGGTGGCCGGCCTCAAGAGACCGGTACTACATCGGTGGCCGGCCTCAAGAGGCCGGCACTACATTCTGGGAAGCCGGCAATACAGTCGAAAGAGACTTACGTCGCGGCGCCGCTGCAAGCGCTATTGTTCGAGGTTGGCCGCGCGCGCCGTTCGAACAAGGCTTCGCTTACTGGAGGTCTTCGAGATGACGCACACTCGACTCATCGGTAGCTCGGTTTGGCTCGTTGCGATGTTTGTCGCGACGGCCATCGTGCTGTACGTACCACCGGCGGCGTCCGCCGACCAAGACTATCCGATGGTGTGCCGAGGCGGGAAGTATCTCGTTCGCTACTTTTTCTTCGGCGGCAACAGCGGTCTCGTGATCCAGATGGCCCTCAAAGGCACGCAGGGCGTGGCTAACGATTTCGCGGCGCTCGAAGCGGGCCAATGCTCATGGCTCGATCGCGGCTTTCGAGCGGGCGAGCCTGACATGCTGTGCGCAAAGCCGTTTCAATTCGCGCTGAACGGCGCGACGAGCGGCGGCGGTGTGCTCGCCGGGCTGCAAACCGATAAGCCCGCGATCGATTTTGCGCGGCTCGCCGATCCAAGCAAGTATACGAGCTTCCAAGTGCACAACGACGGGACGTGCTTTCAGATATCGAGCAGTGTCGGTGTGGTCCCCGTGCGGCGCATGCCGATACCTCCTATCGCCGTGCCGTCGCCACGAACGTAAGCACTGGCAAGCGCGTTTAAACAACGCGCTACCACACTACATTTCTAACGCGGCGCGCGGGGCGAGCATGGCGGCGAGGTGATCGAGGTCAGCGACGCCGACTAAGATGCGGCGCGGCTTCGTGCCTTCTGCCGGCCCGACGACCCGGTACTGCTCTAAGATCTTCATCAGGCGCACGGCGCGCGGATGTCCGACCTTCAGTTCGGCTTGCAGCAGCGCGACGGACGCCATCTGTCTTTCGATGATGATGCGCGCCGCGTCGAGTGCCAGTTCGTCGCCTGGGCCGGCGCTGTCGTCTTCCATTTCCGATGGTTCGATCGCCGCGCGGTTTTCGGGATCCGCCTGTTCGCGCCAAAACGCGCACAGCCGCTCGATCTCATCGCCGGTGACCAGCGCCCCCTGCACGCGGATCGGCTTGGGCGCGTCGATCGGCAAGAAGAGCATGTCGCCGCGGCCGAGCAGCCGCTCGGCGCCTGCCATGTCGAGAATCGTTCGCGAATCCACCTGCGACGAGACGGCGAACGCAATGCGTGAAGGAATGTTCGCCTTGATGAGTCCGGTGATGACGTCGACGGACGGCCGCTGGGTGGCGATGACGAGATGGATGCCGGTTGCACGTGCGAGCTGCGCGATGCGGCAGATGCTCGTCTCCACGCGCGTGGGCGCGACGAGCATCAGATCGGCCAGCTCGTCGATGCCAACCACGATGTACGGCAGCCGCGCCTCGGGATGCTGCTCGTTGTACTCTTCGATCTTGCGCACGCCCACCTGCGCGAAGCGCTCGTAGCGGGAGTCCATCTCCTTCGTGAGTTCGTACAGCGCGCCGGCGGCAAGTTTTGGGTCGGTGATGCAGCCGGTGATGAGGTGCGGCACGCCGTCGTACTCGGCCAGTTCGACCCGCTTCGGATCGATGAGCAGCATCTGCACTTGGTCCGGCGTGCAGGTCGCAAGCAGCGTCGCGATGATCACGTTAAGGCACACGCTCTTGCCGGCGCCGGTCGCGCCGGCGATGAGCAGGTGCGGCATGCGCGTCAGATCGGCGACGATCGGCCTTCCGGTGATGTCCTTGCCGAGCCCAAATGCCAGCATGCCGTCGCCCTTGGGCACGTAGTCGAGGATTTCGCGGACCGCGACCGTGGCAACCGCGCTGTTAGGCACCTCGATGCCGACCGCCGCTTTGCCCGGGATTGGCGCTTCGATGCGGATGCTTTGCGCCGCGAGTGCGAGTTGGATATTGTCCGCGAGCGACTTGATGGAGCTGACTTTGACGCCTTTGGCCGGCGTGATCTCGTAGCGGGTCACCGACGGCCCGCGCTCGATATGCGTCACTTTGGTTGCGACATCGAACGAGGCGAGCGTCTCTTCTAACAGCTTGGCAGCACTTGTCTCGCTGTGCGCCCGCTTCTCTGGCGGATTGAACAGCGCGAAGTCGGGCAGCCGATAGCCGGCTTCGGTGCGTGCTCCGGTCAACGCCCTCGGTTTGGCAGTCGTAGTCCCGGCCTCTTGAGGCCGGGCGGCGGCCGTATCCGTCCGATCGCTTGGGCCATGGGTCGCCGGAACTGCCGCGGGTTCTTCAGGTTGCGCCGTGGACGGTCGAATAAGTTCGACCGCTACATTCGGTTCTGCGGGCGGTGCCAACGGCGGAGCGACCTCAATCTCAGGCTGGATCGTTTCGACGGCGCCGGCGCTCGTCAGCGGGCGGATGAATTCGATCGCGTTGCGCTCGGTCGCCGGTTGTTGCGCAGCTTCTCGCGCGGCGTTGCTCAGCCCCGAGGCAGCAGAGGCAACCGAAGATCCCACCGCTCCGAAGACTCGCTTGAGCGAGATGCCGGTCGGCGTGATGAAAAACGCCAGCACGGCAAAACCGAGGACGATGTTCGCGCCAGCGCTTCCGAAGAGCGCCGTCAGTCCGTGAGCGATCGCATTGCCAACGATGCCGCCGCCGCCGGCCATCCCGAAAAAGCCGGTGAGCGCCAGAAACGCCCCGGCAGCGCACGCTGAGAACAGCGCGAGCACTTTCGGCACTCGCAGTTCGAGGAAGATGATGGCGGCGATCACCACGAGCGCGACGACCGACAGCCACGCCGCATTGCCGAACCACGAAAGCAGCGTCGCGTGCGCTACTCCGCCGAAGAAGCCGGCTCTGTGCGCGGAGTAGAGCGAAAGCGCGAGCAGCGCAGCGACGACGAAGATAGCAACGCCGAGAATCTCGAGATTGAGTGTGAGACCCGGGAGCTGGTCCACCCGGCGCGACCGGGCCGCGCGCGCAGTCCTCAAGCGCACAATTGTTCGATGCGGCCGCCGCGCCAAACCTTCACTTCGATTTCGGGTCGAGGGCGTCGCGCAAACCGTCCCCGAGCAGATTGAAGCCGAGCACGGTGATCGAGATGGCCAAACCTGGAAATAAGAGCGCCCACGGAGAGTTGAGCCAGTAATCGCGCGCGTCGTTGAGCATCGAACCCCACTCGGCGGTCGGTGGTTGCACGCCGAGGCCGAGATATGACAAGCCGGCCGCGTCGAGTTCCGCGGTGCCCACGCCCAGCGTCGCCTGCACCACGAGCGGCACGATGATGTTGGGCAACACGTAGCGGCCAAGCAGTTGCGCGGTGCTGTTGCCGATCGCGCGCCCCGCTTCGACGTACTCCATCTCCTTGATGGAGAGCACCGCGGCGCGAGCGATGCGCGCGTAGACTGGAATGCCGACGATGCCGACCGCTACGACGATCTTGACGACATCGCTGACGCGCTGATCGAGGATCGCTGAGATCGCGATCGCCAGCAGAATGCTGGGGAATGCCAGCATGACGTCCATCGCTCCCATGAGCGCCGAATCCAGGCCTCTCCCCCAATAGCCGGCGAGCATGCCGATGAGCGTGCCGGTGAACAGGCCGATGGCGACGCTCACGAGGCCAATGAAGAGTGAAAGCGTCGCGCCGTAGAGCAGGCGCACGAAGATGTCGCGGCCCAACTTGTCTGTGCCCGCCGGATGGTGCCACGAGGGCGGCAGCGTGGTGGCGCTCAGATTTTGCGCGACTGGATCCGGGTGGCCAGGCATAAACGAGCTGATCACCGCGAACAGCGCGCATCCGACGAGCGCGGAGATCACGGTGAGCCCGATGATGGCGGAGGGACTTTTGCGAAACCGGCGCCAGGCGTCGGTGACAACCGAGATGTGCGGCGCGTCCTCGATCAGCGCCTCATCAACGCCGAGGATCGCTTGGGCCAACGCTACACTTCCATGACGACCGGAACGATCATGGGCCGCCGCTTCGTGCGGTCGTAGATGAACTTTTGCAGCCCTTTGTGCACGTGCTCGCGGATCGCGGTCCACTCGGTGAGGCCTTCGCGCGCGCCGCTTTCCATGATGTCCGCGGCGGCGTGCCGCACGTCGGCGAGCAGCGAGTCCTCGCCGAAAGCGAAGCCGCGAGTCGCGACGTCGGGTCCGGCGAGCACTTTGCCGTCGACGCTGTCGACAGTGACGGTCACGACGACCATGCCGTCGGTCGACAGATGTCTGCGATCGCGCAAGACGACTTCGCCGACATCGCCGACGCCCAGGCCATCGACATAGACCGGACCGCCGTAGATGCGTCCGACGCGTTGCGCGCCCGACGACGTGAATTGGACCGCGTCGCCGTTTTCGACGACGAAGATGCGTGCCGGATCGATGCCGGTCTGGCGCGCCAAGTTCGCGTGTTGGACGAGCATGCGGTACTCGCCGTGCACAGGCATGAAATACTTGGGTTTGGTGAGGTTGAGCATCGTGAGAAGCTCTTCTTGGCAGCCGTGCCCGGAGACGTGCGCCATGCGCCGGCGCCCGTAGATGACATCGACTCCGAGTTTGAAGAGGTTGTTGATCGTGCGTCCGACGCTGCGCTCGTTGCCGGGAATCGGGGTGGCGGAGAGGATGACCGTGTCGCCCGACACTAGCTTCACCCGCTGATGATCGCGTGCCGCCATGCGCACGAGCGCGGACGTCGGCTCGCCCTGGCTGCCAGTGGTGCAGATGACGAGTTTGTTGGCGGGGTAATCGTCGATCTCGTGCTCCCTGATCTGCTGGCCTGGCGCAAGCGTCAGGTAACCGTGCTCGATGGCGATGTTCGAGACGTTGAGCATGCTGCGGCCGACGAAGCACACCTTGCGGTCGTAGGCGGCGGCGGCATCGACGGTCTGCTGCAAGCGCGGCACGTTCGAGGCGAACATCGTGATGATGATGCGGCCATCACTGTGGGCGAAGATGTCCTTGAACGTCTCGCCGACGATCCGCTCGGAGGGCGTGTGGCCGGGGATCTCGGCGTTGGTCGAGTCCGAGCATAACAGCAGCACGCCGTCTTCGCCGTAGCGCGCGAGCGTCGCGATATCCGATGGATGGCCGTCGATCGGCGTCTGGTCGAATTTGAAGTCGCCCGTGTGGATGACGGTGCCGAGCGGTGTCGTCAAGGCGATCGAGCACGAGCCGGCGACGCTGTGCGTGATCGAGACGAACTCGACGCGGATGGCGCCGAGGTGGATCTCCTCGCCGGGCTCGATGATGCGCAGGTCGGCGGTGTCCAGCAGGCGGTGTTCTTTGAGCTTGCCGCGCAGCAGCGCGATCGTGACGTCGGTGCCGTAGACCGGCACGGGAAGTTGCGCGAGCAGGTATGGAACGGCGCCGATGTGGTCCTCGTGCGCGTGGGTGAGCAGCAGGCCACGGACTTTGCCGGCGCGCTCGCGCAAGTACGAGATGTCGTTGATCACCAGATCGACGCCCAGCATCTCTTCTTCGGGGAACTGGACGCCGGCGTCGATCGCGACGATGTCGTCGTTCGTCTCGTAGACGGTCATGTTGCGGCCGATCTCGCCGCAACCGCCGAGCGGCACGACGCGCAGGTACGAACCGCGCGGCGGCTCCTCGAGCCCTTCGTCGCCTTCGCGCGGAGGAACGGGAAAGAACTGGTGCTGCATGCCCTCGCCCCTCATTAGGGGGGCTTCTTTAGAGCGCCTGCGTCAGGCTCGGTTCGATGTTTCGCAACGTGCCTATTGGAACCTCGTCCATGCCGGTGTTTCAGAAGTCCAATTCGGCTGACCAGCGGACGCCTATCGGCGCGGCGCGCGTCACGACGAGCAACTCGACGCGACGCGACATACCAGGTGCGATGGGCTCGAGCGCGACCGTCGCATCACGTTCGCCAGACGGAGTAATCAGATGTACGGTCAACAGCGGCGCGTGCGTTGCCGTTGATGTGTTGCGGACGATCGCGCGTACCAAGGCGGCGCCCAAGAAATCGCGCGTGACGATCGTCGGACCGACGAGCAATCCATCACCGAGATCGCGGAGCGTGCGCTGCTCGAACAAAGGCGATTCGCTGTGCACGCCCGCGAGAAACTCACGCAGTTCGCGTTCTCGCCGTTCGAGCCACTTGATGCGCGCGAGCCGCACGACTCGCCGGCGCAGCGCGCGTTCGGCCCAAGTTGACGGACCGATCGGCGCATAGGTCGGGTCGGCGTGTGGACGATCGATTGCGTGAGTGTCGCGTTGCAGTGCTACAGTGCGCACGATCGAATTCGTTCGAGCAGTGCCCGGCCTCAAGAGGCCGGGACTACGCAAATCGGCGTGACCAAGATGCAGCGTTGCGACGACGATGCACAATCCAGGCAGCACTGCACAAACAACCCACGCCCCCCGTGCGGCATGGCTGTCAGACAACCGCATGTCCGCTCGTTCACGCGAAAAGCCCGTTCCGTCAAGGTTTCGAGCCGATTTTGACAAGGCCCGGCTTTCCCGTCACAAGAAGCATGTAGACAGCTTGGGGTGTTCACCGCAGGAGCATCATAGATAATGAAGGTTCGCGTTGTACTTTTGGCCGCCGGATGGGTGGCGATCGTACTCTTGAGCGCGTCCGCGGTACGCGCCGCCACGATGATGGCGGACGGCACGTACCAATACACGCTCAACCTAAACGGGTCGTCGACGGGGACGAGCGCGCTGACCATCAAGCGCGCCGGCAGCGTCATCGCGATTCACGAAGATGAGACCATTTCGGATCCATCATTCGGAACCGTGCAAGCCAGCGCCGATCAGACGCTCGCCCTCGCCACGCTATCGCCGCTGTCGTTCGTCGCCGCGTACACGTCAGCCGGCAAAACGCAGGACGTGCGACTCGCACTGGGCGGTTTGACCGGATCGTTCATCCACAACGGAGAGCGGCTGACGGTACCGGTACGGATGTTGCCCGGAACGCAAGCGATGGCGATCCAAGACCAGGCGCTCGTGATGAGTTTCATCGTGGTGCCGGCCCTGGCCGAACTCGCAAGAGCAAGCGCGTTCACGGTCGCGGTTCCCACGGCGGCGCGTACGTTCATCATGCACGTCGACCCCGCACCTCCAGTCAAGCCTGCGAACGTGGCGGTGAGCGACGTCGGATTCGCAATCGCATCGCCGGTTGCGTTCGCAGTGTGGCTCGATCCCAGAACCGGGCTGGTCGACGAGATCGACGTGCCGGCCCAAGGTCTGATCATCAGCCTGACAAAGCACTCGTAGACGCAACAGCGCGCTCAAGAGCACGCCACTACAATACAACTCATTAAGGTCGCGGCGCGCGGCCGCCGCAAGGAGAAGCGATGAGCGCGTCAACCGAGACCATGCGTGCGCCGGAGGCACGTGAGAACGGCCTGGCGACCTACATCCAGGTGCTCTATGCGCCGGGTGAGGCGTTTGCAAAACTGGCGCGCTCACCGATGTGGGGCTGGGCCGCGATCGCCGGCATGGCGCTCACGCTGCTCGCGACGATCATCGGAATGCAAGCCTCGCTGCATTTGATCCACGCGACGCAAGCGCAGCAGTTGTCGCAGCTGCCAGCCGAACAAGCCGCCAGGCAGCGCGAGGTCCTGGCGAAAATTCCGGACGCGGTGTATATCGGGACTAGCCTGGCGGGCGCGGTCATCGGACCCTGGCTGATCTGGCTGATCGATTCTGTGGTCTTCTTGATCGGCGCAGCGCTCGGTGGCGGCGAGGCACGGTTCAAATACGCGTGGGTCGCTTCGGTCAACACCTACGTGATCGCGGGTTTAGGCGCCATCGTCACGTACACGATCATCGCGCTGCGCGGCGCGCAGAACGTCAATCTCCCTAGTGACGTCTATGCCCTCCCATCGCTTGCGATGCTGGTGCACGGCTCACCTAAACTCGAGGGCGTCCTTTACTCATACAACGTCGTCAACGTCTGGTTCTACATCGTGGCAGTGATCGCGCTCGAGCGGATGCTCAAACTCGGCCGCGGCGCTGCGATCGCCACCGTCGTCGTCGCGAGCTTGATCGCCGCCGGCTTCGCGGCCCTCGTCGCCAGATGAGGGGCTTTATCGCGATCCCGTGCGCCGTCGGCGTTGCGCTGGCGGGCGGCGTGCTGCTTCACCCCAGCCCGGTGCGCGCAGACGCAACGCCCCCGCCGATGACGCTGAAGCAAGCCGTCGCGTTTGGGATAGCGCATAACGCGGCGGTGATCAAAGCGCAGGCAGACAGCGAGGCCGCGGGTGCGACGCTGGCGCAGACCAGGTCGCAGACGCTGCCGCTCGTCAGCGGCGAATTGCAGAGCCAGCTCAACCAGCAGTCGGTCAATGCATCGGGCACGTTCACGCAGATCGGCGCACAAGTGAGCCCGAAGTTCTCTCAGAACACGGCGGCCGTGCGCGGCGACTTCAATGGGCTCAACCTGACGAACATCTACGCAGCGCGCGCTGCGAAGCAAGCGTACGACCAGGCTAACGAACAACTGCGACTCACGCGCGAACAAACGACGTTCGACATCGAGACGGCCTTCTACGCCGTCGTGCAAGACGCCGAACTGGAGACCATCGCGCGCGAGAACGCGAACTATCAGCACGCGCTGCAGACGGTCGCCGAGGTCAACTTCCGGGCCGGCAAAGTGGCGGGCATCGATCAACTGCGCGCGCAGACCGCCTACACGTTTGCGCTCGAGCAGCTCGCATCCGCCAGCGCCGATCAGCAAGATGCGCGCGAGAACCTCGCCCAGACGATCGGCGCGCCGATGCAGCAGCAATTCGTGCTGCCGGCGACCGTGCCTGAACCGCCGGAGCCGAATCTCGACGTCAACGTCCTGAACTCGCTGGCGCTCGTCCAACGACCGGAGGTCGCCATCGCGGTGGCGCAGCTCGAGCAGGCGTTCATCGCCGCCAATCAGGTCAATGCGCCGAACAGACCGAACGTCTCGCTCGCGTCGGCCTGGGGCAATCAGGTTTCGCCGACGAACAACGCGAATTTCTACAACGCGTGCGTGCGCGCAGGTTTTCCGCCTTCGGCGTGCGGCACGGGCCCATCGCACTTCTATGAGATCTCGGTCGTCTCGACGTGGCAGTTGCCGCTTCTCGATTGGGGCAGCCTGCATGCTGCGCACAACCACGCGCGCGAGCAGATCGAATCGTCAAGCGTCAACCTCGTCCACGCCAAACAACAGGCGCTTATCGACGTCGATCAAGCGGTGCGCCGGCTGCTCGTGAATCGAAGCAATCTGGCGCTCTCCAGCCAAAACGCAGTCGTGGCGCGTCAAGCCGCTGATATCGCGGCGGCGCAGTACCGCGTGGGCATCGCGAGCCAGACCGACGTCTCCGCGGCGCAAAACGCGTATCTCGTGGCGGCGCGCGATCTGCTGAACGCTCAAGTGGCGTACGTGTTGTCGATCGCGAAATTGAAACTGGCCACCGGCACGCTCACGGAAGCGGTATGAGAAAACTGTGGAGTAACGTGCGCTGGCGCATCGCCATCATCGCGGTCGCGGTGCTCGCGATTGTCGGCCTCGGCATTCTCGGCCGGCGCGGCCCGGATCCGACCGAGATCAAGACTGTGATCGTGCAGCCGCGCACGATGACGGTGAAGCTGCCGGAGAACGGCGTCCTTTCTCGCCCGCAGACCGCCACGATTGCTGCGTCGTCGGCGGGCAACATCTTGCACATCTACGCACGCGAGGGGCAGAAAGTCAAGAGCGGCGAGCTGCTCATGAAACTCGATGACCGCCAAATCGCGATAACGGTCGCGAGCGACCGGGCGGCGGTCGCGCAGGCGCAGGCAACGCTGACGGCGTCGCAGGCAAGGCTGCAAGCCGACATCAACGCAAAGCAGGAAGGCCAAATCTCCGGCGGCTTAGGGGCGTCGTCGATCGGCGTTTCAGGAGCCGCGCAATTGGTGCAGTCCGAGAACGCGCTGGAGGCCGCCAAACTGAACCTGCAGACGGCCAAAGAGACGTACGACGCCGACAAGGAGCTGTATCGCATCAACGGCGTGGCGCGCCAGGTCCTCGACAGGGATAAGGCCGCATACGACGTTGCGCTAGCCAACGTGCGCGCCGCGCAGCAGCAGTACGATCTGCTCAAGCAGCAGCTACGCGACACCGGCGGCCAGCTCGACTCGCAGATCCAAGCGGATCGCGTATCCGTGGACAGCGCAAAGGCGCAGCTCGAGTCGGCCAACGCCGCCCTTTCGCTGCACCGGTCCAACCTCACCGACACGGAAGTGCGCGCCCCGTATGACGGCGTCATCCAGCAACTTGGCACCATGACGAGCCCGACGACGGGGACTGCGCAGCTCGCGGCCGGCGACGCCATCACACCGGGCCAAGTGCTCTTCACGTTCGCCGGCGCTGGGCCGATGGTCGTCAAAGCTCAAGTCGACGAGCAGGACATCATCAATGTCAGCATCGGTCAGCGTGCGCACATCACCGGCGAGGACTTCCCAGGACACACCTTGGACGGCACGGTCAGCAACATCGCGGCGATGGTCGTGCAAGTGAACCAGGCAGGCAATAGCGCGAAGAACGTCGAGACGACCATCGCGCTCGACCGCGACTATCCGTTCTTGCGCGCCGGCATGTCGTGCGATGTGGACATCATCACGGGCGAGGCGAAGAACGTCTTGGCGGTGCCGCTCTCAGCGATCGCCGACGAGGCGCACGACAAGCATTTCGTGTACGTCATCAAAAATGGCAAAGCCATTCGCGCTTCAGTACGTAAAGGGCTCGCGAGCGACACCGAGGCGGTGATCACGAGCGGTCTGACGCGCGGCGACGTCGTGGCCACGACGAACGTCACGAAGCTCAAAGATGGCGCGCGCGTGAAAGTTCTGCCGTCGCCGTCGCCGTCGCCAAGCTCCTCCCTGTAGCGTGAAGCTGTTCGAGTTCTTCAGTTCGGCCGTCGAAGCGCTGTGGGCGAACCGCACGCGTTCGATCCTGACCATGATTGGCATCGTCATCGGCACCGCGGCTGTGATCTCGATCTTCGCGCTCGGCCAGAGCGCGTCGTCGTCGATCGCGGCCTCCCTCGGGATATTCGGGAACCAAGGCATCTTCATGTTCCCGGACGCCGGCGCGCGCCGTCTGCGCACCGTCCAGTTGGACTGGCGCGACGTCGCCGCCGTGCGCGAAGCGTGCTCGCGATGTCTGCGAGTGTTCCCGGTGTACGACCGCTACGAGACGATCCGCTCCGGCCACTCGAACGACGCGTACGAACTCTCCTCGGATACGGACTACATCGTCGACAAGCTGCCGATGTCGGAGGGGCGGCGCTTCAACGCGGATGACGTCGACGGCGCGCGCGCAGTCGCCAATCTCCTGCAACCAGCCAAGCAGCGGCTCTTCGGCGACAGATCCGCCATCGGCAAGTACGTGCGGATCGAGGACCGCCGCTACCAAGTGGTCGGCGTGTACGCTCCCATCTCGGCAGGCATTCTCAGCGGCGCGGCGGGCAGCGATTACACGATCTTCATTCCGTATACGACGTTCCACCACATCGGCAACTCGCAGATCTTGTTTCTGCAAGTCTTCGCTCGGCCGGGCGAGGAGCCGGCGCGCGTCATCGACGACGTCATCGGCATCCTCAAGCGGCTGCACGGACCGCGCGCGGCGTTCGAAGGACAAGACTTCTCGCAGCAGGCCAACATCTTTCTCAACGTGATCGCGTACGTCGCCGTCGGGATCTCGGCGATCGGGTTCATCGCCCTCGTGGTCGGCGGCATCGGCGTCATGAACATCATGCTCGTCTCGGTCGTCGAACGCACGCGTGAGATCGGCATCCGCAAAGCCATCGGCGCATCGCGGCGCGACATCTTGTGGCAATTCCTCACCGAGGCGATCGCCATCACGCTTCTCGGCGGGCTCATCGGCACGCTGATCGGCGTGAGCGCGGCACTCGCGACCAATTCGTTCTTGATCGGCAAGTTCGCCGGCCAGACCGCGTCGATCAATTGGTTCTCGATCCTCTTCGCGTCGGTCGCGTTCTCGGTGCTCGTCGGCGTCTTCTTCGGCACGTACCCCGCGACGCGCGCCGCGTCGCTGTCGCCGATCGAGTGTCTGCGCCATGAATAAGCTCGCTGAGCTCGTCGGCGAAGCGCTCCAAAACATCTGGACGAACATGCTGCGCTCGCTGCTCACCATGCTCGGCCTGATCATCGGCGTCGGCGCCGTGATCGCGATCCTGGCGGTCGGCGACTCGACGACCAAGTCGGTCATCAACATCCTGTCGCCGTACTCACTGGCGTCGGCGTTCATCTTCCCGAAGGCGCAGCAGCCCGATCCGCTGCTCGCCGCGATCCGCTATTCCGATGCGCAGCGCGTGAAGCGCCTCGTGCCCGACGCGGCCGACGTCTTGCCGGTCATGTCGCTGCCGATGGAGACGCGCGTCAACCATCAAGATAAGACGGTTCGCGTCGTCAGCGCGGGCGTCGGCCAGGGCTTTGACACGACGCCGCTCGCTGAAGGACGCTTGTTCAACGACCAAGACTTGTCCGCGCACCGGCGCGTGGCCATCTTATCGGCGCAAGCGCGCGCCGATCTGCTCGGCGACAGCGTCGATCCAATCGGTCAATTCGTGCGCCTCAACGGCAGCGATTTCGAGGTGGTGGGCGTCAAAGCGCAACCGATCTCCGGCGGTCTGCTGGGCGGCAACACGAGCGGCCTGATCACCGTCTACATCCCGTACACGATCATTCCGCAGTTGGGCTACACGTACGTGTTCGGCCTGAGCGTCGTCGCACCCGACACCGCAAGCCTGACGGCGGTGAGCGACAAAGCGATCGCGGCGCTCAAGAAACTCCACGGTGAACGCGCGCAGTATGAGGAGCGCGATATCAAGCAGCTCAGCGACGGCATCCTGCGGGTGTTCGGCATTCTCACGGGCGTCATCAGCGTGATCGCCAGCATTTCGCTCGTGGTCGGCGGCGTGGGCATCATGAACATCATGCTCGTGTCGGTCACCGAGCGGACGCGCGAGATCGGCATCCGCAAGGCGATCGGGGCGACCCGCGGCGACATCCTCGTCCAGTTTTTCATCGAAGCGCTGCTCATCTGCCTGATCGGCGGACTGATCGGCTTGCTGCTCGGCGTGGCGCTCGCAGAAGTCGTGATCCACCTGTGGATCAAGCAACTAACCCCGAACCTCGTCTCGTTCGCGTGGGCTCCGATCATCGCCGTGTCCGTCTTGTTCGCCGGCGGCGTCGGCGTGCTGTTCGGCACTTATCCGGCGGTGCGCGCTTCCTACCTCAATCCGATCGAAGCGCTGCGCTATGAGTAGCGCGTGGCGCGGCGACGGCGCGCTCGAGCAGCCGGTCGTCTACATGGAGCAGGTCAGCAAGACGTACGCGATCGGCAACATCAAGGTGCCCGCGCTACGCGGCGTGTCGTTTTCCGTCGCGCCAGGCGAGTACGTCGCGGTGATGGGACCGTCAGGCTCGGGCAAGTCGACGCTCATGAATCTGATCGGCTGCTTGGACAAACCGACGACGGGTTTGTACAAGCTCGACGGCGTCGACGTTTCGGCGCAAAGCGATCAAGCGCTGGCCGCGATCCGCCTCAAGAAACTTGGCTTCGTCTTTCAGGGCTTCAACCTTCTGCCGCGCACGTCAGCGCTGCGCAATGTCGCGCTGCCGCTCTTCTATCAAGGCGACCGCAATCGCGAGGCCAAAGCCGCGAAGGTGCTCGAGAAAGTGGGCTTGCGCGAACGCGCGTATCACCGGCCGGCGGAGTTGTCCGGCGGCGAGCAGCAGCGCGTGGCCATCGCACGCGCGCTCATCAACGACCCATCGGTCGTCTTAGCCGACGAGCCGACCGGCAATCTGGATTCCGTGACGGCCGAAGGCATCATGGGCCTGTTCCAGCAGCTCAACGACGAAGGCCACACGATCATCATGGTCACGCACGACGACGACATCGCGCGGCACGCCAAGCGCATCATCCGGCTGCGCGACGGCCTCGTCGTCGACGATGCGCCAGTCGAACTGCGGACGCTCGTCAATGCGCGATCGTGATCGCCTGATGCACGTAGTCGGATCGCTTGAGTTCGTGCACAACGAACTCCGCGAGATCTGCGCGGGCAACGCGCCAACCAGCCTTGGGCATTGTCCCTACCGCTAGCCGGTAGTGACCCGTGCGCGGTCCATCGCGCAAGATGCCGGGCCGAACGATGGTCCAGTCAAGTCCGCTCTTGAAGACCTGCGCCTCTTGGCGCTCTTTGTCTTCATATGCCCGCCGCAGGAATATCGGCTTCATGATCTGCTCGAACAAGAATCCGCGGAAATCGCTCGAGCTAGTGATGCAAAGCAAGCGCGCCACGCCCTGGCGTTTCATCCCGGCGATGATGTTCTGCACGGAGGTCGAGCACACGGCGCTTTTTTCGTTGGGCCGCGGCCCAATGGCAGACACGACCGCTTGACTGCCCGCGATGGCATCGGCGACAGCCGCTGCGTCGAGCGCGTCCCCCGTCGCAACGCGCAGCTTCGGATGCGCGCTCGACTGGCTCGCACCGTTTGAAAACGCCGTGGGATCGCGCACGAAGGCGGTCACCATGTGGCCCTTTTCCAACGCCTGCTCGACGATGAGCCGCCCGGTCCGCCCTGAAGCCCCAAAGATGATGACGTTCATGACCGCATCTGCGTACCTACAGCGAGTGCGCGGACACGGCAGGTGTCTCCTTGACGCTTTAGCACTCTCGATGCTATAGTGCTAACGGCACAAAACCGGTGCCCTGGCGTCCCGAGACCGCAGAATGGGACACATCCCCGACGGGGAACCTTTTGCATCCACAGAGGTAAAGCTTGACGTCGATGGCCGGCCGAAAGCGGCGCGGACCTCGTTTCTCGTATTGTCAGCCACGGTGCAGGCTTAGTTTCAGGAGATAAGCGTAACACTCATGAGCTCCCAAGGAAAATCCAACTTCAGCGCCTTGCTTGTCGGGCTGGTCGGCGTGCTTGTCGGCGCTGCGCTGGTCACGAATTGGCAAAACTTCAGCAAACACCAGCCGGCGATAGTTGCTCCAGCATCCACGACCGCCTACGCGGCCGTGCTCCACTCGGACGATCTCGAGCAGCGCATCATCGAAGCGGTGAAGCGCGCTGAGCCGTCTGTCGTGCTGATCCGCTCGACCATTCGCGGCCAGCAGATCAACCCGTTCAACGACTTCTTCGGCGGAAGCGGAGGCCCCAGCGGCGGTAGCGAGCCGTTCATCGCGCGGGCGTCCGGCAGCGGCTTCATCTTCAAGCGCGACGGCGACACGGCATACGTCGCGACCAACGCGCACGTCGTGTACAACGCGGATAAGATCGAAGTGCTGCTCGCCAACGGCCGCAAGGTGTCGGCTGAGAAGATCGGTTCCGACATCCGCTCCGACCTCGCGGTTCTGCGCATCACCGGCAGCAATCTGCCGCCCGCGCTGCCGCTCGGCGATTCGAGCGCGCTGCAACAGGGCCAGTTCGTGCTCGCCATCGGTGAGCCCGAATCGTTCCAGAACTCGGTCAGCTTGGGCATCGTGTCCGCGCTGCACCGCGCCGACATCACCGCCGGCGGCGACGGCTTTATCCAGATCCCGTCCATCCGCTACGGTGATCTGCTGCAGACGACGGCGCCGATCAACCCCGGTAACTCGGGCGGCCCGCTGATCACGGTGTCCGGCCAAGTCGTCGGCATTGCTGCCGTCGTAGATCCGCGCGCACAGGCCATTGGTTTCGCGATTCCGATCAACGCCGCGCAGCCGATCCTCGCACAGCTCGAGACGCATCACACGATTAGCCACCCGTATATCGGCATCGTCATGGTGCCGATGGACGACCGCATCAGCAACTACTTGGGCTACAGCGGCAAGTCTGGCGTCGTCGTCACGAACGTCATCCAGGGCAGCCCGGCGGACAAGGTCGGCCTCACCCAAGGCGACGTGATCATCGAGCTCAACCACAACAAAGTGTCCGATCCGTCCGACGTCTCGGGCGCGATCGCCAAACTCAAGACTGGCGACAAGGTAACGCTGCTCGTGTGGCGCAAAGGTAATCTGACGCCGTACGACGTGACCCTCGCCGACATGCCGGAGACGCTGCCGCAGAACTAGGGCGCGTCTGACGGCGCGTTCGAAGGACGCGCCACCTACCAACACTCGCGAGGCGCGCCTGCTCGGCGCGCCTCCGTTCCCCGGCCAGGGCCCGGCCTCAAGAGGCCGAGACTACAGGTGGCCTCAAGAGGCCGCCACTACAGAGAGACCACATCAATTTTCGGAGGAGTTTTCAATGGCTAAAGTCGTCGGCATCGACCTCGGTACCACCAACTCGGTGGTCGCCGTCATGGAAGGTTCGAAGCCTACGGTCATCCCCAACGCTGAAGGCAGCTACCTGACGCCGTCCGTCGTCGCGTTCACCAAGAACGGCGAACGCCTCGTCGGCCAGCTCGCTAAGCGTCAAGCGATCACCAACCCGGATCGCACCATCTCGTCGATCAAGCGGCGCATGGGAACGGATTACACCGTCAATATCGACGGTAAGTCGTACACGCCGCAAGAGATCTCGGCGATGATCTTGCAAAAGCTCGCGACCGACGCGAGCACGTATCTCGGCGAGAAAGTGACGCAGGCGGTGATCACCGTGCCGGCATACTTCAACGACGCGCAACGTCAGGCGACCAAAGACGCCGGGCGCATCGCGGGCCTCGAAGTGCTGCGCATCATCAACGAGCCTACCGCTGCAGCGCTGGCGTACGGCTTGGACAAGAAGGGCAACGAGACGATTCTCGTGTGGGACCTCGGCGGCGGCACGTACGACGTCTCGATTCTCGAAGTCGGCGACGGCGTCTTCGAGGTCAAGGCGACCAACGGCGATACGCATCTGGGCGGCGATGACTATGACAAGCGCATCGTGGACTACCTCGTCGGCGAGTTCAAGAAGGATCAAGGCATCGATCTGTCCGGCGACCGGCAGGCGCTCCAGCGTTTGACCGACGCGTCCGAAAAAGCCAAAGTTGAATTGTCCTCGCTCATGCAGACCACGATCAACCTGCCGTTCATCACGGCCGACCAGAGCGGGCCGAAGCATCTCGACTACACGCTCACGCGCGCCAAGTTCGAGCAGCTGACCGCCGATCTCACAGATCGCACGAAGCAGCCGTTCAACAACGCATTGTCCGATGCCAAGCTCAGCGTCGATCAGCTCAACGAAGTGATCCTCGTGGGCGGCGCGACCCGCATGCCCGCGATCGTGGAACTCGTCAAATCGTTGACCAAGAAGGATCCGCATCAGGGCGTGAACCCCGACGAGGTCGTCGCGGTGGGCGCCGCGATTCAGGCCGGCGTGCTGGCGGGCGAAGTCCGCGACGTCGTCCTGCTCGACGTGACCCCGCTGTCGATGGGTTTGGAAACGCTCGGCGGCGTTGCCACCAAGCTCATCGACCGCAATACGACGATCCCGACGCGCAAGTCGCAGACGTTCACGACCGCCGAAGACGGTCAGACATCGGTCGACATCCACGTGCTCCAAGGCGAGCGCGAGATGGCGGCCGACAATCGGACGCTCGGCAAGTTTCGGCTCGAAGGCATCGCGCCGGCGCCGCGCGGCGTGCCGCAGATCGAAGTCACGTTCGACATCGACGCCAACGGCATCACGCACGTGAACGCCAAGGACCTGGGGACCGGCAAGGAACAGCGCATCACGATCACGGCGTCGAGCAACCTCAGCAAGGACGACGTCGACCGAATGGTGCGTGAGGCCCAATCGCACGCCGAGGAAGACAAGAAGCGCAAAGAGGAGATCGAGATCCGCAATCACGCCGACAACCTGGCGTATTCGACGGAGAAGATGCTCAAGGAGATCGGCGACAAGGCATCAGAGTCCGACAAGGCTGATGTCCAGAAGGCGCTCGACAACTTGCGGTCGCTGCTCAAGTCCGGCACTTCGGATCAACTGAAGCGCGCGAGCGAGCAGCTCCAGCAAGTCTCCATGAAGCTCGGCCAAGCGATCTATCAGAAGGCCGGTGCGACGCCGGGCGACGCGCAAAGCGGCAACGGCCAACCCAGTGGAGCAGAGACCGGCGCGGGCACGGGCGCTCCGCCGGGCGGTGCGCAAGGCGACGTGATCGACGCGGAGTTCAAGGAACACTAGAACGTAGCACCCGAGCGAAGCTCGGCTAGTGTAGTGTTCCGAGCGAGCGTCAGCGAGCTCGGAGATAAAGGAAAGCGGTGCCCGAACTTAATCCAGCCGACGAGTTCGATTCGCTGTCGAGCGGACCGCTGCCGGGGCTCGAAACCCCGGCAGACGGTGACGGCCGCGCCGAACCTTCGCTGCACGATCAGCTCGACGCCGCGCGCGCGCAAGCGGAGGAGCAGCGCGAGCGCTACGTACGGACGCTGGCGGATTTCGACAACTACCGCAAGCGCATGCAACGCGACATCCTCGAGTCGTCCGATCGCGGACGGCGCGACGTCCTGTTGCGCATCTTGCCGGTGCTCGACAATCTCACGCGTGCCGAAGAGCATCGCGCGGGAGGTACGCCCCCGGAACAAATCGTCGACGGGGTGATCCTCACCGCGAAGCAATTACGCGCCGCACTCGCGGCGGAGAAAGTAAGGCCGATCGAAGTGATCGGCAGACCTTTTGATCCTGCCATCGCAGAGGCCGTTGCTACGCAACCGGCGCCCGACGGCGTCGCGGATAACACGGTGATCGCTGAGGTGGCCACGGGCTACTATCTCGGCGATGAGCTACTGCGTCCGGCGCAGGTCGTCGTCGCCAAGAAGATGTAGCGTTCGCGCGACGTGCCCCTTAAATACAAAGAATACTACGAAATCCTCGGCGTCCCCAAATCCGCCTCGACGAAAGAGATCAAGGCGGCTTACCGTAAACTGGCACGCAAGTGGCATCCGGACGTCAATCCCACCAAGAAGAAAGAAGCCGAGGAGAAATTCAAGGAGATCTCCGAGGCCAACGAGGTCCTCAGCGACCCAGAAAAGCGCAAGCGCTACGATTCGCTCGGCCCGGACTGGCAACGGCAAGCGCAGAACTTCGGCGCAGGCCGGACGTACGGTCGCGGCGGCGACGGCGGCATCCAGTTCGACTTCGACGACCTCCGCGGAGGCGGCTTCTCGGACTTCTTCCAGACGTTTTTCGGCGACTTCGCCGGCGGGCGCGGCGTAGCAGGAGCACGAGCTCGCCGTGGCATGCGCGGGAACGACGTTGAGTACAGCATCGGGCTGGATCTGCGCGACGCATACTCGGGCGGCACGCGCCAAATCACATTGGAGACGCAGAACCGCTGCGCGCGTTGCGGCGGCACAGGCACGATCGACAACAAACTGTGCCACGAATGCCGAGGCACGGGCACGGTTCCCGTTCGCAAGACGCTTGAGGTAACGATTCCGCGCGGCGTGCGCGACGGTCAGCGCATCCGCCTCGCCGGTCAGGGCGGGCCGGGCGTCGCAGGCGGCGGTAATGGCGATCTCTATCTTGAGGTCCGCATCGCGCCGGACCTCATTTTCCAACGGCACGGCGACGATCTCGACGAAGAACATCATGTCAGCGTCTACACGCTCGTGCTTGGCGGCGAGACGACGGTGCCCACGATGACCGGCAAGATCGACATGAAAGTGCCGGCCGGTTCGCAGAACGGCCGCGTGTTGCGCGTGCCCTCGAAAGGGATGCCCAAGCTCCACGGCGGCGGTCATGGCGATCTCTACGTGAAACTCGTAGCGCAAGTCCCGACGCACCTGACCGAAAAAGAACGCGAGTTGTGGGCTAAGCTTGCGGGAGCCGCGAAAGCGCGCTGATGGACATCGGGGTCGGAGCCGAGCAATACGCGATTACCGCGGTCGTCGCGCAGTTCGACGTGACGCCGGAAACGCTCGTGCGCTACGAGCGGGCCGGCCTACTCCACCCCCACTTGATCAACGACGTGCGATTTTACTCGGCCGCCGACATCGATCGGCTCAACACGATCCGCCGGCTCACCGATATTCTCGGCGTCAATCTCGCCGGCGTCGACGTCATCTTGCGCCTTCTCGACGAATTCCGCGGGCTCGAAGAACAGACGTAATGGAAGTCGCGGCCTACTTGCGGGTGGGCAGCGCAGCGCACGCCTCGGGGTCGGGGATCGCGGCGCCGTTCGTCGCGCCCGCGCTACCCGCAGCGTGGCCTTTCCCGTCGATACCGGTGACGCAGTAGGTTGGTCCGCCGGCGATATGCCTGGCGGTGATGAAAAATGCGGAGGAGGCTTTCTGATCCGCGTAGTGCCCGACGACGACCGTATACCTCACGCAGAATCTGTCCGGAGCCTCGGGATCAAACCCTATCGCACCCGGTCGCCCATACTTGTCGTTCTCTTGCAAGTACGCTCGCTCGGTTGCAAATCCTGAGTGCAAGTTGGCCTCGATGTCGTCCTCCCAAATCAATGGGCGGTTGCCGCAGCGCGTCCGCATGCTTTCCGGGCCGAAAGGCGACGCGAACACCACCGGATAGTCCGCGTTCACCGGATAGGAACCTTCGGTGATAAAGTTGCGCTGCAGCCGAACCATCGGGTGCTGCGGCGGATCGAGGTGCGACGCAGCGGCCGGCGGGGGCGAACCGGGAACAGCCAGGCCGGGAACGACGGGGCCCACGGAGAGGAGCGCAAGCAGCGCCGCAAGCGCGATCATGGCCGCTGTGCCTGCTTTGCGTCGAACGACGGTTGTGCTTGATAGAACGTGATGCCTTGCTCCGCGAATCCGATGTAGTTGTAGGTCGCGGGCGACGTCCACAACGCGATCGCGGGCCGGTTGCTGACGAAGGAGACGACCAGCGCGTCAGGCTTTACGTCAAGCGCTCTTTGACGGACGTGTCCAGCGGCATCGGTGACTCGCAGTTGATAACCTGACGGTGTCTTGAGCAGCGTCGCATCCCGCGTTGCACCTTTTTCGAAATGGACATGCAGCGGCCAGGAACGGTCGTTCCAGAAATACCAAAATCGTATCAAGTTGCATGCCCAGTGGCCGTAATCGAGCCGGAGCACGCCCGCGGGCAAGCGCATGCCTTTGTCCTCTATATCTCCTATCGGCAAATCGGCGAACCTGACGCCGGCGATCGACTCGATGTCCCTGGCGGCAGATGGGCAGCTTTGCCGCCGCCACGACAGCCAGTTGACCGCCTCGCGAAACGAACCAACCGGAATCACCACGATGCCGCGTTCGCCGCGCACCTCGTTGTAGTTCTGGCTCGGCACGAGGAAGATGGTGGCGCCCTGGCGTTCCGCCGCGATGATCTTCTGACGCGTGCCGACGATCGGTCCGATGTTGCCGCCATCGTCGATCGTGCCGGTGCCGGCGACCGCAACGCCATGCGTCAGGTCGGCGCCGGTGAGCGCGCGGTAGATCTGCAGCGCGAACATGAGTCCAGTCGAGCCGCCGCTCTGGTAAAATGGCAAGGAGTAACTGACTTGGATCGGCGGCGCGCCGGCCACATCGTATTCTGCTAAGTACACGCCGAACCGCGGCTTGCCGCCGACCGGCGCGGTCACGCAATGCAGCGTGCGCCACTTGCCGCGTACCACAGCGACGTCGAACGAAGCGCCGACCGGTTTGCTCTGGGCGGCCAGCACAAGCGCCCCCGTGCTCTCGATAGGAGCGCCGTCGACCTGTAGGACGCGATCGCCGGCGCGAAAGCATTGCGGCGCGCGGCGCTTCGCGTCGAGGCGCGTGATCACGATGACGCGCTTGAAGGGGAAGCGGAGCCCGGCCGCGCGCGCGGCGACGATCTCCGCACTGCGTTTGCCCGCTTCTTGCGATTCGTACATCGAGCGCAAGACGTCGATGTCGCTCATCGTCGGTGGCGCGACGTCCGACCGCGGCGCGACTTGGAAACCGGTGAGCATCTTGCCCGCGAGATATGTCGCCGGACGGCCGGGCAGAATCACGATGCTGGTGTCGTACAGCGTGCCCGGCGGCGGCGAATGCCCTCTGACGTGGACGAGCGCGTTGAGGTCATCGGCCGTCCAGGGGGCGTACACGTAGTACGGCAGCGGCCAAAAGGCGAGGGCGCCGATGATCGCGACCAACACGAACGACAACGGCCAGAAGCGGCGCACGAGTTCGCGCGCGGTCAGTTTCACAGCGTTGCGCGTTTTGCAACGTGCGGCGCGCCGACCTCCCCGCGACGGGGATGAAGTCGCGGCGCCCTCCACGAAATTCCCCAGTCCCCGAGCTTCGCTCGGGTGCTCTACATTGTCCGGAGGCCAAAGCACGATGCTGGCACCGCAGCGTACCGCCGAGATGCTCGAAGCCGAGCAAATGATCCTCGACACAGTTCGCAAGCTCGTCAAGGAAAAGGTCGAGCCGCGCGCCGCGGCGATCGATGCCACCAGCGAATATCCCAAAGATCTTCGCGATCTGTTCGCCAAAAACGACCTGCTCGGCATCCCCTTTCCGGAGGAGTACGGCGGACTCGGCAGCTTCCTCACCTATGTCAAGGTCGTCGAGGAGATCTCGAAGGCGTGCGCTTCCTCGGCGCTGATCGTCGCAGTCCAGGAGTTAGGCGCGCTGCCCATCATGATCGCGGGCAGCGATGCGCAGAAGAAACATTACCTGCCGAAACTCGCGGCCGGCGAGCTTATGACGTCCTACGCACTTACGGAGGCGACCTCGGGTTCGGATGCAGCCAACATGCGCTCGACGGCTGTGCGCGACGGCGATCATTACGTGCTCAACGGCACCAAAGTATTCATCACCAATGTCGCGGTCGCGGACATCTGCATCGTGTTCGCGGTGACCAACAAGGAACTTGGGCCGAAGGGCGCCTCGGCGTTCATCTGCCACACCAACGATCCGGGTTTCAAACTCGGCAAGGTCGAGCACAAGATGGGCATCCGCGGCTCGCCGACCAATGAAGTCGTGCTCGAGAACTGCCGCATCCCGGCCGACCGGCTGCTGGGCGAGGAGGGCCAAGGCTTTCCGATCGCCATGCGCACGCTCGACAAGTCGCGCCCGGGTGTGGCGGCGCAAGCGCTCGGCATCGCGCAAGGTGCGCTTGATTTTTCCGCGCGCTACATCAAAGAACGGGTCGCGTTCGGCAAGCCGCTCTCCAAGCAGCAAGGTCTGCAGTGGATGATCGCCGACATGGACTCCGAAACGCAGGCCGCCCGCCTCTTGCTCTACGAAGCGGCGCTCAAATGCGATGAGGGCGCCCCCGACGTCACTTACTGGGGAGCGCTGTGCAAGCTCAAGTGCGGCGACGTCGCGATGCGGGTGACGACCGACGCGGTGCAGCTGCTCGGCGGCTATGGCTACATGACGGAGTTCCCCGTCGAGCGCATGATGCGCGACGCGAAGATCACGCAGATCTACGAAGGCACGCAGCAGATCCAGCGCATCGTGATCGCGCGCCAGACGCTTGGAAAGTAGCGCGGCGTGGCGCTCGCTCACAATCTCGGCTTCCCGCGCATCGGCCGGCGCCGCGAGATCAAGAAGGCGCTCGAGCTTGCGTGGTCGGGCAAGTCGGACGAAGCTGCCCTCATCGAAGCCGCCCGCCTGGTGCGCAGAGAGAACTGGGAACTGCAGAAGGCAGCCGGGCTCGACCTCGTTCCGGTCGGGGACTTCTCCTGCTACGACCAGGTGCTCGACGCTGCAGCGATGCTTGGCGCCGTTCCGGCGCGGTACGGTTGGACCGGCGGCGACGTCGATCTCTCGACGTACTTCGCGATGGCGCGCGGCACCGCAAGTGCGCCCGCGATGGAAATGACGAAATGGTTCGATACGAACTATCACTACATCGTGCCTGAGTTCGGGCCACGCACGTCGTTCAAGTTCTCCAGCCGGAAGGTCATCGATGAGACGAAGGAAGCGCTCGCGCTGGGGTTGCCGGCAAAGCCGGTGCTGGTCGGACCGTTCACCGTTTGGCGATTGAGCAAGTGGCGCCCTGATGGAGCGGTCGAGTTTACTCGACCGTCCGACGCGTCAAGTTCCCACCTCGCGCCGCTCGATATCATCGAGCGCATGCTGCCTGTCTATGCGCAGGTGCTCGCCGAACTCAAACAGCTTGGCGTGCGCTGGGTCCAGATGGACGAGCCGGCGTTGGTGCTCGATCTGCAGCCCGGCTGGTTGGCAGCGGTCCGTCGCGCCTACGAAACGCTGGTCGCGAAGAGTGCTCCCTCGTTGCTGTTGGCGACGTACTTCGATTCTGTCGAGGAGATCGCTGACGAGCTACTCGCGTTGCCCGTCGCCGGCATCCACCTCGATCTCGTCCGGGCACCCGAGCAGTTGCGGGCGTTCGCACGACCGCTGCCCGCGGACAAGGTCCTGTCCGCCGGCGTCATCGACGGCCGCAACGTCTGGCGTGCGGATCTCGATGCCGCGCTTCGGATGCTCGAGCCGCTCGCGGACCTAGGCGACCGGCTGTGGATCGCACCGTCGTGCAGCTTGTTGCACAGTCCGATCGACGTGCGGGAGGAAACCGGGCTCGACGACGAGTTGAAAGCCTGGATGTCGTTCGCCGTGCAAAAACTTGACGAAGTCGCCGTGCTGAAGAAAGCGCTCGGCCCGAAGCGCGGGGCGGCGGAACAGGCGCTGCGCGAGTCACGCGCGGCGCAACAGAGCCGGCGCACGTCGCCGCGCATCCATAATCCGGCGGTGGAAAAGCGCGAAGCGGCGCTCCGCGACAGCGACGCGCGGCGCAGCGAGCCGTTCGCGTCGCGCCGCGCCAAGCAGCGCGAGCGTTTGGACCTGCCGGCGTTCGCGACCACCACGATCGGCAGCTATCCGCAGACGAGCGCGATCCGCGAGGCGCGCGCCAAGTTGAGAAAAGGCGAGATCGACGACCTAGAATATGAGCGTCGCATCAAATCGGAGATCGAACACGCGGTTCGCGAGCAGGAGCGCCTTGGGCTCGACGTCCTCGTGCACGGCGAGGCCGAACGCAATGACATGGTCGAGTACTTCGGCGAGCAGCTCGAGGGATTCACCTTCACCCAACATGGCTGGGTGCAGAGCTATGGCTCGCGCTACGTCAAGCCGCCGATCATCTTCGGCGACGTCGCTCGACCGAAGGCGATGACCGTCAAATGGATCACCTACGCCCAATCGCTGACCAGCAAACCGATGAAGGGCATGCTCACCGGCCCAGTCACGATCTTGCAATGGTCGTTTGTGCGCGACGATCAACCGCGCTCGGACACGGCGCTGCAGATCGCGCTCGCGATCCGGGATGAAGTGAGCGACCTCGAGCGCGCGGGCATCCACATCATCCAAATCGACGAGCCTGCAATTCGCGAAGGCCTGCCGCTCAAGAGCGCCGGCTGGCCGGCTTACCTAGCCTGGGCGGTGAAGGCATTTCGCGTCGCGTCTTCGGGCGTCGCACCACAGACCCAAATCCACAGCCACTTGTGCTATTCGAAATTCGACGACATCCTCGACTCGATCGTGCGCATGGATGCCGACGTCATCGCGATCGAGTCAGCGCGCTCCAACATGGAGATCCTCGAGGCGTTCCGCGAATTCAAGTATCCCAACGAGGTCGGCTTCGGGATCTACGACATCCACTCGCCGCGCGTACCAAGCGCCGACGAGATGACGCTCTTGCTCGAGAAGGCTGCCCGCGTTGTGCCCCCCGATCAGCTCTGGACGAATCCCGATTGCGGCTTGAAGACGCGGCGGTGGGATGAGGTCGTGCCGGCGCTCACCAACCTCGTTGAGGCGGCTCGCCGCATGCGCGAAAAGATCGCAGCAAAAGTCTAGCCCGGAGTTTCCGAGACTCGCGTGGCGCTCGCTCGGAACACTACACCAGTCCAAGAAAAAAAGTAGCGCGTTCCTAGAACGCGCTACTGCGTTTGGCGTGGTCGCTTACATTCGCGCCGGTGGTCCCTGGCGCTGCCCGACGACGCGACCCATCACTGGAGTCGTGTCCGGTCCGTACCCCCAGAGGCCGTTGAAGCTCTGACCGTCGTCGTTGAACCAGAACGAGAACCAGCCATTCTGGCTGCTGCTGGTCCATTTGTAGCGCACTTTGTCGGAGGTCCTGAATTTGCCGTTGAGCGTACCAGGTCCCAATGTGCAGACGGACGTCGGACCAGATTCTTTGCAGGTCATCGGGCCGCTGAACAAAGTCGGGCCTGTCACCGCGGCGACGGTCCAGGTCCCTTCGGTGGTAATCTTAACCGGCGGCAGGATCTTGTTGCCGACGAACGTGCCGTTCTCTTTGCGGCCGTTGTAGCCCCATGAACCGTTAAGACTGTGGCCGTTCGGGGTGACTTGCACGGTCAGCCAGCCCGTACCGCCCTTGGCGTCGCGCCACTTGCCGTTGATCTGCAAGGGGCTGTTGCATCCTTTTACGACTCCAGGTTGGCAGTATCCACCGGTAAAGCTGGTCCCAGTCTTGAGGTTGTTGCCAACGAACGTCGTGCCCGTCATGTTCACCGAAATCGTGCCTGTTGTGGGACCGTTGTAGCCGGTCTGCTCGACGATCCATTGGCCGGTAAGGTCTGGCGTGCTCGCGAGCGCCGCGGTCGTCGATAATGCGACAATAGCAATGCCTAACCATATGGAATGAGCGAAACGTTTCACTCCTGGTCTCCTTTATTCGCTTTTGGCGTGCAGTGCGAAGATGGGGCCGGGGTTTCGATGCACGGGTGAAAGCACCCCCCGGCGCAGGAATGGGACGATGCGACATTCCGCGACGCGGGAATTCAATCACGACGACCCGGCCTCAAGAGGCCGGGACCACAGTCGAAGCCCGGACTTAGCGGGCGTTGTCGATGGCTTCGAGCGACGAGGGGTTTTCGAGCGCCGAAAGATCGCCCAGGTTGTCCATCCTCAAATACCGGGCTCGAGCCACCCGGCGCATCATCTTCCCATTGCGCGTGCACGGCAGGTCGTCCACGAACTTGACAGCTTTGGCGGCGAGCGCTTTGCCGAGCGAGTCCACGACCTTCGCGAGCAGCTCGGCCCGCAACCCTTCGCTTTCGGCGACGTTCGCACGCAACGCGACCAAGCAAACGACTGCCTCGCCCTTGAGCTCATCGGGCACCGAGATCGCGGCGGCTTCGCGCACACCTGGATGTGCCACGAGCGCGCTCTCGTACTCGGCGGGGCCGACGCGCTTGCCGGCCACGTTGATCGTATCGTCCGAACGTCCGTGGATGTACCAGAATCCTTCGTTGTCAACGCTGGCCCAGTCGCCGTGCACCCAGACGTTGGGGAAGCGCGACCAATACGTGTTCAGGTAGCGCTCGTCGTCGCGCCAGAAACCTTGCGTCATGCCGGGCCACGGCTGGCGCACGACGAGCTCGCCGACCGCGCCGCGAATCGAATTGCCAGCCTCGTCGACCACGTCCGCGTCCATGCCGAAGACCGGGCCGTGAAAGGCGCATGCCGCCAGCGCGCGCACTGGATAGCAGCCGACGATGCCGCCGCTGACTTCGGTTCCGCCCGAGTAATTGATGATCGGCGCGCGCCCCCCGCCGACATGTTGCGCAAACCAGCGGTATGGCTCCGGGTTCCATGCCTCGCCCGACGAGCCCAGGATGCGCAGATTTGAAAGATCGTGTTTGCGCGGCTGATCGTCGCCGTGCACCATGAGCGCGCGAATCGCGGTCGGCGCTATGCCGAGATGCGTGACCTTGTGGCGAGCGGCGACTTCCCACAAGCGATCCGGCGTTGGGTAGTCGGGCGTGCCTTCGTACAACATGGCGCTCGCGCCAAGCCCAAGAGCGCCAAGCACGAGGAACGGCCCCATCATCCAACCCATGTCGGTGAACCAGAGCATGCAGTCGCCGGGCTTGACGTCAAAACACAAGTACTGGTCGATCTGCACCTTCACCGGGAAACCAGCGTGTCCATGAACGGCACCCTTGGGCTTGCCGGTGGAGCCTGAGGTGTATAAGAGCAGATATGGTTCGTCCGATGCCGTGCGCTCGGCTTCGCAGAATGATGCTTGGCCCGAGACCGCGTGCGTCCACTCGACGTCGCGGCCTTTTGTCCACGCGACGTCGGCGCCCGGCCTCAAGAGGCCGGGATTACTTCTTTGGAAGACCAACACGTGCTGCACGCTCGGCACATCCGCAAGCGCCGCATCGGCAGTCGCCTTCATGTTGACGAACTTGCCGCGCCGCGACACGCCGTCGACGGTGAGAAGCACTTTCGCTTGTGCATCAGCAAGACGCGTCGCCAGCGCAGGAGCGCCGTACCCGGAAAACGCGGGCACCGCGATCGCGCCGACGCGACCGATCGCCAGCAACGCGATCGCCGTTTCGGGCAGCAGCGGCATGTAGATGCCGACCGTGTCGCCGCGCTCGACGCCAAGTTCACGCAGCGCTCCTGCGAGCAGGCACACTTCGGCAAGCAGTTCGTCGAACGAGTACCGCCGTACCTGACCGTCTTCGCTTTCCCACACGAGCGCGGTGTACGAACCGCGCCCTGCCTGCACCCATCGGTCCAGGCAGTTGTACGATGCGTTGTAGCGGCCGTCTACGAACCAGCGCGCGAACGGCAAGCCGCGCGAGAGATCGAGCGTGCTCGTGTAGGGCTCGAACCACGCGAGACCCATGTCAGAGGCGAGCTCGTGATAGAAACGCGCGATGTCGGCGCGGACATACGCCCATAAGTCTTCGAGCGTGGCGCAACCCACGCGGCGCATGAAGCGCGTGACGTTTGCTTTTTCGACGTATTCGGGCGTCGGGGTCCAGACGTGTGTCTGACCGTGCTCCCCGATCGCCACGCAGCCCTTGGAGTTAGTTGCCCGGTTTGGAGCCAGGCGCGCCGGATGAGCCGGGAGCGCTTGAGTTGCCTGGCTGAGCGGGCCCGCCCGGCGCGTCCGTCGCCCCCGCTCCGGCGCTGGCCGGCTGGTTGCTCGCGCTCGGAATCGCCGGCGCTAAGCCTGACGTGAGCGCGTCGTGGACGTAGGCGAGCGCGCGCTGCAATTGCGCGTCCTGCGAGAGGTTGCCGATGTCGGTCACCTTGACGTCCGGCCCCACTTCGATGTCCGGCTTGATGCCGACCGTGTTGATGTCGCGACCAGACGGCGTCAGGTAGCGCGCGGTCGTGATCTTGATGGCGCTGCCGTCGGGCAGCGGATACACCGTCTGCACTTCGCCTTTGCCATACGTGCGCGTGCCGATGAGAATCCCGGTTCCGCTATCTTGCACCGCGCCGGCGGCGATCTCTGAAGCGCTCGCGGTCGAGCCGTTGACGAGCACCGCCAGCGGCCGCGTTTCGACCGCGCCTGCTTCCGCGTTGATCGTCGTGAGGGGCTTCTGCCGGCCGTCGATCGAGACGATCGGTCCATCCGACACGAACTTGGAGGCGACGTCGACCGCCGCGTTGAGGTAGCCGCCGCCGTTGTAGCGCAGGTCGAGCACGTACGCCTTCACGCCCGCGCGTTCGAACGTGTGCAGCGCGTTTGCGACCTCTTCGCCGGTGCTGCCGCCGAAGACAAGGACGCGCACATAGCCGACGTCGTTGTCGAGCGTGCGTGTCAGCACGCTCGGCTGGTGGATGACCTCGCGCACGATCGCAAAGTCAATCTGCGCCGTCGCGCCTTTGCGTTGGATACGCAGCGAGACGGTCGTTCCCGGCTTGCCGCGGATCATCGAGCTCTGCTGTTGCATCGAGAGTCCGGCGGTCTGCTTGCCGTCGATCGTGAGGATGATGTCGCCGACTTGCAGGCCGGCGCGCTGCGCCGGACCGCCCTCGACGACTTGCACGATGACCGGCGATTTCGTGGCGGCGTCCGTGTCCATCACGACGCCGATACCCGGGAAGCCACCGCCGTCCAGGTCTTGGTTGAGCGCCTTGTATTCTTCCGGCGTCATGAAGACGGTCCAGCGATCGTTGAGCGACTTGAGGATGCCCGAGATCGCGCCGTACGCGATCGTGCGCTCGCCGGCGAGCTTGCCATAGTCGCGGTCGACCGCAGCCAACTCGGCATTGAGCATCGAGATGTTGGCGCTGCGGCTGGTGGAGCCGTGCAACGTGGGGATCTTCGACGGATCGCCGCCCTTGCTGCGCACCGCGTCTTTCATGCCGGACACGGCGCCGTCGAGGAGCACCTGATCGTCAACGGCGTGATAGAACTCGGAGCCCGCCCGCTGGAAGCTGTAATCGAGCATCGAGCGATCGAGATCGCTTGGAGCGTCCGCCGCGAATGCTGGAGCGCGGCTGAACAACGTCGCCGCGAGGGCGGCGGCGACAAGCACGGTCGAGGCGAAGCGTTGCATCGGGGCCCTCACGTGTTCTTGGCGCTCAGCGCGATCTGTTTGTGCACATACTCGAGCGCTGCCTTGAGCTGAATGTCCTTGGCGTCGATGCCGACATACTTGGGATCCATCGGCACGGCGATATTTGGCACGATGCCGCGCTTGTTGATGTCGCGGCCGTTGGGCGTCAGGTAGCGCGCGGTCGTGATCTTCACCGCGCTCGAGCCCGGCAGATCGTAGATGGTCTGCACGACGCCCTTGCCATAGGTCCGCTCACCGAGCAGGACGCCGACGCGCGCGTCCTGGATAGCGCCGGCTGTGATCTCAGACGCGCTCGCGGTGTATTGATTGACGAGTACGACGAGCGGATGCGGTGGCACCGCGTCCTGGTACGCGTCTTCGGTCTCGACTTGGCCCTTGCGGTTGATCGTCGAGACGATCGGGCCATCGGCGATGAACTTCGAGGAAACCTGAACTGCCGCATCGAGCAGTCCGCCGCCGTTGTTGCGCAGATCGAAGACGATCGCTTTGGCGCCTTCTCTAAAGAGCGAGTTCAGCGCGCTTGAGACCTCGCGCTCGGACGTATCGCCGAAATCGTAGAGCTGCACGTAGCCGACATCTTTGCCGACCATGTGGTATGAGACCGACGGCACGTGGATCTGCTCGCGGACGACGTTGAACGTCTTCGAGGGGGCGTTCTTGCGCTCGACGAGCAGTTTCACGCTCGTGCCGACTTTGCCGCGGATCAGGTCCATGACGGTGTCGAGATCGAGCGACTGCGTCTGGTGGCCGTCTACTGCGACGATCGTATCCAGCGGTTTGAGGCCGGCACGCGCCGCCGGCGTTCCGTCGATCGGGTTGAGGACCACGACGTACTTCGTCTTTGGATCCTTGCCGATGTAGATGCCGATGCCGCCGAAGTCGCCGCCGCGAATCAATTCGTTGAGGCTGCGCACTTCGCGCGGGCTCAAGAAAACGGTGTACGGATCGTCGAGCGCATCGAGCATGCCTTGGACGGCCGCGTACGTCAAATCGTCGCTGTTAGCAGCGCTGCCGTAGCGGTCGAGCGTGTCCGTCAGCAAGCGGTTGGCGGCGTTCTCGTCGTCGCTGACCACGCCGTCCGTGCTCGGCAGCGCGATCTGTGCCTCGACGTGCTTCGTCGCGAGGAACTTGATCATCCCGGTGCGCTCGCCTTTGAGCAAGTCGCTGTCGTTGACGGGCTTGTAGAAGTGATCGTGCACGCGCTCGAACGAAATGTCGAGGATATCAAGTTCTCTTTGCCGGCCACCCGCATCCGCGATCCGACTCCCGACCGAAAAATCACCCCGCGCGCCCAGCGGGTTGAACGCCAGCACCTGGCGGTCGAGCACAGTGGGGACCGAGCGCGTTCCATGCAGCCGTTCGGCTGCTAACGCAAACGTGGCAACGGCGATGACGGCAAGAAGGATCAGCAGGGGGCGGCTGTTACGCGGCACTTAGAAGGGGGAGTCCTTTCAGCGCCCCTTGCGGGACACGCGAAACCTGTTGTGAGATGTTCTCATATTGTATATAAGACGTTATTCCCTGTCGAAAGTTTCACAGCCGCACACGGCCCTGGCCTTAAAGCCGCATGGTTCCATGAGAATTCGGTCAGAGCCGGGTCATCGGATTGACCGGCACGCCGTTGACGCGAATCTCGAAATGCACGTGGGGGCCGGTTGCGATACCGGTCGCGCCGACACGCGCGATCGCCTGTCCGCGCTCGACCGCTTGACCTTGCGTCACTAAAATGGCGGAACAGTGCGCGTAGAGCGTTGTGATACTGCTGCCATGATCGATAATTACGGTTTCACCGTATCCGCCGTACCAGCCGGTGAAAAGCACGACGCCGTCCGCTGATGCGACGATCGGCGTGCCGTACGGCACAGCGATGTCGATTCCAGTGTGCATGCGATAGCCGCCGAGCACCGGATGCCAACGCATGCCGAAGCCGGAGATGACGGGACCGTTGACCGGCCAGACGAATTGGCCGGGGCCGGCGAGAGTCTCGTTCGGCGGAGCTTTACCGCTCGCGATAGCCGCCGCGCGGCGCGCCTGGATGGCGGCTTCGCGCGCGCGCAGCGCAGCCGCCGCTTCCTCGCGCTGCTTTTCGACGATGAGCTTTTGGAGTTGCGATTCTTCTTCTGCAGTCAGCTCTTCGAGCTGCTGCACGTTATGCAGGATCACGTTTTGTTGGAGCGTGGCGGCGTAGAGCAGCTCGCGCCGGCGATCCGCGAGCGATGAGAGCTGGCCGCGTTTGCGCTCTTGGTCGAAGCGCTGAGCGGCGAGGTCGGCTTCGGTCGCCTCCAGATCGGCGACGATCTTCTGATACCGGTGCTGCTCGGCATCGACGCGGGCGATCAGCTCGCTGTCCGAATGCACGATAAAGCGCAAGAAGTCGAGCCGCTGCACGAAATCTTCGAACGACGTCGAGGCGAGCAGCACGTCGAGATACGACGTGCGTCCTTGTTCGTAGATGTCGACGAGGCGTTTGTCGAGCGCATCCGTGTGACGTTTGAGGCTGGCCTGGATGTCGGCTAGTTGGACCTGCCGCACCGCGAGGCGGCGCTCGGTTTGCACGATCGCGGCGTCCAGATCGCCGATCTGACCGGTGACCCGCGTGATCGACGCGTTGGTCTCGTTGAGCTGTTGCTGGATCGATTGTACCTTGAAGCGCGCCTTATGGAGCTTGCCGCGCTCCTGGTGCAGCTGCTGCTTGGTCTTTTCGATCTGCTGCTGCCTCTGCTGGATCTGCTGGTTGAGTCGGTTGGGTGTTGGGGAGGCGGCAGGCTTTCCGGCTGCGCCGTGGATGGGCGCGGCCACGATCGCAAGCGCCGCTGCAGCGGCCACGACGAAGCGCTCTAGCGAAGCTACGCGGCATTTAAGCGAAGCTACGTAGCACTCGAGCGAAGCT